>WOR8_10004486_pt1 | contig 13546 bp, 11 predicted proteins | sample DeeMarSeWOR38_10_FD_19890 | JGI IMG/M metagenome (IMG submission 19890) | reverse complement strand
ATATGAGGTCGAAGACGGTGTTGACTATACAATCAACATCAAGGGGAATCGACCGGTAACGGATTATTTCAAAATCCAGGGCCGTTTCAAACATTTAACCGATGGAGATATCGAGCAGATCCAAAAAATGGTGGATGAAGACTGGGCCCTTCTTTTTCGAAAGACATTACCGGCTTCAAAGAGGAAATCTGTTAAAAGTGAATCAATTTGACATTTTTTTTCAACTTTTTGATAATGTTACGATTATCTTATGAAAAGCGCCATGGAGAGGATCCCGGGGGAGTCGACATAGATGTATAAAAATTTCTTTGGCTTCAATGAAAGACCATTCAAGCTCGTTCCGAACCCTGCTTATCTTTTTTTGAGTAGAAGTCACGAAGAAGCGCTTGCCCATCTTACCTACGCCGTTATCCAAGGTGAGGGTTTTATGGAGATTACAGGTGAAGTCGGGACCGGTAAAACAACACTCTGTCGGGCATTTCTCGAACACCTGGACAAGGATACAAAAGCGGCGTATATCTTTAACCCGAATCTTAACTCGATAGAGCTGCTCAGAACCGTTAATGATGAATTCGGTATTCCATCGGATGCAGACAATGCCAAAGACTTAATCGACACACTGAATTCCTTTCTTATCGAGCAAAAAACCCAAGGAAAAAACACGATTCTCCTCATCGACGAGGCTCAGAATCTGACAAATGAGGTTTTGGAACAATTACGTTTGCTTTCCAATCTTGAGACCGCCAAACATAAGCTTTTGCATATCATTTTAGTGGGCCAGCCAGAACTGAAAGAAAAACTCAATTCCCACGAACTCAGGCAATTGAGACAAAGAATATCTTTGAGTTGCCAGCTGATTCCTTTGAGCTTTAAAGACGTTCGAGACTATATTCAACACCGTATTCATGTCGCCTCCGGGAAACCGGAGGTCCAATTTACCGATGCCGCATATCGCTCCATTTATAACTATTCGCAGGGCATTCCTCGACTCATCAATATCGTCTGCGACCGGGCGCTTCTGACGGCATTCGGCCTTGATCAAAAGGAAATTACACAGAAAATCGTCAAGGCATCCATCGAGGAATTAACCGAGGGGAGTGACGTAAACAAAAACAGCTTTAAGAAACGTAAAAAAGCAATTCTATTGTTTTTTTCATTGTCTGTAATCCTATTGATGATCTTTTACTATCATCAAGGATTGTTAAAAATTAAAACGACATTGAATTCACCTGAAACAAAAAAAGTCGATTCATTTTATTCAATAAACGAAGAAAAATCGGACCCAGCTGATACGGCTTCTAAGGCAAAACCACCGGTTCCCACCCTTACTTCTGCTGTTACAAAAAAACCGGTTCCAGAGGTCACGGCATCTGAACCCAAAAAAATTGTTCCAGTCCCTACTGAATTAGAATCAAAAAAACCGATCCCCATTGTTATTGCATCCGACTTAAAAAAAATCGAGGTACAGAAAAAAAAAGCTCTTGAACCTGTTATAGAGCCCATTACAAAACCCGTCCGGAATTTGGGCGATCTTCTGAAAACAATGAACAGGCTCTCTTCAAGAAGAATGGCCATTAAGGTGGCATTAAATTTGTGGAACATTGAGCCCGAAATAAAAGTAGGCCTTGATACCATGGATGATGATCAGGCCTTTTTTCGGGCTGTTGCAAAGAAATACAATCTTTTGATACGCCGAATTGAAGGAAATTTAAATGCCATAAAAAAATTGAACCTGCCGGTTATTATGGCCGTACATTTGAATCAAGGCGTTTCTCCCGTATATCTTGCGCTCATCAAAATAGATACCCAAAAAGTGACACTTAGAGGAGGAAATCAGGATATATCAATAGAACTGACACCGGCTGAGATTGACTCTTATTGGTCAGGCGTGGCATACATTCCATGGAAAAATTTCCTCTCAATAACCGGAACCGTTCCTTTAGATTCTCCGAAGCATTCCATAACAACACTTAAAATGCTCTTGCGGGATATTGGGTTTAAAGAGATCAAAATAAACCCTTTTTATGACGACAAAACCCGACAAGCGATAAAAAAAATCCAGAGAAAATATGGCCTACATATTGACGGTACGGTAGGCTCTACAACCAAAATTGCGCTTTATAATGAAAAAAAGGTTTTTAAACGACCCCATATTGTCAATGTCGCAAATCCGTTTGTTCGATGATTTTTTCTATGCATTCAAATGGACATTGATACAAAGGGGGCAGACGGTATTTCTTGATTAGCACATTTTTATTAAGAGTATACAGAGAGTATTTCTAAATTGAGTTCAATTTTAAAGGCTTTAAAAAAGCTTGAAAATCAAGCTACAGACCAAAACCAAGTTCGATTCTGGCGGCCAGAACCCCCTATTCAAAACCACGACCATGAGCGGATAAATGGTCATCTGCCTTTTAAAAAACGCTATGTTATTATTTTCGCTGGTTTTGTCTTTGCTATCGGCATCGGGGTAATTTTGAGCCAGAAATTCCATGAAAAAAAAACGGACTTCACAACAAAAAAAGAAGCTGCGCTCGAAAAACCCGCACGCTCCCTTGAAAAGAAAGCGCCCACACGGGATAGGGTACAAAAAGAATTGTCTTCCCGACAGGATGGTAAAAAATTCGAGCCGATTGCAGCGGCACCAAAATCGCCCCCCCCCTCTTCTCACAAATCCCGGGTGAATACGGCCGTTTTGTCTAACAAAAAAACATCGTCACCGAAACAGCCTCGAAAAGAGACAAATTTTGTAAAACGCGCCGAAAAACCCTTACAAAACAAAAAAACCGATCGGTTTGCATCCATACCTGTGAAACGATCGAATCAAACCCAGATCGAGCTTCAAGCAATTGCCTGGTCCAACGATCCGAAAAGTCGTCTTGCTGTGATTAACGGTATTATTTTGAGGGAAAGAGAATCTATTGACAATGTCATTGTGATGCATATAGGTAAGGATGCAGTTGTTTTTAGGAAAGGATTAGAGGAATGGAAACAAATGTTTGGGTTTTAACCATTTCCACTGCCCCAGCTTAATCGTAAAACGCTCTATGATCTTTTTCTTTATTTAAATTTCAATTAACCAATTAATATCTCTGAATAAAAAACAAAGGAGCCATTGATGAGCAACGAACAATTTTTCTTTACATCAGAATCGGTTACCGAAGGCCATCCTGATAAGGTTGCCGACGCCATATCAGATTCCATACTGGACGCTATTATGGAAAAGGACAAAAAATGCAGGGTTGCCTGTGAGACCCTTGTCACAACCGGACTGGCTTTTATCGCCGGCGAAATTACAACCGACTGTTATGTTGATATGCCCGATATCGTAAGGAGAACCATTCGTGAAATCGGATACCATTCTTCAAAAATGGGCTTTGACTGGCAGACTTGCTCGGTAATCACCAGCATCGATCAACAATCACCGGATATCGCTCAGGGAGTCAACATCGGCGAAGGTCTTTTCAAGGACCAGGGAGCTGGCGACCAGGGTCTTATGTTTGGATATGCCACGGATGAAACACCCGAGTTAATGCCCATGCCTATTGTATTTGCCCATAAGCTTTGTCAAAGACTTGCCACAGTTCGTAAAAACGGTGCCCTTGATTTTCTGCGACCGGACGGCAAGTCTCAGGTGACCATCGAATACGAAAACGGAACCCCCAAACGCGTTGATGCCGTTGTCATCGCCGCCCAGCACAAACCGGATATTTCTTACGAAGACTTAAAAGAGGCAATCATCGAAGAAGTCATCAAAAAAGTGATTCCAAAAAAGTTCACAGACGGCGATACCAGATATTTTATCAACGCAACAGGCAGGTTTATTATCGGCGGCCCAATGGGAGACTGCGGCCTGACGGGTCGAAAGATTATCGTTGACACATATGGGGGGCAGGGTAGCCACGGCGGCGGATGTTTTTCCGGTAAAGACCCTTCCAAGGTCGATCGTAGTGCTTCATACATGGCTCGACATATCGCAAAAAACGTTGTTGCCGCCGGCCTTGCAAAAAAATGTGAAATTCAAATTGCCTATGCCATTGGTGTTGCACATCCGGTTTCTGTAATGGTCGATCTCATGGGTACCGGCATCGTACACAAACACCGAGTTAAAAACGCAATTCTGGATATATTTGATTTAAGACCGGCTGCCATCATTGAGTATCTCGATCTCTTGCGTCCCATTTATCAAAAAACCTCGGCTTATGGTCACTTTGGGAGAAATGAGCCCGAATTTACTTGGGAAAAGACGAATATGGCTGATATCTTAAAAGAAAAGGTCGGAATTTAATAGCGTCAATGAGTACCAAAAACAACTCAAAAGGAGAAAAATGGTTAATGAATTATGATATTAAAGATATAAAATTGGCAAAGGACGGTTTGCTTCGAATCGAATGGGCCAATCAGAGTATGCAAGTACTCAACAACATTAAAAAAAGATTTGCAAAAGAGAAACCCTTAAACGGTGTTCGCATCGCTGCCTGCCTTCATGTTACCACCGAAACCGCTTCTCTGATGCAAACATTAAAGGCAGGAGGCGCCCAAATTACGCTTTGCGCTTCCAACCCACTGAGTACTCAGGACGATGTGGCGGCGTCACTGGTAAAACACGACAAAATATCTGTTTTTGCTATCAAGGGCGAAGACAACAAAACATATTACAAGCATATTCATTCAGCCCTCGACATCAAACCTCAATATACAATGGATGACGGTGCGGATCTGGTCTCCACCATTCACTCCGAACGCCAGGAGCTTATTGAGAATGTTCAAGGCGGCACTGAAGAAACAACCACCGGCATCATCCGGCTTAAAAGTATGGCTGCAAACGGTGTCTTACAATACCCCATCATAGCGGTTAACGATGCCCAAACAAAGCATCTTTTTGATAACCGTTATGGTACCGGCCAGAGCACTATGGACGGAATTATCCGGGCCACAAATCGTCTCATTGCGGGATCTAATTTCGTCGTTTGCGGATATGGATGGTGCGGTAGAGGTCTTGCGCTGAGGGCAAAAGGGATGGGAGCCAATGTCATTGTCACCGAGGTTGACCCCACTGCTGCTATTGAAGCGGTCATGGACGGTTTCACCGCCATGCCCATCCGTCAAGCTGCGAGGATCGGCGATTTTTTCTGCACGGTCACAGGCAATATTAATGTCATTCGAAAAGAACACTTCAAGATCATGAAAGACGGCGCCATCGTCTGCAATTCCGGCCATTTCAATGTGGAACTTGATCTTGACGGACTTGAATCCATAACAAAGTCTCGAAGAACAATTCGGCCTTTCGTCGAAGAGCATGTCCTTGAAAACGGCAAACGTATCAATGTGTTAGGTGATGGCAGATTGATAAATCTAGCTTCTGCCGAAGGGCATCCATCAAGTGTGATGGATATGAGTTTTGCCAATCAGTCATTGAGTATCGAATATATGGTAAACGTTAAAGAAGGGCTCGGAAAGAATGTTTATCCCGTGCCCGAAGAGATAGACAAGGCCATTGCAAGAGAAAAATTGGCTTCAATGAATGTAAAAATCGACCGGCTCACACCTGAACAGAAAAAATACCTGGCATCATGGAGTCTTGGCACATAATCCTTAAAATTGAAGGTCTCGGATTTTAGGACGGGACGTAACGTAGGTGTTATTTTTCGTGCGTATTTTTAAGCAGGTCCACTGCTTTTTTAAGATACATGGTGGAAGTGGCGTCGTCACCCCTCAAGCCGTATACCAAACTGAGGCCCACATATGCCGGTGGATAATCGGGATCCAGTTCCTTTGCTCGACTGAACTCCCGAAATGCATCATCAATTTTGCCTGATTTTAACAGTGTGTTGCCATTTTTAACATGGTGCACAGGTGTATCGAGCCACGTGTTCGATTCCAAGGATGTTGGGGCACATGCGTAAAGAGAAAAAACGCACATAACCGCAAATAAAACGTATTGTTTTTTAAACTTCATGATTCCTCCAGCGAAGCCCCCATCTCTTATAAACCTGAGCGGTTCAGGGACAAGGCATTTCGGTAAAATGGATTATATTTTTATAATGGTCTTCTTTTTCAATGTCTTCCGGTAGAATCGCGGATTAATCAACCACAATGATGACACGGCATTTTTTCATAAAATAAAGGCTTTCCGAAATACTCCTGAGCTTTGAAGCATCTGCATTGCTGATGACAATTTCAGAACGACCCGGTTCCAATATCTTTAACCCTTTCACCACCAAAGGATGATCTGCAACCCTATGGTTATTCAGAATTTCCTTTAGATTCCGGGCATATCCGCTCATACCCTGCTGCACGGCATATTCTCTGCTAACATACGCAGAACCATAAACTTCCTGATTGTTTTCATCGAGTATTTTTGGAACCATTACAGGTCTGACACCCAGTCCCCTGGCATCGACCACAAGTCCTGTAAAAACGGGTGACGATGACTTATTCATCGAAACAAGCGTGATTGAGTCAAGGGGTTTGATGTCTTTTGGAAGAACAAGTTGAGCAAATCCACCGTGAAGATTCACTTCCATTTTTATTTTTACCGTCCCGTCTGTTAGATATTCTTTTTTGACCACTTCTGCATTTTTTACCATGTTTTCGATTTTCATCATAATGGCAGGGTCTTTACTTGCATAATCTCCAACAACCGTCGTGCCGTTAATCCTTAGCTCTTTTATAATCTCAAGTATTATTCGGAAAGCATCCTGTTTTGCATCTGTCAACGCCACGGCTCGATCATTAGAATTTTCGGAGATGCTTGTATGAGGAATACCGATCCCTTTTGCCTGAACCACTCCCCTGCTCCAATTGATGCTCCCCTTTTCCTTAAATTCAATAACGTCCATGGGATTGTCAGTATATCCAAACACGGAAAACGTTAGGAAAAACGCGAGTGTCCATACAAAAGACAGCTGTTTTCTCATAGGAACTCCTTGGTACATTCTCTTTTTGATAAGCCTATTTTTTTATTATACATTATTTGAGTCAATCAGGAATCTCTTATATTCACCAATAAACGACACAGCATCTCCCTTGGTCGATATTCCCTTGATGGATTCGCGAAACCTGCTGCTGTAACGCAATCCTTTGACAAACCATCCCAGATGACTTCGCATCATTCGACACGCCCGCTTTTCTCCAAAGCACTCTATTGAAGTATTAAGATATTTCGTCATCGCATCAAAACGTTCTTCAAGATCCGGGGGCACCTGTTCTTTGCCATTCATCAAAGACGTCACCTGAGAAAACACCCATGGATTTCCAATGGCTGCCCGTCCAATCATTACCGCATCACAACCCGTTTCCTTTTTCATAACCAATACATCTTCCGGCGTTACGATATCTCCATTTCCGATTACAGGAATGGACACACTATTTTTGATTGCCGAAATTAAAGACCAGTCAGCTTGACCCCCAAAGCCTTGGGTCGCCAGACGTGGATGCACGGTGATGCCGTCCACCCCGCCAGCTTCAGCGACTTTAGCAATTACAAAAGCCTCTTTGCCGGATTTGTCCCAACCGGCTCTCATTTTAACGGTAAGCGGAATTCTTATGGCTTTTCGGACTGCCAAGAAAATTTTTTCGGCCTTATCGGGTGTTCTCATTAAAGCCGCCCCTGATCCGGTTTTCAACACTTTTTTTACAGCACAGCCAAGATTGATATCGAGAATGTCAGCACCCGACGCCTCAACCATGGCTGCTGCTTCAGCCATGATAGCGGGATCTGAACCGAATATCTGAACCGACAATGGTTTTTCCTCGATTCGGCTTTCGAGCAATTCATATGTTTTATGGGATCTGTGAACCAGGCCGTTGGCACTGATCATTTCTGAACAGACCAGAGCACACCCCGAAGCCTTTGCCAACAGTCGAAACGGCAAATTGGTAATACCGGCAAGGGGTGCTAAAATCATTATATTGTCAAGAACAACTGTACCAATTTTCATAAATTTTTACGAATGCTTATTCTAATTTCTCAAAAAACCATGGAGACCACTGGTGAAAAAATGTAAAAGATATGGCTTGTTTGTACGTGTTGGTGAACCTTAAGAAAAAACGGCAAATTAAGATCATCTATCTTTTAAACATATTACCATCAAATTAAGCCATGATGATGAAAATGATAGGCTGCTGTTTTTTCTTAAAGCTCACTTAATTGGGAGTTCCAGATCTTTTATATGTTATTATCGGTGGGCGACCTCCTATAACTTAATGAGAAGTTGCTGTTTTTTCTAAAAACCATTGGAGTTGGATTGGCATAGCAAAACAGGCAATTATGATAGCATGGTTGCAGATGATACGACCCGATATCCACTGAAATCATACATCCGCACCCTTTTGATGACCGCTGGCCCGGATCCCTTTTTAAGCTGATGTCTCCACCAAACATTTCAACTAAAAAATCATTTGGAATACAAGAGCTTTTCCTGATGTTCGAGCCTGATGGCAGTGCATTCAACACTTCTTTTTCACAGCACGTATACAGATCAATTTTTTTTTCAAAAAGTATTTTTTCGATTTTAAGAAGAATTTCAACTTTTTGTGACAGTTTTGGATCGATAAAAGAAAATTTTGGTATTGACTTAACGCGTTTTTTGATCTTGGCGTAATGATCCATGAAACTGGTAATACACCGTGTAACGCCGCATTGTGATACCCATGTGGCAATCTTGGAAAAATCAATAAGCGTGTCTTTGATGACATTTTCTCCATATATGAAAAAACAGATGGGATCGAATCTCCAGTTGATAGTTTTTGAACCATAGTCTCGGCTAAGGACTCGAAGTTGAACAAGTCTTTGTTTTAAAGACGGCACTCGAGGTTCAAGCAGGGGGATATCTGAATTAATGGTAAAGTTAAAAAAAAGATTGTATCCCTTCCTCAAAAGCTTTTCGCCGAACTCTCCTACAATAAAAGGCTCAAAATTTTTTGACCAAAATACAATGGTATGGATTTTATCAGGTGTTGCGGGGACAATGAACTTTTGCCGGTTATATGGGTTGGTAACTTCAAATACCCCTTTTTTGATCTGTTCCATGAACCAATCCATGTAAAAGGCAGGAATATCGGTTCGTCTTGAGGCTGAGATGACGATTTGATTTGAGCGTTTCATAATAGGAAATCAACCTCACGATGATTTTTTCTTAAGATCCTGAAAAGATATCACTTTTTGATTGCCTGATTTCTCTGGGAAGTCATTTTCTTTTTCCACCGGTTCGATCTCTTCAGGGCAAACCACCTTTTCAAGCCGTATTTTTTTTCCTTCCATGGTAAATTCATGACCGTTAATATAAATATCGCGCAATATCCAGTTAACCACTTGAAGGGGAAACTGCAACAGCAACAGTTTAACATGATACCAGTCTTTTTTGATATCCGGAGAAATGTCCTCTATTCTTGCAAATGATATGGGCTGGTCCTCAAAGTATATGAGGACGATGTCGTTCTCTTTCGTCATTGTTCTACCTTCCCATCGAAAAAGTGTATCGCTTCAAGGCACTAAACTGATACAAAACATTAAGTGCATGTCTTTCGCATTTACCCCGTCTGATGACTTGGTGATATGGTTTATAACCGTAAACTATCTTGTTTGGCAATGGTTATTTCATTTAAATGAATAATTATTCATTCTATATATTCATGTTAAAAATACTTATAAATTTTATTTTATGTTTTTCACCACACATATAAAATATCATAATATATTGATTATTAATTATTTATAGACTTTTCTATGACAATATAAATTCTTGGTTTTTTTCTTGACAGACAGAGATACGTTCTGTTAGATAAATGAATGCTCATTCATCTTTTCGATTTTTATTCCTTAATATTTACAGGAGGCTATCATGGTAAGAAAAATCAGGCAGGCAGCGGTCATTGGCTCTGGTGTAATGGGCGGAGGTATTGCTGCCCTACTGGCCGGCGCTGGTATCAAGACATTATTGCTGGATATCGTTCCTTTTGATCTAAAAGAAAAAGACGACCCGGTTGCCAGAAATCGAATCGTGAAAGCCGGTTTGGATTCAGTTTTGATGTCGAGTCCATCGCTTCTGATGCAGAAAAAAGACGTTGATCGTATCAGTATCGGCAATTTGAAAGATGATTTTGACAAAATTTCAGACTGTGACTGGATTGTGGAAGTGGTTGTGGAGAATCTGAAAATCAAACAGGATCTTTTTAAACGGATTGAAACAAAAAGAAAGCCCAACGCCCTAGTTTCTTCCAATACTTCAGGCCTGCCGTTAAAAGCCATGTCCCAAGGCCTTAGCCTCGATTTTAAACAGCATTTTTTAGGCACACATTTTTTTAATCCGGTAAGATATATGCATCTTCTGGAAATTATAGAAGGAGAGGAAACACTTTCTGAAGTTCTCGAATTTATGTCTGATTTTGGAGAACGGATTCTTGGCAAAGGTATTGTATGGGCCAAGGACACACCCAATTTCGTTGGAAACAGAATCGGTGTGCAGGGAATTGTCAAAGCCATGCAACTAATGGTTGAAGACGGTCTATCGATTCCTGAAGTGGACGCACTTTTTGGAACCGCCATGGGCAGACCCAAAACCGCCATGTTCAAGACATGTGACCTTGTCGGTCTCGACACCATGGGACACGTGGCAAAAAACACCTATGACCTGGTGGTGGATGATGAACAGAGAGACAGCTTCGTTCTCCCCGAATTTGTGGACCAGATGATCCAAAAGAATTTGCTGGGAAAAAAAACCAAAAGGGGCTTTTACAAGACGGACTTTACACCTGAAGGGAAAAAGGTCCGAAAGGTCATCGACCCGCATACTTTAGAATATTCTGAATATGAACCTCCCGACTTTCCATGCCTTGTTGAGGCTAAAAAGGCAAAAACACTTTCTGATAAAATCAAAGCCATTGTCTATGGTCAGGACAAAGGTGCCTTGTTTGCCTGGAAAGTTGTTGCAAACAGCCTGATCTATGCGGTTAACAGAATATCTGAAATTTCAGATACCATTGTTGACATTGACAATGCCATGAAATGGGGATTCAACTTTGAGATGGGCCCCTTTGAAACCTGGGATGCCATCGGTCTTGAGAATTCTGTAGGCAAGATGGAAAAAGACGGATTTAAAGTGCCTGAAAAAGTAAAGCGAATGATTGCAGCTGGCCATAGGTCATTTTACAAAACCGATATGGGCAAACGTTTTGCATATGATTTTACCACCGAACGCTATTCAGAGATTGTTGCCAGAAAAACGATGGTTTCTCTTGAAACCCTAAAAGGTGCGGGCAACCTCGTTAAATCTTGTAAGTCCGCTTCATTAATAGATCTTGACGACGGTGTCTTTTGTTTGGAATTTCATACCAAAATGAATGCCTTGAACAAAGAAATTATCGAATTTCAGCAAGAAATTATGGAATATGTGGATGCCAACGGGCTGGGTCTCGTCATCGGAAATCAGGCTGGCGGAATGCCGGGGGCCTTTTCAGCAGGGGGTGATCTTTTCTTCATGGCCGGTCTGGCAAAGGAAGGAAAGTACTCGGAAATCGATGCATTTTTGAGAATGGCACAAGACGCCATACAGAAAGAAAAATATTCAAGCTTTCCGGTCGTTGCAGCCCCTTACGGCATGACCCTTGGCGGTGGATGCGAGGTCTGCCTCGGCGCCGACAGGATTGTGGCCCATGCCGAGCTCTACATGGGACTTGTTGAAATTGGTGTCGGCCTGCTTCCATCGGGCGGTGGCTGTTTAAATCTTTGGAAAAAGTTCATTCAAACGATTCCCGAAGCAGTTACCGATGTCGACCTAGCCAAGTTTTTCGTTCCGGTGTTCATGACCATTGCACTGGCCCAAGTTTCGACGTCGGCTGCTGAAGCCAGAAACAGCGGCTTCCTGGGGCCTGCGGACAGAATCGTCTTTAACCGGGATCATCTCATCGGTGAAGCCAAAAAAGAAGTGTTGAGGATAGCGGATGAAGGCTACGCGCCGCCGATAAAACAACCGATAAAGGTTTTGGGACAGGCTGCACAGGGCATGATCGAGGTTGAGATTTTCAATATGCTGAAAGGAAACTTTATCACCGAATACGATGCATTTCTGGCAAAAAGAATCGCCTATGTCATCAGTGGTGGAGAAACAAGAGACAACAGCATGGTCGAAGAGGATGTCATCCTTAATCTTGAAAGAGAGGCTTTTGTCGATTTCTGGAAGGAAGATAAGACCATGGCCAGGGTTGAACATATGCTAAAGACCGGCAAACCCTTGAGGAATTAAAAATGGAGGGAATAAAAATGAGAGACGCCTATATAGTCCAATCCATCAGGACCCCCGGCTGCAAAAAAAGCAAAGGGGCGTTTAAAGATACACGACCTGAAGACCTGCTTTCCTTTATTCTGAAATCCACCATGGAAAAAACACCGAACCTTGAAATGAAAGATGTGGACGACATTATGATCGGATGCGCGTTTCCCGAAGCTGAACAGGGTCTCAACATCGGAAGAGTCGCATCCCAGATCGCCGGATTTCCGGCGCAAGTTTCCGGTGCCACGGTAAACCGCTTCTGTGCTTCCGGACTCGAAGCGATCGTCCAAGCCTCCTTGCGCGTCATGTCAGGCTGGTCGGAAGTTGCCATTGGAGGCGGTCTGGAATCAATGACCTTTGTGCCCATGGGCGGAAATCTTCCCAGGCCCCACCCTGATTATTCTAAAAAACAGGCTGACCTTTACGTCTCCATGGGTATCACCGCAGAAATCGTAGCGAATCGATACAAGGTTTCCAGAAAAGAACAGGATGAATTCGCATATCACTCTCAAATGAAGGCCGCACAGGCCATGAATCAAAAACTTTTTACCGAAATCGTTCCCACACCGGCACACAAATTTGTATATGATAATAATGGCACTTACAAGAAAGAGACCTTTCTTGTCAAAGATGACGACGGAATACGTCCCTCCACGACCTTGGAGGGGCTTTCTAATTTAAACCCGGTATTTGCTTTAGGCGGAACGGTGACCGCAGGAAACTCTTCTCAGACCACCGACGGTGCGGCCGCAAGTATTATCATGAGTGCTCAAAAGCTTGATGCCCTTGGACTGAAACCCATCGCCAAATTAAAATATTATACAACCGTTGGCTGCAAAGCCGATGAAATGGGAGTGGGACCCCGATACGCCATTCCAAAACTTTTGGATATGGCCGGCATGGATCTTGATGATATCGGTCTTTTTGAGATCAACGAGGCTTTTGCATCCCAAGCGGTGTATTGTATCCGGGAACTCGGCATTGACATGGACCGGGTCAACATTCACGGCGGTGCCATTGCCTTGGGGCATCCATTGGGATGCACGGGTGCCAAATTGTGTGCAACCCTTCTTGCCAATATGAAGGAGCGCGGTGTTCAATACGGCATCGAATCGATGTGTATCGGCGGAGGAATGGGCGCTGCCGCACTTTTCGAGCTGTGCGAATAGGCTGAATTATTGCTAGAATTTCTCATGGTGAAGTGATATGATGAACCGGAATGTTTTGTTTGAAAAACTTATTTATCAGCCTACGCCACAGAGAGCGGGATGGAT
>WOR8_10008762_pt1 | contig 13555 bp, 12 predicted proteins | sample DeeMarSeWOR38_10_FD_19890 | JGI IMG/M metagenome (IMG submission 19890) | reverse complement strand
GGAGTCTGTCATGGCTGACCTTGCCGATGATTTGATGATCAAGCCATCTGTGCCAATCCGTCAAAAGGTCTATGACTTCCTCAGAAACGAAATTCTTTCCAACCATATTGCGGCGGGCGAGCGTCTGGTCGAAGGCCGGCTGGCCGTTGAAATTAATGTTTCGCGAACCCCTATCCGTGAAGCCCTCCATATTTTAGAAATGGAAGGTTTGATCGAGTCGCTTCCGAGAGTTGGCTATCGGGTCAAGGAACTGCAGTGGGAAGATGTCGAAGAGCTTTGTGAAATTCGGGCCGTCAATGAAATATTAGCTGCCCGGTGGGCCATGAAACGCATTACCCTGCAAGAACTGGCTGCCATGAAGGCCAATATCGATACGGCTGAAGCTGAAATACAGGCCGGCCAACCGAAACGTTTTGTCGAAAGAGACGCCGAATTCCATGAGATGCTGGTAACGGCCAGCGGCAGCCCGAGATTACTGGAACTGTGTCAGAAACTCCGGCACCACATGCTGCGGTATCGGGTCGAAAGTCTGTATGTTGCGGAAGCAGGCTTCAGGGCGGTTAAAGGCCACCGCCGCATTATCACATGCCTTGAAAATAAAGATGATATTGGCATAGCGGCGGCCATCCGCGACCATCTGGCGCAGTCCAAGCTCGATATTCGCCGCTTTGCATTTGAGATGAAAACCGCCGGTCGGGTTTAAGTGAGAGGGTGTTTGATGGATGAAATCAAATTCTACGGTCGCGGCGGCCAGGGTGTTGTGATGGCCTCCCAGATGCTGGGCTATGCGTTTTTCAAAGCCGGATTATACCCGCAATGTTTTTCGGTCTTCGGGGGAGAGCGCAGAGGTGCACCCGTCGTGAGTTTTTTAAGGGTTGACCGCGAGAAGATATTGCTTAAATGCGGCATCAAACATCCCAGTGAAATGATCTATTTGGATGACAGCCTGATCGACACCCGGGAGGTAAAATCCCTGTTGAAGCCGGGCGGCAAAATTCTGATCAATACCCCTCAACCGGAATCTGCCTTCAAGGACCTGGAACCGTTTTCCTTGGGACGGATTGATGCCCGTGCGATCTCCGAACAACAGGGTTTGGGTCGCACCATCAATACGGCGATACTGGGCGCTTACAGCCGTTTGTCGGAAAAGCCCTCCCTGGAGGTTTTGCTGTCAGCAATCGAAGAAACGGTTCCGGCCAAAAAAAGGGAAAATCTGGCTGCTGCCCGGCAGGCATATGAACAACTCGCAATTCGCTGAAAGAAGGTGTTGCAGTGAAACAGCCGAAATGCCTCAATCCCGAGTACATTGTACCCATATCGCGTGCCAGCACCGAAGCGTTTAAAACCGGTGAATGGAATCGCAATCGCCCGTTTTTCCAGGAAAAGCTGTCACCCTGCCGGGTTGCCTGTCCGGCTGGAAATCATATTGCCCTGGCCTTGTTCCATGCCTCCCGGAATCGTTTTGACGAATCCCTTGGTGTGTTTCTGCAGGAAAATCCATTACCCGGAGTCTGCGGCCGGCTGTGTTACCACCCCTGCCAGAGCGATTGCAACCGGGGGGAATTCGACGGGACTGTCAATATCCGGGCGTTGGAGAGAAGTGCCGCCGATCTCGGCGATGCGCAACCCCTTGCCTTAAGCGATATCGGTAAAACGCAGCCCGTGGCGGTGGTTGGATCCGGACCCGCCGGACTGGCGGCGGCCTATCATCTGTCCCGCATGGGACACCCGGTGACGCTGTTTGAAGCTGAAAAGAACCCGGGCGGGATGCTGCAACTGGCCATTCCACGACACCGCCTTCCCGAAGCGGTCCTGCAGCGGGATCTGGCCCGAATCATGAGCCTAGATATTGATCTGCAGTGCAACGTTCGCGTCGACGCCAACAAGCTGAAAGCGTTATTGACGGAATTTCAGGCGGTTTTTTACGCCGTGGGCGCTCATCAAAGCCGCCGGCTGGAGGTTCCGGGGGCGGATGCACGGCAGGTGATTGCGGGCCTGCATTTTTTAAAAGCCCTTCGCGAAGGTCGGCTCCAAAAGCTAACGGGCCGCACGGTCGTAATTGGCGGCGGCAATGTTGCCATCGATGTGGCGATGACGGCCCGGCGGCTGGGTGCTGAACAGGTCGATATCGTCAGTCTTGAACAGCGTAATGAATTGCCGGCTCATGAAGGTGATTTTTTAGACGCCCAGCAAGAAGATATCGCTTTTCACCACGGCTGGGGGCCGCAGGAAATCGGCGTTAAAAACAAAAAGGTATCTGAAGTCAGATTTATTCGCTGTCTTTCGGTATTTGATGAGAGCGGCAGGTTTGCGCCCTGTTTTAATGAAAAAGAGACCCTGGTGCTTGATGCCGACTGGGTGATTCCGGCCATCGGGCAGAATCCTGATCCGGGCAGAATGGATAGCGAAACATTCAATATGCCTGCGCGTGATCTGCTTAAACCCGATTCGGACACGCTGGCATCCCCGGTCAAAGGGCTCTATATCGGTGGTGATGTGACCGGCTTGCAGGGATCGGTGGCTGCCGCCATCGGTGCCGGTAAGCGCGCTGCCCTGAGTATTCACCTCGATCTGAACCCGGCCGTCTACGATGAAGATTTTTCAAAGGCAAGATTTGCTGAGGGGCCGGGGTTTTCGATGCAAGCGGTTTTCAATCCCAAACCCAGCTGGGATTCGAAAACCGTGGTGACTTTTGAGGATATCGACCCTCTTTACCTGCAGCATCAGGGGGCCCTGGCGCCGCTGCGCCTGGATCCACAGCAACGCGTTAAGGGCTTTGATGAAATCAATCAGGGCTTTGATGCGGATATGGCGCTGGCAGAAGCGAGTCGCTGTTTTTTCTGCGGAACCTGCGTGGGATGCGAACGCTGTCTGCTGATGTGCCCCGATCTGTCGATTCATCCCATCGCAGGTAAAACCTTTATGTATCAGCCCAATGACCCCTATTGCAAGGGGTGCGGCACCTGTGCGGCGGTTTGCAATCGCGGGGTCATGAAATTTGGAGAAAAACCTTGAAACAATTTATTACCGGAAATCATGCGGTTGCTGAAGCCGCACGCCGCTGCCGCCCGGGAATCGTGGCGGCCTATCCCATAACGCCGCAAACACCGATATACGAAAAGCTCTCTGAAATGGAAGCATCCGGGGATCTTGGCGGGATCATGATGCGCATGGAATCCGAACACTCTTCCATGGCGGCCTGCATTTCGGCATCGCTGACCGGCGTGCGGACCTTTACCGCGACCTCCTCCCAGGGATTGGCCCTGATGCACGAAATGCTGCATTTTGCTTCCGGCGCCCGCACGCCGATCGTGATGGCCTGTGTCAACCGAACACTGGCTTTGCCCTGGGCCTTCTGGAGCGATCAAACCGATACCCTGTCGCAAAGAGATACCGGCTGGATGCAGATTTATGTCGAGCACAACCAGGAGGCGCTGGATTCGGTCATACAGGCCTTTCGCATTGCCGAAGAAGTCCTGCTGCCGTGCATGGTGGTGCTGGAAGCCAATTTTATTTCGCATTTTATGGAACCTGTCGATGTGCCCGCTCAGGAAGAGGTGGACCGCTTTCTGCCGCAAGTCAGCATACCGCAGCGTTTTGATATTGGCCGGCCAAGCTTTGTTGGAGCGGTGGTCAGCCAGACCCAGTTCCGGGAATTCAAACATCTCAGCCAGGAGGCCATGTATGTCGCTCTGGAAACCGCCGCGAAAGTGGATCAGGAGTTCGGATCCTTTTTCGGCCGCAGTTACGGATTGGTCGAAGCACAAGGGTTAAAAGACGCTGAGCTGGTGCTGGTGACCTCGGCCACGATCACCTCCACGGCCCGTGTGGCCTTACAACAACTGCGGGAAAAAGGACACAAAATCGGCCTGGTGAAGATCAGACTTTTCAGGCCGTTTCCCACGGCACAGATCAGGGAACTGCTGGATCCGGTATCCAAGATAGCGGTTATCGATCGCAATATATCTTTGGGACGCGAAGGCATCTTCTGTGCAGAGCTGAAAGCCGCCCTTTGCAACAGTCCCGTTAACAAACAGATCCAGGGGTATCTGGCGGGAATCGGCGGTACGGATGTCGATGTCGATTTAATTCAGCGCGTTGTTTCAGATGCGCTCTCGCGGGATGCGTTTCTTGACCGCCCGATCTGGATGAAGGAGGAATAATGCAGCAGCCGTCAGATGCATGCGCGCCCTGCCCGCCTCATACCGATGATATAATGCGCTCGGGCCATTCCGCCTGTCCGGGATGCGGCCAGGCCATCAGTATGCGGCTGGTTCTGCGGACTATCGGCGCCAAAGCGATTGTGGTTACCGTGCCCTCGTGCGTATCCGTTATCGCCGGGCCGTTTCCCAATGCCGCGGCCAATGTGCCGTATTACCATGCCGCCTTTGAAGTTGCGGCCGCCAGCGCGGCCGGAATCTCCAATGCGCTCAAAATCCAGGGCAAACACGATATTCCGGTCGTGGCATTTGCCGGTGACGGGGGCACATTCGACATCGGTCTGCAGTCTCTATCCGGTGCGGCCGACCGCAACGAGGATTTTATCTATGTGTGCTTTGACAACGAAGGCTATATGAATACCGGCATTCAGGTGTCTTCAGCCACGCCCACCCACACCTGGACCGGGACGACGCCGACCGGCAATACGCGGCGCAAAAAACAGATCATGGAAATCATGGTGGCCCATCGCATACCGTATGCCGCCACCGCTTCCATCGGATTTCCCGAAGATCTCATGCAAAAAGTTCAAAAAGCCCTAAATTTTCGGGGCACCCGCTTCATTCATCTATTATCGCCCTGTAACACCGGATGGAAAATCCCCGAAAATATGGCGCCCAAAGTCAGCACCCTGGCGGTGGAGACCCATATCTTCCCGCTTTATGAGATCATCGACGGCCTTAAATACCGGATTACCTACCACCCAAAAGGGTTGCCGGTTGAGGCGTATTTGTCGGTTCAGGGGCGTTATGCGCATTTGACGCCGGACCAGATTCAATCGATCCAGTCCGAAACCGATCGAAGCTGGCTGGCTCTCAAAGAAAAAGCCGGCAGATAACCATCGCCTGACCCGCAATAGCGAGCGCATTCCCCGCAGCTGGCTGCGGGGTTAGTCAGCGAATTATGGATCGATTAAAATTCCTTACGGGGAAGATTCCCTGCAGCTTGCTGCAGGGTAATCTTCAATCCGGATCGATCCGGAAAAAATAGCTCTTTTTTATTCTAAGGCAGTAAAAGATTGATTTTATTCCAGTCCAATACTAATAAGCATAAAAGGAGGTGATCAAGTTTTTCAAGCTGTCGAGTGCCACAATGGTGATCGCAGAAAGTGATCGTTGCTAAACAAATAGAAAATAAGGAGGGTATTATGCGCAGAAAAAAGATGTTGACGAAAATTTTGATACTGGGTCTCGGTCTGCTCATGATGGTTGTTGCGACATCCGTCAGCCAGGCGGCTTCAGAAAAAATTACCATCGAAGCCATCACCGCCTGGCCCAAGACCACATTCATGGTCGAGAACTTTATGCGCTTTTTGGACAACGCCAATGCCAAAGCGGCCAAGATGTATCCGGGAGAGTTTGAGATCAAATACAAGGGCGGCCCGGAAGTCATATCCTTTAGAGAACAGGTGGAGGCCGTGCGCACCGGTCTGGTGGACATGGTATTTACGGCCACCAGTTACTACACCTCCGTCATCCCCGTCGGGGACGGCTTCAGTGCCAGTGCCCTGACTCCCTGGCAAGAGCGTGAAAAAGGGGTTTTTGACTTGATGGAAAAGATTCATGCCGAAAAAGCCAACGCCTTTTTCCTCTCGCGGATGGGATCCGGCATTCCTTTCCAATTTTATGTCAACCAGCCGGTCAAGGGTATTGACGATCTAAAAGGAATGAAACTGCGAGGCTCACCGACGCTGATTCCATTTCTTAAAAAGCTCGGCGCCAGTCCCGTCATGATGCCCCCCGGCGACATTTATACCGGCCTGGAACGCGGTGTGGTTCAGGGCTATGTCTGGCCGGCTGCTCAGATCCGGGAATGGGGCTGGGAAAAGGTAACAAAATACGTTCTGGAACCCGCCACTCCCTATCAGGCCATAGATGTGGTGCTGGTCAACCTGGATAAATGGAAAAAGCTTCCCAAAAAGATTCAGGACCTGCTGATCGAAGCGGCCAAAGAGGATGAACACCGCACCATCGAGCGTGCCAACGAGTACATCCCGCGAGAAAATGCGGAGCTGCAGAAGATGGGTATTCAGTTCATCAACCTGCCGGAAGCGGATGCCAAAAAATTCAAGGATGCGGCCGTCTCGGCACTATGGGAAGCCGTTATCGCGAGAGATCCGGAAAACGGGCCGAAATTTAGAGACATGATATCCGAGTAATAAAATTGTGGTCGGTTATCCGGAAAGCTCCAGTTGAATAGGCCCACTTATTATCGCACCACGAAGACCACGAAGGTCGAGAAGGAAAATTCAGCCATCCTCTCTTTGTGACCTTCGTGCGCTTTGTGGTTTTTAGAGCGTTAGTTGAGTTCCATGCATAACCGTAAGATATTTGTAATAGAAAAAAAGAGGAGGAGAGGGGTTTATGGTTAAGATTTTGGACAATGTAATGACAATCCTGGCGGTACTCGCCGGCCTTCTCCTCCTTTTTATCACTTTTTCGATTGCCTATACGATATTTGCCCGGTTTTTTAATATTCCCGGTCCCATCTGGGCGGTTCAGTTTACCGAGTATTCTCTGCTGTGGATGACCCTTTTGGGAACGGCCTGGGTGCTTAAAAGACAAAAGCACGTTTCGGTGGACCTGCTCACCAGTCGTTTGGGCGCTAAATCCAAGGTTTATTTTGAGCTGGCTCACAGTTTAATGGGGGTTGCGGTTTCCGGCATACTCTGCTGGTATGGCACGGTCGTCGCCTGGGGACAATATCAAAGAGGTGTGGTCGATATTCAGGTGGTGGATATGCCCAAGCACCTGATCCTCATGATTATCCCCATCGGCTTTCTTTTCCTGGTCGGCCAGTTTCTGCGCACATTTTTTAAAGATCTGAAGCGCCTGAAGGACTTCCATAACCCGGATTCAGCTACGCTCGGCGCTTCAAATCCCGAAGCGCCTGAAACCCGCAAATAAAATTCGGAAAGAGGAGAAACCTGATATGGAATGGTGGGCGGTTTTAATGTTTTTCATTGCCGGTCTGATTTTATTGCTGCTTTCGGGGTTCCCCATTGCCTTTGCCTTCCTTTTCATGGACCTGTTGGGTATCATCTTCTTTATGGGACCGCTCGGGCTCAAACAGATCCCGCTGCATGTTCTTAGTTCCATATCCACTTTTGTTCTGGCACCGATTCCCATGTTCATTTTCATGGGTGAACTGATGTTCCACTCGGGAATTGCCTATAATACGATTGATGTCATCGATCGCTGGCTGGCACGGCTGCCGGGCCGTTTGGGTTTGCTGGCTGCCGCCAGCGGCACCCTCTTTGCCGCCACCAGCGGCTCCACCATTGCAAACACAGCCATGTTGGGAACCGTTCTCTTGCCTGAAATGAAAAGGCGCGGCTACAGCACATCCATGGCCGTTGGACCGATTGTGGGCGTGGGAGGACTGGCCATGCTCATTCCCCCGTCAGCCCTGGCGGTGGTGCTGGCCAGCATCGGTCAGATCTCCGTCAGTGAAATCCTGGTGGGGGGCGTCATGCCCGGTCTGCTGCTGGGTGTCTTTTTCGGATTGTATATCGTCCTGCGCTGCTGGCTTAATCCCTCCCTGGCGCCCCGCTTCGAAACATCCGCTGTTTCCTTCTGGGCCAACGTGATCGCATCCATTAAGTATGTGCTGCCCATGGGCTTTATTATTTTTATGGTTCTGGGAATGATACTTTTGGGATTGGCCACGCCTTCAGAAGCGGCCGCCTCCGGGGTGGTTGCAACTCTGCTGGTGACCCTTGTTTACCGCCGGTTCACCTGGAAGATGTTCATGGCCGCCATTAGAGGGACCCTGGAAATTTCAATAATGATTTTCATGATCATTGCCGCTTCAAAAACCTTTAGCAGCATTATGGCGTACACCGGGGCCACACGGGGGCTTTTGGCGCTGATCGAGGGAGCCGAGCTCCACCCGCTCATCATTTTGATCGCCATGCAGGTGGTGGTTTTTATCATGGGCACCTTCATGGAAACGATTTCAATCATGATGATTTGCCTGCCTATTTTTATGCCCATTATCAAAGTGCTCGGCTTTGATCCGGTATGGTTTGGCGTCCTGATGCTGATCAACCTCGAAATGGGGCAAATCACCCCGCCGTTCGGGATGCTCCTGTTTGTTATGAAAGGGGTGGCGCCGGCGGCCTTTCCGTATATCATATTTGATATTATCGTCATGGCCATGATCGTTGTCTGGCCCCCTCTGGTTTTGTGGCTGCCCAGTTTGATCCGCTGATTGCTTTTCCTGCTATTTTTCTTTGTTTGCGTGGTCTATCTAATGTAAGCGCCTCGTTTTTGCGTCAGCTGCAAACCATTTGCCCTCCCGGGGGATAAATCTTATTCGTTGACAATCAACAATCTTAAAATGTATTTTTCAATCCGGCCAAGGGAAATAAGGGATGCGGCGTTTTTTGGTCTCAAGCGATACGTCCCTGCTCAATGGATTCCGTCAACAGGTTTGACCGTTGGGGAGATAAAATCAACAGGTCCGGGTTTTAGATCCGGCGAAAGGAGAGTCCCAGATGAAGAAGACAGTCTTTTTTGGCGCCTTACTCGTTTTTGTTCCGGTTTTATTTTTAATGGCTGGATCGGTGACCGTTAAAGCGGAGACCATTGAATTAAAATTTGCTCATTTTATGTCACCCAAACACATCCAGCACCAAAAATCTTTTGATCCCTTTACGCAAAAAGTTGCTGAACTGACCAATGGGCAGGTCCAGATTAAAATTTACCCGGGCGGCGCTCTGGGCAATCCCAAACAGCTGCCCGATGCCGTCAAGACCGGGATTACCGACATTGCGTTTATTATCCCATCTTATACGACCGCGCGCTTTCCACGCATCTCGGCCTTGGATCTGCCGTTTTTATGCGATAGCGCTGCCCAGACCACCCAGGTTGTTTATGATCTTTACGACAAGCATTTTGCAGCCGATTTCACGGAATACAAGGTATTGTGGCTCTATTCGGCCGGTCCCGGGCAACTGCAGTCCGCCACCAAAGCCATGACAACGGCTGAGGCGCTCAACGGCATGAAAATGCGCGCGCCTTCGGCCTATATGAGTAAAGCGTTAAAGATGCTGGGCTCCAATCCCGTCGGGATGCCCATTTCCAAACTTACCATGTCGCTCCAAAAAAAGGTTATCGACGGGATGCTGACGCCTTACAGTGCCGTGCAGGATTTCAGACTGTTCGACCTGGTCACGCATATCACCGAACTGAACATGTACGTGACCCCGATGGCCGTGGTGATGAACCCGGCCAAATACAACGCTTTGCCGGATTTTGCCAAAAAGGCCATTGACGAAGCCTCCGGCAAACAATGGGGCATGCACGCCGCTAAAGTTTATGACGATCATGACGGCAATACGCTCAAAGAAATTATCAAACAGGGCAAGATCGAAGTTTACAAACTGCCTGAGGCCGAGAAACAAAAAATCGCCGGCATGGTCAAACCCCTGGAAGCGGAGTGGATTGCCGAAACATCCAAACAGGGGGTTGCCGCCGACCAGATCTTGGCGGATGTTAAAAAATCAGCCCAGAATAAGTAGCGCTCAGGTTTAGCAACCGTTATTTTCTCGGGTCGGCCTCGACTACCCGGGGGCCGACCCCAGAGAAGGGAGAGGTTCGCTTATTTCATGTTGGTTGAGGTATTGAAACGCAAACTCGAGGTCTGGATTTATCCGGTCACCAAAATCATGAGCCGGATTGCTTCGGTTACGCTGGTCATCATGATGCTGCTGACGGTAACCGATGTTTTTTTGAGAAAAGTGTTCAGCTATTCCATCCTGGGCACAGTTGAGGTGACCGAGTTTTTGCTGGTCATAGTCGTTTTTTTTGCCCTGGCAGACACCGAGGTCTTAAACGGCCACGTCAAAGTGGATCTGGTTATGAGCCGCTTTGGCGAGCGTGCCCAGGGAATGGTCGATCTGATCACCCAAGCGATCTGTTTTCTTCTGTGCGTGATATTTGCCTGGTCTACCCTGATCTATTCGGAACAGATGCGCGTATCCGGAGAAGTATCCCAGGATCTGTGGTTGCCCGTTTACCCTTTTATTTATTTCGTTGTGGCAGGATGCGCTATTTTTGCTTTGACCTTGCTGATTAAATTTCTCATCGCCTTAATGAAAGTCGTGAAATCTTGAGTCCCCTCATTGTCGGTATTATCGGAATTTTCTTTTTGTTTTTGCTGCTGGCGCTGCGTATGCAGATCGGTTTCAGCATGGCGCTGGTCGGATTTTTGGGATTTGCGGTTCTGTCTTCCTTTAATTCGAGCTTTTCGATCATGGGAATGGAACCCTTTAAAATCGGAGCGGGCTATAGTTTGACGGTCATTCCCCTGTTTATTCTCATGGGGCAGTTTGCCAACCACTCCAAGATGGGCTTTGAGATTTATCAAACCGTCTATCGCTGGATTGGGTTTTTGCCGGGAGGGCTGAGCATGGCCACCATTGGGGCCTGTGCGGGTTTTGCCGCCATTTCCGGCTCCTCCCTTGCTGCGGCTGCGACCATGGGCATGGTGGCCTTGCCGGAAATGAGCCGATTCAAATACGACCATGCACTTGCAACCGGATGCGTTGCTGCCGGCGGAACCCTGGGTATTCTGATCCCACCCAGCACGGTGATGATCATTTACGGGATTCTGACAGAACAGCCGATTGCCACGCTATTTATTGCCGGGATACTGCCGGGCCTGTTGCTGACCGGGCTCTTTATTTTGGCTGTCTATATTGTGACCAAAATAAAACCGGGTCTGGGCCCACCCGGACCCAAATTCAGCATGAAAGAGCGGATCTATTCGCTGAAAGACACCTGGAGTATTTTTTCTCTTTTCTTATTGGTTATCGGCGGGCTCTATACGGGTTGGTTTACGCCCACAGAAGCGGCCGGGGTGGGGGCCTTCGGGGCCTTTGCGATTACCCTGATTAAAAAGCGACTCACCTGGGACAATCTGAAGCGATCGTTGGCGCAGACCGTACGGACAACTGCGATGGTGTTTCTGATTTTAATCGGCGCCCATATCTTCGGCTACTTTTTGACCATCAGCCAGATTCCCGACCAGCTTTCTATTTTTGCAACCGAATGGGGGTTAAGCAAATACATTATTCTGGCAATGATTATATTTGCCTATATCATCATGGGGTGCTTTATGGAGGGATTGGCCCTGATGGTTCTGACCATACCGATAGTCTATCCCATGGTGCTGGAGCTGGGATTCGATCCCATCTGGTTCGGGGTCATTATCACCCTGGTGATGGAAATGAGCCTGATCACGCCTCCGGTTGGGATCAATGTGTTTATCATCAGCGGAATTGCCAAGGATGTTCCCATGTACGTGATTTTCAGGGGGATCATTCCTTTCTGGTGTGCCATGCTGGTTTTTTCTGGTGTGCCATGCTGGTTTGCGTTATCCTCTTAATCCTGTTTCCTCAAATTGCGCTATGGCTGCCGCTTTCCATGAGTTATTGAACCACGTCTACTGTTTTTTTTGTTCCTGGGTATACGGCGCGTGGCGAATGATTTCGCCCTCCACGAGATAGACCACTTCTTCGGCGATGTTGGTGGCATGATCGGCAAGTCGCTCCAAATGGCGCGAGATTAAAAACAGATTGATCAAATAGCCGATCTTGTCCGGGTTCTTGCCCATCTCCTTTTTAATTTTATCGTAGGCTTCCCGTTTGATCTTGTCGACCTCGTCATCCATCAAAACCACCTTAAACGCCAGATCATAATCAAAATGAATCAGGGCGTCCAGGCTCATTTTGAGCATGGTTTGAGCCTTTTCGCCCATGGCGGAGTAGTCAAAGTAAAAATCGAGCTGCTCGCGTTTGGCGGTAACCTCCACGCGTTCGGCGATGTTGACCGCCTCATCACCGATGCGCTCCAGTTCGGCGTTGATTTTAATTACGGCAATAATGAACCGCAGGTCAATGGCCATTGGCTGATGCAGGGCCAGAACCTTGAGGCATTCCTCTTCGATTTCGACTTCTATTTCGTCAATTTCGTAGTCCGTTTTAATTATTTTTTGGGCCAGATCCGAATCATTGGTATCAATAGCCTTGATGGCCATCTGGACGCGTTCTTCCGCCATGGCTCCAAGGGCAAGGATTCGCTTTTTTATATTTTCCAGCTCCTTTGTGAATTGCTTCCTGATCCGCTTTTCCATTTTTACTATCCTTTTTAAAAACATCATGTTTCAATCGAATAAAAAGGTAAATCGTTTTTATTCGCCAGGCAAGAACAAAATCAAAAATGCTTATTTTTGCGGTTACATATTGCTGGCTCTAAAAGGATTCCATGGTCATGTTTCCAGCCTTAACCCCCAAACTGTTAGATTTTTATTAGCCTAACAAAAAACTAATAAAATCTTCGCTGAAAGCTAACAAACAATTCCTATTCTTATCGCCATTAATATTTAAATAAGGTCATTTATTTCGAAACCGTTCCTGTCTTATTGCGGACAATAAAGAAATGCCACCGACAACACTGATATTTATACTCCTGGCGTTATCAGCCTTCGGTTACTATATTGGCCGACGACGTGCGGTTGTTGTTGGCGGTGGTTCAAAAGGCACTAAAGCACTTCATTCGCGTCCGACCTATTATGGATCACTAACCGTCTTTTGGTGCGGGGTTCCGGCACTGCTGATTTTTGGCTTCTGGCTGGCTTTTGAATCTACAATTATTACCCATCTGGTAATGGCTGATTTGCCGGAAGCGATGCGAAAGCTGCCGGCAGCCGAGCTGAATCTACAGATTAACAACATTAGGAATTTGGTCAGCGGAAATATTGTTTCCAGTGAGATCAATCCGGTTATGCAGGCCGCCGCAGATCATTACCGCAGCTTACTGTCAACCAGCAAAGCAGCCCTGACAGTTGTTGCCATCTCCATGGCGATCTTGGGGTTGGTGATCGTGCGGGCAAATCGCCATTTTTACCACCATCGGTATTGTCCTGTCCGTTCTTTATGAATCCATTCGTTTTTTTAGAACCGTACCCATTACCGAGTTTCTTTTTGGCCTCGAGTGGAGCCCGCAGATGGCCATCCGCTCGGATCAGGTCGGTTCATCAGGAGCATTTGGGGCTGTTCCGGTTTTTGTCGGCACTTTGCTGATTTCCGGAATTGCCATGTGTGTGGCTGTGCCCATCGGGCTGATGTCTGCGATATATCTGTCTGAATATGCGAGTAAAAAATTTCGCACGGTGGCAAAACCATTGATTGAAATCCTGGCCGGCATTCCCACCGTGGTGTACGGGTTTTTTGCCGCTCTGACCGTGGCGCCCTTTATACGCAATACCGGAAATCTGTTGGGTTTGGGAGTTTCTTCGGAAAGCGCGCTGGCCGCCGGGTTGGTTATGGGGA
>WOR8_10004481_pt1 | contig 13557 bp, 15 predicted proteins | sample DeeMarSeWOR38_10_FD_19890 | JGI IMG/M metagenome (IMG submission 19890) | reverse complement strand
GGAAACTACCGGCTCCTCGGTGGAGCGGGCTATCAAGGTAGTCCGCAGGGATCCGGTGTGACTTTTACTCATGGATCACCCATTGCCGTGGCCGCTTCATTTAGCTGGACCGAGACCGACTCGAACCACCCTGCTTACGGTTCTGGCATGTCTGAGTGGTGTGCAAACTGTCACCCAGCCTTCCTGAATAGCAGCACCGGCGGGGTAGGGGGAAAGCATCCTGCCGGCAAGGGTGCAAAACTAAATTCAGACATTGCCAAGAACTACAACTCTTATATGAAAACGGGGGATCTTAACGGAACACAGGCGAGTGCTTATCTGGCCCTGGTACCCTTTGAGGTAGGTATCTCCGATGTGGCTTTTCTCGATCACTCAAGCCCTTCCGGCCCTGTTTTTGGGAATGCCAACGTCATGTGTCTGACCTGTCACCGGGCTCACGCCTCAGCATTTAAAAATATCGGCAGGTGGGATTTTGAAACCGCTCTTATTGCTGATTCTCACCCCCGATTTGGCGATGGCGGTGCAAGTGGCAATGATGTTGTCAACAGCTACTATGGCAGGAATATGACTGCGGAGTTCGGTGAAACCCAGAGGCAACTCTGTAACAAATGTCATCTGAAAGACTAACTGCAGCCTACCCTTTATCCTCCAACGGTTGTCCCCTGCCGTCTGCGTTCAAATGTTTAGCCGGTTTGGCCATCAGCACAGACAAAAATTCCACGTTCCCCCTTCCGACTTCCGCGTTCAAATCTCCTTCTCATTCGTCTCTGCGATCAGAACCGTGGTATTCTATAGAAGAAAAACAAAAGAGGGAGATGACCAAGTGGAACTGTGGAGAAAAATCGGGGTAGTCATTATTTTCGGCATAGTTGCAATTATCGGTGGCGGCTTTGCCTGGGTCCTGTCAGAAGACTGGGCCGTTGTCTTTACCTTTCTGGGCGTTATAGCCTTTTGCCTTCTAGCTTTCCTTTTGAACCCGGAGCAAATGATTAACCAGATGGACGAAAAAAAGGAATCAGGTGAGCATTAAGAAGGGTTTAGCCTGTTTTCTTCTAGCCACACATTCACCTTTGACCTCAACGCTGACCTCTCAGACGGACTTATACCCTGTGGATCGAAACGGTAGCGATAGTGGAGTGCCAGGAGGGAGTGAATAGATTCAGTGGAGATGAAAGGGGGGTGGCTCTCCTCGATTCTTGCAAGTAAGTTCGTCAAAGTCTCCCCTGGGTCTCTGACAAAACCGAACTCGCCAAGCCTTTCCGTAACCAAATAGAATTCCGAATCTACCCCGGAGCGAACTTGGACCTCGCTATTCCCTTGCTCTCTATATATCCGGGCCACTGGCTTCTTGCCATAAACCCTCCAGGCCAACAAGATAATTAGCGGAACGAGCAGCCAGCCCAGATGTCGGGCCACACCACCTCTTGTCTCCCCCCACCGCCATTTGGAAAGAGTGTAAGCACACCACGACCAGAGGTCGGCCAAGCCCAGCCACTTTCGAGCTGCTTTCTCCTCAGCCTCCATCCAAGAAGCGGGGGTGGTATCAAAATCTTGCCACCTACCGTCAAGGTAGACCAGGGCCCAAGCGTGGGCATGACGTTGCCGCACCACAAAGGCTTTTTCCAAATAGCTGAACTCATGGACCGCATACCCGGTGGCATAGCGAGCCGGAACCTTGAGTTTGCGCAAAAGCAGAACCGTTGCAGCAGCAAAATACTCACAGTGCCCAGAGCGGGATGCCCGGAGAAAACTCTCCAATGCGGTTCCCTTCTCACTTGCTTCCCTGAGGGTGAGTGAATAGTTGAAATTTTTCCGAAAGTAAGAAGTTACCCTTGCAGTGGTCTCCTTGGGCGATTCAGTTTTGACTCCCAACTCTGCCACCGTTTCCTCAATCCCCTTTTCCTCTTCTGGGGGAACGATTAGGTCTGCCTCTGTTGGTGGGCTGTCAATCGAAGCATCACTGGCATAATGCACCCTATAGTTGATCAGGCCAGGACCGTCCATAACCTTTACGGTCCCATATTGATTTTGTTCCACTGTCAGAACGGGCAACGCCTCTATGCGGAGGGATCCCATGGGAAGCTTTAGTATACCCTCGTTCCCTTTTAGATAGGTCGAAACCGTGAGGGTCGTCGTGGGTCCTATTTCTGCTCTCTGTTCACCGTGAACCACCTCACCACCGACGGTCCTGAGGTTCCAGGTTCTCTCATCTTCCACAGGCCGCAGAGGTTTAAAGCGGGATTTTACCGCAAACCAGGTAGCTGATCTGTAAGCGTTATAGCTTCCTTGTCGCAGAAGAAGAGAGGATGTGGGGCGGGAGGCCATTTTTACTCTAAAGAGTATCCTATCTGATAGTTTGAGGGTCCCCAGATCTCCCATGGCGGTTTTGGCTCCATGGAGGGGCTCCTTATGCCGGAAGCGGCTAAACCACTCAATGGCCTTGTCCTCGACAGTTCCCTGAAGCCGGTGGAGCCAAAGGTGTCCTACATAGCCCGCTGAGCCCGCCAGGAGCAAGGCGGTGGCCCAGGTGATGAGGGAATTACGTTTTGGCCGGACGGTCAAAAGAGCCCAGGCAGAAAGGATAAGGAGACCTAGATAAAAACCTTTGGTCCTCAAATTGGCGCAGCTGGCCGAGAGGAGGCAAAGAGCGAAGTACGGATAGGTGAGGTTTACGGCTTTGGACCTTTTCTTTTCCTTTCCTGACCCTTTTCTTCTCATGAGCAAGAAAAGCGAACTAATGTCTATCTCTTCGCGGGTGCTATATGTCTGAGAAGCAATGAGGGGAAAGAAGCTCAAGGGGAGCCATTGCAGAACGACCAATATGACGGGGTCGGATCTTTTTGAGGCAAAACCGTAGACCAGCATCCCCAGAAATACGACGACACACAGATCCGAAATGCGATTGAAATCAGAAGTGGAAAAGTCCCACCGCGTTGTCAGCCAAGGTGACAACCCAAGTACAAACGCCATGATCACTGCCGGTATCAAGAGTCCCGTTTGCCAGCCCCAGAAAATAACGGACCCTGCGAGGATAAATGATGGAGGGATCATAACCTGGCCAGTCCTTCTTCGATCTTGCCCACTTCCAGCCTGAGGAGACGCTCCGGCTTACCTCGCATGGGACCGGGATCGAGTGGAGCAGAGTTGACTTCCTCCGTTATCACCAACACGAGGGTTGGGATTCCGAGTTCCAAAAGATTGCTGATGAATTGCTGTCTCTCGTCATCCCATGACAAGAGAATACAAATACAGCCACTCAACAGAGAGGAACGCTCAAACACTATGGGAGGCAAGGAGTGGAACTCCTTGTCCAAACAAGGTCGCACAGAAGCCAGAATCTCCAGCATTCTGTCGGTGAGGGCGAGCCCCCTCCCCGCTGTAAAACAGTAGGCCTCCGGTCCCACAAACATCAGGTCCAGCAAGGACTCCTGAGTCTGAACAGCGCAGGCAAAGGAGGAGGCAAGAGAAACAGCCTCCTCAAATTTTTCACTCCTCTCTGTTTTCTGAAAGGTGTCCAAAATCAGTCCGTGTCGCACGAAAAACTCTTCCTGGTACTCTCTGACCACCGGTCTCCCGGTCTTAGCCCAGCTCCTCCAGTGGATGCGGCGCAGAGGATCTCCTGGACGATAGTCTCTCATAGATACAAACTCTTGGGAGTCACCCACCGAATAGGTAAGTGCAACTCCGCCTGGTTGATATCTTCTGGTTCCGGGAATACTGAAGGGAGGCAGGCTGTAACGTCTTGGCAGAATCAAAACGGATTGCTCTGCAGGCAGGGTGACAAAACTTTTGAACAGCCCCAGAGGATCAGGACGGGCAATAGAGAGGCTCCTCAGGTTCAAATACCCCCGCTGCCCCGGCACTATCTCAGCCTGCACCTCCCCTTCGGAGTTAGGCCCAAGAGTGGCCAAGCTTCTTTCCGCCGAAATACCTCCGTCATTTCTGCTTAAGAGCCAGAGCCAGCGGTGATATCCTATTATGCGGTCAAAAAGATTGCGATCGTCTTCTTTTGGTTCGCCAATGGAGAGGAATTCTCTGAAGTTTGGCCTGGGATCATCGCCATTGTCAAAGATATAGAGGTCACTTTGTTTCTTACCGCTCTTATTTTGGACGACCAAGCGGTAGGGGAGAGTCTCACCTACGGTACCAAAACGCGGTAGGATTCTTCGGGCCGTAAAGTTATTGCGAAAGAACAGGCTCCACACCATGGAGATTAACAAGAGAGCTAAAAGAAAGGTGAATGCCTGATATGCCATGGTCAGGTTGGTATCCAGCCCGACAATAGCAGAAGTTACCAGTCCAGCCGCAACCAGCAATCCTCCTCTGGTGAATCGACGTCTATACCAGCGAGTTAGGTAATAGGAAAGGCGAAAAATTGCGTAGACAAACCTTTTAAGCAGCAAAGAAAAACCCCCCTTATTTTTCTATGCCGGAACAGGAAGAGCTTCGAGGATTTCTTCCACTACACCCTCGGCCGTCCTGCCAGAGAAACGGGCCTGGGGATCCATCACCATTCTGTGGGCGATCACCGGCACCGCTATCTCCTGCACCTGCTCCGGGGTGACGAACTCCTGTCCGTCGAAAAGAGCGAGGGCCTTACTTGTGTTCATCAGAGCAAGGGACGCTCGGGGACTTGCACCCAACTGAACCCCTGGGGCGGAACGGGTGGCGCCAACGATGTCCACAATGTACCTCTTCAATTCGTCACTCAACCGCACCTCTTTCACCTGCTCCTTGAGAGCAAGGACATCCTCCAAGCTAGCGCAGGGGGAAATATCCTCTATGGGATGGCTTTTTCTCTGGTCGGCGAGAATGCCCACCTCTTCTTGTGGAACCACATATCCGAGACTGAACCGGAGGGCGAAACGATCCATTTGGGCCTCGGGAAGGGGATAGGTTCCGCGGGATTCCACCGGATTCTGAGTTGCCAGGACGAAGAAGAGATCCTCGAGGCGAAGGAGTTTCCCGTCAATACTCACCTGCTTTTCCGCCATGGCCTCCAAGAGAGCCGATTGCGTTCTCGGTGAGGCTCGATTGATCTCATCGGCGAGGAGTATGTTGGTAAAGATCGGTCCCTGGTGAAGCCGAAACACCTGGTCTTTCTGGTCAAATATGGAAACGCCGAGAATATCCGAGGGCAGAAGGTCGGGGGTAAACTGAATGCGCTTGAACACCCCATCTATCGATAGCGCCAGAGTTTTTGCCAGAGTAGTTTTGCCTGTGCCCGGATAATCCTCCAGCAGCACGTGTCCGCCGCCAGCAAAACCTGCCAGGAGTTTCCTGGTGGCCGCCGATTGCCCACGCATTACACTTTCAATGTTGGTGGTAATTTTTCTGTAGATTTCTCTCGGAGCCAAGTCGACCATTGCCTTCTCCCTGAACGGGAAGGTGAAATCATTCGATTTCCAAGGTATCCAACATAGAGGTTTGCAGATCTTCAGGCCCTTCATTCTTGGCGAGCTGCTCAGCTACAGCTTTGGCAATGATTTCTCTGTCTTCGCCGGTGATATCCATAAAACGAACACCCATTCCCATTGGGGTAATCTCGTCATTGAGACTGTAGGTATTTGCCCAGACCACCTCAGCCTTGACATTGAGCTGCTTATCTGGGGCATTTATGACCATACAAAACTTTGCTTTTGGCCCCAGTGGGGTAGCACAGCAAACGTATGCTCCGCCTTCGCTAATATCCTTGGTCACGCCCTCTGTCATTTTACCTTCAATTTCGAGGGAAACAGACCATTTAAGACTTGCTCTGGGATGAACCCGGTGCTCTTCAAATGTCATTTTGGCCGCCTTTCTTGTTGCTTGCCCCAGGGCTCTACTGTTCGCATGAGTGCTTCTTTAAAGGGAGGTTGAGCATAGTGGGACAGGCTCCCCCTCGGTCAATGTCAAAATTGCAGGAAATATGCCACCAGAAAAACAAACTAGGTACTACGGACTGGGCACTAGGCACTTTTCGATTGCGGATTGCGGATTGCGGATTTGAAATCAGGGAGTCAGTAGTCAGAAGCCAGAACTGGGGTTTCGGTGTTAATGAAAAATGCGAATTGAGAAATGAAGAAATGAGCAATGAGACGGGTCTTCTTTGACATTCAGCCATGTTTTGTAGCAAACTTAGTCAATAGTAATCGGCTTGAGCTGTGCACGGAGGTGAAAGGTATGGGTTCTTCACAATTTGATCCAACAGAGTTTTGGAATGAGCATGTAAAGAAGTTGCGATCTATTGCATCTAGATTGCAGCAGGCAGAAGCTCACCTGGAAAGTGTAAGGGAAAAAAGGGCAAGCCCTCGGATCCGTTCCCTCAACCTAGCCTCCTATGTCCCCAAGAAGGATGAGCAACAGGAATACATAATATCTATTGGGCGAACCCTCGACGTAAGCGAGGGCGGAGCGAAGATAGAGACTCACAGAAAACTAGATCGGGGGTTGCAGCTGGAATTGGAAATAGCAGTAGAAGACCGGATTTTATCTGCCAGGGGAGAGGTGCTTTATTCCACGGAACTCGCTGACGGTCTCTTTGGTACCGGAATCCGTTTCACTGCCATAGCAAAGGAGGATCGGCGCTTGCTTCAATCTTGACTCGCTGAGCGGTTGAAGTGAATAGTTGTTTCATTCTCGGCAGTCTGCTGTTATCATACCGCCCTACACTAACAGGATAGTTCATCCCATATCCAATAATTTGCTAAGGAAAAGAATATGCCGATGATTAAAAATTTTTCCCGGGCTACGGTGGTTCTCGAGCACGTAACCGACGAGCCCATAGTGCTCAAACCTAGCCAAACAGTTGAGGTTCCAGCGGAAGCCCTCTCTCTCCCTTTAATCCGCCACTACATTGAGATAAAAAAACTGGGTCTTCTTTCTCAGCGGCCAACAATAACAAGTGTGACGCTGTCGCGCTGAAGGCCTTGATTACTTAACCAGCCAAACCTCTTCAAGGTTCTTTCCGAGCTAGCTATTTCGCAAGTTGCGCTTTGGCCTTTTCGCCAATATTCCCGAATACTGCTAATGGTGCGGTAATTGGTGAGCAAGGATATTCTGTTGATTTTTCTAACTGGTGCTCATCCGAAAACAACGTTTTTCCGAGGAGCACCATCAGCGATCAGCTTTCAGCGGAATAATAAGAAATCCAAAAAGTTAACCTGAATCCTTACCGTTGAACACTGACAGCTCCGGCCGAAAATCTTCGGTTTGCCCATAGACACCAACTAATCGTTAAATACTTCCTGCAAGCCTTGGTGGCACACCACTTGCTTATTTCTAAGAGCAACGAGGTGAGCACCAATACCGACGGTGCTGGTTACGGTGGGAAAGCTCAATCTAACACCTAGAAAAAGAACCAGGTAGACCCTGGTTTATAATTAAAAAAGAGGTTCGAGCTTCAGCCGCAACAGTGCCAATGAGAAGTTGTAAGGTTCAAAACTCAAGAGTTAAATGGGATATCACCTCGTCATGAGAGCCACGGGACAATTTCCTGTGGCTCTTTTTCTTGCTTAGCCCGGATGTTTCTTGAATCCGGGCTAAAGAGCATAGTAGTAGTCCAGCCCGAGGTGGGTAATTTGGTCTTCCCCCATAAGATAGCGCAGAGTATTTTTTAGTTTCATCAACTGAATGAAGAGATCGTGCTCGGCATAGAGTTCGGCTGCGCACTGAGGGCTCTTGAAATAGAAAGACAGCCACTCCTGGATGCCGCTCATTTTAGCCCTCTGAGCCAGATCCATAAAGAGAACCAGATCGAGCACCAAAGGTGCCGCCAAGATACTGTCCCTGCAGAGAAAATCCACCTTGATCTGCATGGGATATCCCAGCCAGCCAAATATGTCTATGCAGTCCCAGCCTTCTTTGTTGTCACCCCTGGGCGGATAGTAGCTGATAACTACTTTGTGGTGAAAATCACCGTATAACTCCGAGTAAACCTCCGGCTGCAAAATAGTCTCGAGGACCGACAATTTACTCTCTTCTTTCGACTTTAAAGAAGCTTGATCGTCTAATACCATGCCGTCACGGTTGCCGAGGATGTTGGTTGAATACCAACCCGTAAGACCGAGCATGCGGGCCTTCAGCCCTGGCGCCAGAATAGTCTTCATAAGAGTCTGCCCGGTTTTCAAATCCTTACCTATTACCGGGGCCTGGTGCTTCTCGGCTAGCTCTACCATTGCTGGAATATCAACGGTAAGATTAGGGGCACTATTTATGTATGGAATGCCACTTGTCAGAGCGGCATAACTGTAGAGCATACTCGGTGAGATGTTGGGATCGTTGTTCTTGAGTCCTAATTCAAAATTGCTGAGCGAGCCATGCACCTCCGAAGGCTGCAGGTAAACCTCTGTGCTGCCGCACCAGATCATGACACAGCGAGATAGGTTATTTTCTTGCTTAAATGTGTCGATATCCGCCCTTACGGCCTCAACCAGATCCAGATGATTTGCCTGGGGCTTCGAGTGCGGGCCCTCAAGGTTTTTGACGAACTTGGAGTTGAAGACCGCCGGCCAGGGTTTTAAACCCTCGAGAAAAGAACGGACCGCCTCGAGGTGCTCAGATTTGAGAACCTCAGCTTGAAGAGCGGCCCTATAACAGTCATCTGGAAACACATCCCACCCGCCGAAAACAAGGTCGTCTAACTGCGCCAGCGGCACAAAGTCAATAATCCGGGGGATGCGATACTCAAACCGTTTCCCCAGGCGAACAGTTCCCAACTGGGTCAGTGAACCAATGGGAAGGGCTAAACCTTGGCGGATCGCTTCCACCCCAGCCAAAAAAGTGGTGCTCACCGCCCCCCCTATGCCCGGGATCAGTACTCCCAGTTTGCCTTCAGCCTTGGCAATTTCCCCTTTGCGCTTCATAACCCCTCCCACTTATCTAACGCTGAGATCTTAGCCGGATTTCAGAAACATTTAGCTCTCAAGTATTATACCAGCTTTTGCACCTATGACTGATCAGCCGCAAAAAAGATTAGAATTCCACATTCCGAAATCCGAAATCCGAAATCGAAAGTCGACTTGGCATTGAGTTTGCAGCGGTTACAACGGGGGATGAACTACCATGAAAACGGAGGCATGCCATGGTAGACTCCAAAAAACCCATAGATTGTATCCATTACCCGCTATGCCAAGACCTCGAGACGGTGAGTCGGGATATACCCGCCAGCTTTTCCGGCCTCCATGCCATAGTGCTGCGAAGGGAGGCCCGGGCCATTTGTGTCAAGTGCCAAGACTTTGAATCAAAGGATTTGGCAGGAGCAGCTTAACCCGGATATTTCATGAATTGCTTTCGCGAGACCACGAAGATGGGCGTGCCTGCCTGCCATCGCGAGAGCTCAGGCGAGGCGGGCGGGCCACCTGGCAACCGCAGGGTGTTGGTTCCGAGGCGTACCTGGATGGTACGTCACAGGGGCCGACACCCGAGGACGCCAGGAGGGACGGCCATATCCGTGGTCGCAGCAGGTGATTCATGAGATATCCGGGTTAAGGAAACACTACAGGGCTGCCCTCTCATTAATCTCCACAAGACTAGTGCAATATTTTTCCAGTTATGGTAGAGATTTTGTTCCTTGCTGAAATTTCTGCTGGCCGCTACCAGTAAAAGAGGAGCAGATCATGGGTGGTCTTTTTGGGGTTGTTGCGAGTGATGACTGCGTAAATGACCTTTTTTACGGGACGGATTACCATTCCCACCTCGGGACCAGACGAGGGGGCCTCGCAGTGAACGGCTCCACCGGCTTTAATAGATCCATCCACAACATAGAAAACAACTATTTCAGATCGAAATTCGAGCCTGTTCTACCTAAATTTCAGGGAAATAGCGGCATTGGCGTCATCAGCGATAATGACCCTCAGCCACTGATGATTGGATCGCACTTGGGGACCTTCGCCATCGTCACCGTTGGCAAAATCAACAATATAGAAGAACTAGAGCAAAGAGCGCTCAGGAAAAAAATGCATTTTCTTGAGACCAGCGGCGGAATGATCAATCCCACCGAGCTTGCTTCCACGCTAATCTGTGAAGAGAACACCATTGAGGACGGCATAAAAAATGCTCAGGAAGCCATCAAGGGTTCATGTTCCATGCTGCTACTCACAAATGATGGCATATACGCAGCCAGAGACAAGCTGGGAAGAACCCCTCTGGTAATCGGCAAAAGGGATGGTGCTTTAGCCGCAGCCTCAGAATCATGTGCCTTTCCAAACCTTGGCTACGAAGTGGTAACTCACTTGGGACCCGGAGAAACAGTCTTTCTTACGGCTGACGGCTATGAACAGCGCAACAAGCCCGGTGAGAAGATGCAGATTTGCGCATTTCTCTGGGTTTACTACGGTTACCCCGCCACTGATTATGAAGGGATAAATGTAGAATCTGTGCGCAACAGATGTGGCTCTGCCCTTGCCAAAAATGATACGGTGGAAATAGATTACGTCGCCGGGATTCCAGACTCTGGGATTGGTCACGCCATCGGCTATGCCAATGAGAGAAAAATACCTTACCTAAGGCCATTTGTTAAATACACCCCCACATGGCCCAGGAGTTTTATGCCCCAGAACCAGGATGTGAGGGATCTGGTGGCCAAGATGAAGCTGATCCCCATAAAGTCCATGATAGAGGGCAGAAGAATTCTCTTTTGTGAGGATTCGATTGTGCGGGGGACCCAACTGAAGGACAACATCCAGATATTGTTCGACTATGGCGCAGTGGAAGTCCACATGCGACCCGCATGTCCCACCTTAATCTTTCCCTGTGAGTTTCTCAACTTCTCCACCTCCCGCTCCACATTAGACCTTGCCGGGCGAGGTGTCATCAACGAGATAGAAGGCAGGGAAGACATAAATATGGGTGAGTATCTTGTTCCCGGATCTCAGAAATATACGCAGATGATTGATAGAATAAGACAGAGCTTGCGCTTGACCACTCTGCAGTATCAGAAGTTGGAGGACCTGGTAGACGCCATCGGTCTACCCAAAGAAAGATTGTGTACCCACTGCTGGGACGGATCGAGTTATTTCTGAATAGCCTTCAAGCTACCTTTGACTCAACTTCGTTAAGGTCTATCATCAGAGTACTCAGGGTCTGGAGCAATTCTGGAGCGACCTTTTTTGACTTCAGGTAATCCATTGCTGCCCTGGCTATGAATTTGCGGGCCTCGCTGGAAATTCTGAGAAATCTAACACCCATGCCGCGGGGAGAAATATCATCATCCGGCCCGTATCTGTTAGACCAGACTACTTCAGCTCTTGCGTTTAGGGATTGGTCTGAACCGGGAATGCTGATGTCCATATCAAAAACTTCATTCAGTCTCAGCGGCTGTTGGCAGTGGATAAACACTCCGTTAGGGGTTACATTCGAGGTTACCCCCTCCATAGTTCTCTTGTCACTCTTTACCACAACGGGCCACTTGATGTCGGCCCTGGGATAGGCCCGTGTATTTTCTGCCATTGCTCACCCCTGTGTTGTCTTTTTAGTCCTTATCAATAGGCCCTGGCTGTTCGATGAATAACAAAAGGCGGTATCTCTAGAAATGCCCCCATCAAGCCGGATTCACTTGGCCGATGGGGGCGGGCTATAAGGTGGAGAGGAGGTTACCGACCCACCTTTTAGACTTGCTTGTATTCGCAGGGAAAATGCCAAAGAAGAGAAAAAGTCGACAAGCTTATTAGATACAACTACTTAAATACAATGGACAAGATCAAGCGAGATTGGTCAAAATGCCAAATCTGGCCAAAAAGCCAAAGTCTACTTGGTCTATTGGCCAACCTAGCCCGGATATATCATGAACTATCGCTGCCCTCGGAAGGGACAGGAGTCAGCTCCCGTCCTCTTTCCGTTGTGTAAGAGACGTGAATGTCATAAGGCTTCTCGTCAGTTGCTATGCCTATCACCCATCCCGATCCGTTGGGAGCAGCCACACCGCTGCTGACTATCTCGCTTCCCGCACTGCTCAGAATCTTGAACCTAAGATTCTGGTAAGAAGCACGTTTTGTTTTCGGAACTACGGTAAAACTAACGGTGTATTCACCCAGTATTCCCCGGGTCTCTGTTTCAATGAAGGGAACCAATTCGAAATTAGCCCTGACGAATAGACTGAATCGAATCTTAACCGGGGCCTCCCATTTTCCTTGGCCGACAAACTCAAGATTGTCATCTTGGTCCAGTTTTCCTTTCAATAACTTGCCGTCAAACTTAACCAGCCTGTCGACAAAACCATCCGCAAAAGCATGGCCACCGGAGAATGCGGTCATGACCAAAAATAAAACAACCGTTACCAAAATAAATCTAGATTTTTTCCAACTCATTTGATTTTTAAGATTAGAGGTTTTCTCTTGAGGGCTAAGCTACATTTCAAATCCTAATGTGTCAACCCGTCAAGCCATTCGACCAACTAAGGGCGAGGGTATATGAGAAGATCTGACTGATTGACAAAATACCAGATCCAATCTACAAGAAACTAACTCACCGCACCTGTACCCACGCATCGAACCTCTGCTGAGGTATAATCATTGCATCAGTTGCTGTGGCAAACCAAATCGATCGGATCGGAAAATGAGTACGTTCAAGCTGGAACTGACCCTGCAGGACCTTGTCTTGAAAGAGTATTCTCTCGCCGATGGTGCTAATTTGACCATCGGACGGGTTCACGGCAATGACATCGTCCTCGAAGACATGACCGTGTCCCGCCTCCATGCAACCATTGCAGTAAAGGGGCGGAAATTGCTTGTCTCTGACGAAGGAAGTAAGAACGGCATTATGGTGAACGGCACAAGAGTGCTGTCGGCTGAGCTCTACGACGGCGACATTGTCAGAATAGGCAAAAACTACACAATCAAGGTGTTTGCCCCTACCCCTGAGGGAAGAGAAGCAACTCTCACGGCGGAACATTCCCGCAAATCTTAACCCGTTGGCCAGTTTCATTCAGCGAGCAGCTATTCAACTAGGCACAGCGGAACGACGCGGGGACGTGGAGAAACGGCGATGAGAGTTCAGAGGACAGACGACAGACTACAGATGGTTCAAAGTGCTGAATATCGAACAGCAGAACAAAAAACCGCAGAATGATGAAGTGATTACTTCGATATTCGAAATTCCTTATTCGACATTCTGCTGTTCAAAGAGGCGGTAGCTCAGATAAAGTCAATTTTGATTGCTTTTCTCCTGAATCCTGGATTCTGACTCCTGGCTCCTTACTCTATGCTCTATGCCCTCTGCTCCATGCTAAGTTTCGACTTCGAGATCATTCCGGTTTCAAGAGGATCTTGCCGAAGAGCCCCTTGCCCGTGAGCATCTTTGTGTGAGCCTCCGCCGCTTTTTCAAAGGGGTATACGGAGTCTATGGCAGCCTTTATCTTTCCCTGGGACATCCAATAGAATCCCTGTTCTACCTCGGCCTTGGTTCCCTGGGTTGAGCCAAGTATGTTTGTACCTTTAAAGAAAATGTGCCTGAGATCTGTCTTGGCATCATAGCCCGTCGTTGCCCCGCACTGGACCAGTGTTCCACCATACTTGAGCAATGTGAGTTGTTTATTAAAGTGGGTTTCACCAATATGATCGAAGGACACATCGATCCCCGGTA
>WOR8_10004873_pt1 | contig 13560 bp, 14 predicted proteins | sample DeeMarSeWOR38_10_FD_19890 | JGI IMG/M metagenome (IMG submission 19890) | reverse complement strand
CCGACAGCGTGGTCGTATACCTGAATCCCTGTGCGTGGATGGAAGACGATGGCGAGGGAGGACAGCGCATGCAGTCCTTCAAGTTCGGCGAACCCACCTGGGCGCCTGCGGAAACACACGGCGGTGTTACCGCCAACGTCGTGCAGGAATGCCACGTCGTCATCGTAGAACTGCTGGAATAAGCATGGTCGTGCTATCGTGATTAGTCGTTCTCCGCACCACCTTCATGGGCTGCTCATCCTCTTGCTTCTTGCACTGGCCGTTCCGGCCCAGGGCCAGGAGGTGATCGTGTTCGCAAGCATCGATGAAGCCATCGAGTTGCTCGAGCAGGAGGAGTTCTGGGGCGAAGAACGTCGTGGTGAACAGCTCGATGTTCCGCGCATCATACTGACCGGGATCAACCCCCGTTGGCGCAGTGCCGCTCAGGCACTGCCGGTCTCGCACAAGAAAGAAATTTTCTATCGCGCCATGCTGCCGCTGATCCTGCACGCCAACAGCATGGTGCTCGACCGCCGGTCGAGACTGCTGGAGGTGGAACAGGCTTTCCGTTCCGGAGACGGCATCGCTGCCGGTGACCTGGAGTCGGCTGCCGTGCTGTTGCGGGTTACGGACGCGGAGAGCGCCGCGGAGGTGGGGCCGGAGCACGCGGACTTTGCGAAGATCCTCGATGAATTGCTCTACAAGCTCGATATCATCCCGGCGGGTCTCGCGCTCGGGCAGGCGGCTTACGAGAGCGGGTACGGCACCTCGAGATTCGCGGTCGAGGGCAATGCGTTTTTCGGCCAGTGGACTTACGGCGGCAAGGGCCTGGTCCCGGAGCAGCAGCGCAAGAGCCTCGGTGATCATCGCATCGCCGCATTCGACTGGCCCTTTGACAGTGTCAGGGGTTACTTCATCAACCTGATGTCACACCCTGCCTACGAAGAGTTTCGGCGCCTTCGTGCGGAAGCGCGGGCCGCGGGCCGACCACTCAGGTCTATGGAGCTCGCCGACGGACTCGTGCGCTATTCGGAGCGTGGCCAGGAATACGTGGATACGCTCAAGGGGATTATCCGTGTCAATCGCCTGGACATCGCGGACGATGCGATATTCAGGGACGAGCCGATGCGATTTTCTATCGGTGCCGAAGACGAGGCCGCCGCCGATGAGCTGCGCAGGAACATCGAGAAGATGCGGGCGTCGGGCGAGCTGGCAGAGATCATTGCGCGGATGCGTCTCGAATAACGGAAGGCCTATCAGCCCTGCCGCGCACGTTCAGCCAGCCTGCGGCTGCAAGGACCGAACCCGAATGACCTCCTCCTGTTCGTTCAGGTCCAGGTGCTCCTCCATCGCCGCGAGATCCTGGTGAATCTCCGGGAGCACGACGTTCTCGAGCGCACGGACGCGCCGTTCCGTGCGCCGGTATTCGCGTATCAGGCGCCTGAGATTCGCCGTGGTGGCGGCCAGCGGCGCCGCCGCCTCGAGGACACCCCGGATCGCAGCTACGAGGCTTTGCACCTCGGGTGACAGCCTTACGGGCTCGCGCGACAGCTCAGCGCTCCCGATATCGATGCTTGCCTGCAGCATGACCTGGCCGACGAAGGGTCGCTCGGAGACCTCGAGCCCGGCCTCGTGCAACGTGTACCGGGGATGCACCTGCAGGCCCTCGAGCCCCTGGTCGGCGGCGGCCGCGGGGAGCAGTTTCGCCACCCTGCCCCAGCGCGCCATGAATTCAGCGTTAGCCTCACGCCATGCATCGCGCTGCCGCAACAGCTCCGCCGCCAACAGGATGCGCTTCTCGTCGAGGAACTCGTAACCGTCATTGACGAGGCGCTGCTCGTCCTGCAGTTCGAGAAACGCGCTGCGCGAAGCGGTCTGTGTCCGCAGCAGCTCAGGCACGGGCTTTCTCCCGCCTGATGTAACGGATGATCTGCTCGTTGCTCAGGCGCGTCAGTTCGGTTTCCGCCAGCAGGCCCAGGATCTCCCAGCCGATGGCCATGCTGTCCTCCAGCGTGCGGGCCGTCGCCTGGCTGATCAGCTTTTCCTCGAACGCGTCGCCGAACGCGAGATAGTCGCGATCGATGTCGGACAAACCCTCCTGCCCCATCACGCTCGCCAGCACCCGCACGCGTCGCGCATTCGCGTAGGCCGCGAACAGCTGGCTCGCGAGGGCCGGATGGTCCGCGTTGGTGAATCCCTCGCCGGTACCATAGTCCATGAGGCGCGACAGGCTCGGCAGCACGTTGATCGGTGGATACACGGCGCGGCGATCCAGCTCACGATCGAGAACGATCTGACCTTCCGTGATATAGCCCGTCAGGTCGGGGATCGGGTGGCCGATATCGTCACCCGGCAGCGTCAGTATCGGCAGCTGCGTAAGCGTACCGTCGTTGCCGTGCAGGCAACCTGCCCGCTCGAACAGGCTGGCGAGATCGGAGTACATGTAACCGGGAAATCCCTTGCGCCCGGGAATCTCGCCGTGGCTTGCCGAGACCTCCCGCAACGCTTCGCAGTAATTGGTCATGTCGGTCATGATCACGAGGACGTGGCGGCCCTCGACGAACGCAAGGTACTCGGCAGCCGTCAGCGCATAACGCGGTGCGAGCAGGCGTTGCGCGCTCGATTCGTCGGCGCGGTTCAGGAACATCACCGTATGCCCGAGGGCGCCGCTCGACTCCATCGCCGTGCGAAAGCTCTCCGCGACATCGTGCGACACACCGATACCGACGAAGACCACGGCGAACTCACCGCTGTCGCTGTCGCGCAGGCGCGCGCGCTGCGCGATGGAGGTAGCCAGCCGATCATGCGGCAGCCCGCCGCCGGAGAACAGCGGCAGTTTCTGGCCGCGAACCAGGCTGTTCATCAGGTCGATCGCGGTAACCCCCGTCTCGATGAAGTCTCTCGGCAGGGCCCGGCGCGCGGGGTTTATCGTCATGCCGTCGATACGCATGCGGCGCATCGCCGGTGTCGGCGTGTCACCGTCGAGCGGCCGCCCGACGCTGTCGAATACGCGGCCGAGCATGTTCGGGCCGACATCGAAACAGACCGGTTCGCCGAGCATCGATACGACGGTGTCTTCGACGCCAAGGCCTGCGGTCTTCTCCAGGACCTCGACAATGACGGAGTCCTCGTCGAGCGTCGCGACACGCCCCAGCCGCTCGACACCGTCGCGACCGATAACGTAGAGCGCCTCGTTCAGGCCGATGTTGACCGTGCGTTTCAGGAACAGCAGCGGGCCTTCAACGCGTTCTGCAGCATTCGCGACCTTGAAGTCAGCGCGCATGGCTCTCTCTCTTTTCGAGCTGGTCGAACTCCTCGTCCAGCCTCGCCATCAACAGCTGAAACTGCGCGACCTTGTCCTCGGAAATTTCCTCGCTGGCTCTCTGCAGCCGTCGCAGGACCGGTATTGCCGCAATGCGTTCGAGAGCCACATCGTGATCGAGCGCCTGTCCGGCACGATCGACGAAATGCAGTATCACTTGCACGAGTGCCGCCTGGCGCTCGGGCGAGCAGTAGCGGTCGACCGGCGAGAACGCAGACTGCCGCAGCAGCGCTTCATTGATGAGGTCGGCGCATAGCAGCGTGAGCTGTTGGCGCGGCGGCAATGCATCCTTGCCGACGATGCGCGCCATGCGCTCGAGGCGTGCGCGTTGTTCCAGAAGGGTCAGTATCTGCCGGCGGTGGTCCATCCAGTCGGGGTTACCACGCGCCTGCCACCAGCGTGCGAGGGCATCGACATCTTCGGAATACGAGGTGAGCGGATGCACCGCCGGGAAGAAACGCGCCTGGGCACGGTCACGGTCCAGCGCCCAGAAACAGCGCACGTAGCGCTTGGTCTGGCTGGTCACCGGCTCGGAGAAGTCGCCCGCCGGCGGACTCACAGCACCGATGATCGTTACCGAGCCGTCCTCGCCCTGCAGCGTCTCGACATGCGCCGCGCGTTCGTAGAATTCGGCCAGCCGCGAACTCAGGTACGCGGGAAATCCCTGCTCGCCGGGAAGTTCGCCGAGCCGGCCACTGATCTCCCTGAGCGCTTCCGCCCAGCGGGTCGTCGAGTCGGCCATCAGCGCCACGTGCAATCCCTGGTCGCGGAAATACTCCGCGACGGTGATGCCGGTATAGATGCTCGCTTCGCGCGCCGCGACCGGCATGTTGGAGGTGTTGGCGATGATGACCGTGCGATCGAGCAGCGGTTTGCCGCTCCGCGGGTCTTCGAGCGTCGGGAATTCGTTCAGTACTTCGGCCATCTCATTGCCGCGCTCGCCACAGCCGACATAAACGATGACGTCGGCATCGCACCACTTGGCGAGGCTTTCCTGCAGGATGGTCTTGCCCGTGCCGAACCCACCCGGCAAGGCTGCTCGACCACCTCGCGCGACCGGAAAGAGCGTGTCCATGATGCGCTGCCCCGTTACCAGGGGTTCGCGCGGCGGTAATCGCTTCGCGGTTGGTCGCGGCTGCCGTATCGGCCAGTAGTGCCCGGCATCGAGGCGCAACTCGGCGCCTGCATCGTCGCGCAACACGCACAGCACTTCGTCGTCCAGGTAGTCGCCTTCGTCGGCAATCGAGACAACCTCTCCGCCCACGCCAGGGGGCGCGAGGTGTTTCTCGGTAATAGCGCCCCCAGCGAATTCGCCGACAACCTGTCCCGGCCGGAGTACATCGCCCTTCTTCGCCAGCGGCCGGTAATGCAGCGTTACCGGGGCGACCTCGCGCATGCCCGGCAGTACCGTATCACCCGGCATTGCGACCAGCGGCCGGAGCAGTCCGTCGAAGATGTTGCCGAGCAGTCCGGGCCGCAGCCGGATCGAGAGTGGTTCGCTGCTGCTGCTCACGTGGTCGCCGGGCCGCAGTCCGGTGGTGTCTTCATAGACCTGTGCCACGATGCCGCCGGTATCGACGCGGATGACTTCGCCGAGCAGGCGATTCGCGCCAACGAGGATCGCGTCACTGACGTGAAAGCGGCCGGAGGTGTGCGCCCGCAGTACGGGACCGCTGAGCCAGCTGATGGTCGCTTCAGACATTCGCGTCCTCCCGATGCTCCGGCATCTGTCGCTCCCATGCCGCGAGCAACCTTCCCTCGACCGTGCGCCTGTTCGCCAGCAGCCCGTCTGTCGTCGCATCGAGGCAAGCCGAGCCGAGCCGGATCCTGAGGCCGGCGACGATGGCGGTATCCTCACGGAGCACCGGTCGCGGCAGCTCACGTAATTCGAACGCCCGCTCGAGCCACTTCGTATCGTCACCGGACCATTCGCCAGGATGCTCGACCGTCCACGTGTCCCCGGCGAGTCGCGCGGCCGCCTCGCCGATCGCCGTTTCGCACCAGGACCGGCGCGACTCCACGTCGCGCCAGCGCCGCTCCAGCTCCGCGGCAAGCATCGGCGCAGCATCCTGGAGAAACTCCCGGTATTCCCGCTGCACCCTGCGGCGCCGGGCAGTCTCTATACGATGGCGCGCATCCAGCAGCGCGGTCTCGCGGCGCTGCCGCTCCTCGACGACCGCCTTGTGCATGCGCTTGCGCATCCTGTCACGGCTCTCCGCCAGCAGTTGATCCGCCTTGTGACCCACGGCGCTTTCGATATCGCGGCAACGTCTGTCCTGCTGTGCTTTCAGCGCAGTAAGCATGGATCCGATCTGCAGGTCGAGGATTCCGCGGAACGTGTTCATTGCTCGATACCCAGCACGCGCTCGACTTCGCTGTCGAGTTCGGGTGGTGCAATCCGGTCTGCCGCATCGGGCACGACCAGGACCAGTGGCCGCGCCTGTCGCATTGCCGCATCAAGCCGCCCACTGTCTAGCTCCGCCGCGCATGCGGCGGTAATCAGGAGCAGCCCGTCATTCGCGAGTGCCGCCTCGAAAGCCTCCTGGACCTTGCCACTTTCCACCGCGGTGGCGCGCACGCCTGTCAGGCGCCAGGCGCTCGCGGTAACTTCGTCGCCGATGAAGGTCGGTGCGATCACGCTAGCCGATCCGGTTCAGGATGAGGATGGCGACGATCAGTCCGTAGATCGCGATGCCCTCGGCAAGTCCCACGAGGATCAGCACGCGGCCCAGCAGTTCGGGTTTCTCAGCGAGCGCACCGACAGCTGCGCTGCCGACATGCGCTACTGCGTACGCCGCTCCGACAGCGGACAGCCCCGCGGCAATAGCGGCGGCCATCATCCCCCAGCTCATGACTTCGGGAGCGACGCCGGCACCTGCCTCCGCTGCGAGGGTCGTGCCACCAATCAGCAGCACGGCGGTTGCCAGGACGGCGGTGAATATCGTGAGAAACGCAGCAACGGAGACTGCAGCCTTGTTGATGGTCATTGTTGCCTCCTGTGTTTCGGGGGCGGAGTCGTAAACAGTGGTGCCAGGGGACGAAAAGGCCGTCCCTCGGCGCGCAGGAAACGGGCGAAGAACTCGAACAGCACCAGTCGCGTCGTCTGGATGGCAACGACGAGCCCTTCGAGTGCAATGATCAGCACATTGCCGAGCAAGAGGATGATCGCGGTGAGAATCACCGAGCCTGCCGCATCCGCCAGGCCCACGACCGCCATCGACAGCCCGGCGTGTGCGAGTGCGAATGCGCCGACGCGGACGAACGAAATCGTGTTGACCACGAGCTGCAGCATGGACTCCAGGAATTCCACTGCGGCACCGCCGGCCGCCGCGAGTCGCCGGCCCGCTGACACGAGAGCGTGTCCCGCAACGAACCAGAGCGCACCGGCAAGCGCCAACCACAGCAACCGCGGCTCCCAGATCGAACCCAGCAGGGCGAGGTAGCAGAGCACCAGGCCGGCGCCGGTTTCCCACCAGAAGCGGCCCTTGCGCTGCCAGTACGCCTGCAGCGCGTCGAGGCACATGCCGATCAGCAACAGCACGGCGCCGCCGGCCACCGGCACGAACAGCATCATGACCGGCTCCTCGAGGGGATGAACCCAGAGCGGCGGAATGACGGTCTCCAGCGCGAACACGCTGCCGAATGCGAAACCGAACAGGATGCTCATCACGCCGCCATAAATGAGCAGCCGCAGCGCGGGGAATCGCCGCTGCAGCAGCAAGCCGGCAAGCAGCAACACGGCGCCATGCCCGACGTCGCCGAACATGTAGCCGAACATAAGCGGCGTGGCGATCGCGACCACGCGCGTCGGGTCGGCCTCCCCGGCTGACGGCACGCCCAGCATCTCGGTGAAGATCTCGAACGGACGCATCCACCGCGGATTCCTGAGCAGGAGCGGCGCATCGTAGCCGGGGGGCGCTTCGGTCAATTGCATAAGTCCCTTGACGCCGGCTTCGGCAAGCAGCGCCTGCAGTTCGTCGCCATCCGTGTCGCTGGTCCAGCCGCTTATCCACGCGAAGTTCTCGGTCGCCGACAGTTCGGGAACGCTGTTCACGTACCAGCGCACGAACAATGCATCGGCCAGCGCATCGGCGACGTCGTATCGCCGGTGCAGGTTACGCAGGTTCTGCCGGGAATCCTCGAGCTGCCGGCGGGTCTCGAACAGGCGATCCCGCATCACGGATTCCGCGTCTTTCGCCCGTGGCGGCAGATCCGGCGGCAATACCAGCCTGCGCGCTTTCTGTGCATGCAGCTGTTGCTCGAGCACCGCCATTTCTTCCGGTAATCCGACCGCCATGAGGAAGCGATGCGCCGGGATCGCCACGCGTTGTGCGATCACAGTCCCCGGTATGCTGTCCGGCCAATCGCCGGGTCCGAGGAGGAACAGTCCGCTCTCGAGCATCGGCCCGGCTCGCGAAAACTGTTCGAGGTCCGGAAGAGACTCCGCATCGCGCAGCATGTCGAGCAGTAACTCCTGGTCATTGCTGCGTTGCGTAAGGCGTTCGAGGCGCTCGACGACGTCCCGGGCCTCGGCCGCCCAGCGGCGCAGGCGCGCGAGCGCATCCTGCAGCATGTCGTAGGGCTCGCCCCGCTCGTCGGGCTCGTGGGGCACGGGAGCCGGCCAGTGGTGCCTGTAGAGCCGCTCGAATTCGTCGAACTCCTCCAGCAGTTCCCGACACTCGGGCATGAGCAGCGGCGCCTTTGCCTCGCCGTGACTTTGCAGCTCGACGCGCCGCGACGACGCGAGCACTTTCGTCGCTTCGGCAAGGTCCTCACGCATGACCAGAAGCTCGAACCAGTTGGCGCTCGCCGGTCTCAGGCTCATGCCGCGGCCTCCGTCTCGAGGTCATTGAACAGTGCTCGCCGCAGCAGGCCCTGCCGGAGGCGATACAGTTCGAGTGCGGTGAGCAATAAATGACAGAACACGGTCACCGCTTGCTCGCGACGCCGGCGCAGGATACGAAGGGCATCCAGCTCGAGCTTGCTGCGCCAGTCGCCCACCTCGTCCCCGTCTCCGGCGGCGCCATGCCGCACTACCAGCGATACGAGCTGCTCGAGGGCCGGATCACCTGCAGCGTCGCCGGGCCAGAGACTCCGCCAGCGCAGTAACCAGGCGGACCGTCCGTCATCGCTGCTGCCGCCACTCTCAGCCAGGGCGGGCAGCGCCGCTTCGATTGCTGTCCGCATGCTGTCTGCGTCCTCACCGGCGAATATCGACAGGACAGGGTCCTCGGACATCCACGGCAGGAATTCGCCCCCGTGCAGCAGGTGATTGAGGGCCGGGAGCTCGGCCAGCCAGGCGGTCCAGGCCACTGCTTCACGCCATTGCGCGGGCACCCAGCGCACGGCCGATTCCACCTCCCTGTGCCATTCGCGTCGCAGGGATCGTTCTATTACGTGAGGCGATGTCGTCGCAGAGAAGTGTTCGACGCGAGGCGCCAGCGCACTACCGCGAACGAGATGCAGGAACTGAGCGAGAGTGACGCTGGACTCCAGCAGGCCCCAGGTGTCGGCACTCAGCCGCTCGCCATGTCGTGCCTGCGCACGCGCCTGGGCATACGCGAACTCAACGGCCATCGGCGGAGCCCGGGGTCGTCAGCTCGGCAGCGACGGCCCGTACGGCCTCCAGCAAAGTATCCTTTCCATTGTCGCGGGTGGGGTAATCATCACCCTCGGCCGCTTCCTGCTCCATGCTCGACACGAGTTCGTGCGTACGTTTTTCGCATGCCGCATGCAGCCGGACGATGCGTTGCTGCGTTCTTCGCACCATCGCCCGGATCTTCTTGCGGGTGGATTGCAGTGTCTCGTCTGCCCGGCTTTGGCACGCAGCAATCTGCGCCAGCGCGTCGCTTTCGGCGCTGAGAACGCGTGACATGGCCTTCTCGACGGACATTCGTTCATCCGCCTTGGCTCTCATAAATCCATTCTCGGAGTGCCGCTCGACCCTAACCATACGTACTAGTACTGAGGATCGTTCGGTGCACGGAACAGGCGCCCGGGGCATTTCTCTCCCTCATGGCTCGCCGTGCTGCGCCCGGCTGCGCTTTACTTCGGTCGAAAAACGCCCCGGGCGCCTGAGCCCCAGGACGAAAATTGTGGGCCGCAGGAGCGCTTCTTGAAGCGCAAACTCTGCGCAGCGACCGCTCCTACTGGTGGTACTGCGGGCTCAGCTCGTGAACGGCGTCGAGCAGAACGCCGAGATGCTCGGGATCGATGTCGGGGGTTATGCCGTGGCCGAGGTTGAAGACGTGGCCGGGCCCGGTGCCGTAGCTGGCGAGCGCGTCCGCCACGGCCTGCCGGATGACCTCCGGAGATTCGCGCAGGGTTGCAGGATTTACATTCCCCTGCAGGGCGACCTTGTCTTCAACGTAGGCCCGAGCCGTCTTCAGGTCGGTTGTCCAGTCGACGCCCAGCGCGTCGCATCCCGTACCGACCATGTCGGCCAGCATCTCGCCCGCCCCCTTGGTGAACAGGATGACCGGGATGCGCTCGCCATCTTTCTCGCGTATCAGGCCATCGACAATCTGCTGCATGCTCGCAAGGGAGAAGCGTCGGTAGTCGTCACGCGGCAGCGCAGCACCCCAGGTATCGAAGATCTGGATCGCCTGGGCGCCGGCCTCTATTTGCGCATTGAGGTAGTCGGTCGTTATCGCGGCGACCTTTCCGAGCAGTTCTTCCAGCGCTGCGGGGTCGTCCTTGGCGAGGCCCTTGATGATCGCAAATTCGCGACTCGAACCACCCTCGACCATGTACGTGCCAACCGTCCACGGGCTGCCGGAAAACCCGATCAGCGGCACGGCACCATCGAGCTCGCGGCGGATCGTGCGCACCGCGTCGAAAACGTAGCCGAGCGTGTCGTGCACATCCGGGACCGGCAGCTTGCGAATGTCGGCAACGGTGCGCACCGGGCGCGCGAATTTCGGCCCTTCGCCCGCCGCGAAACTGAGGCCCAGGCCCATTGCATCCGGCACGGTGAGGATGTCGGAAAACAGGATCGCGGCGTCGAGCTTGTAGCGCCGCAGTGGCTGCATCGTCACTTCGCATGCGAGCTCTGGGTTGCGGCAGAGGCTCATGAAATCGCCCGCCTCGGCGCGCGTCGCCCGGTACTCGGGGAGGTAACGCCCGGCCTGTCGCATGATCCAGACCGGGGTGCGCGGCACGGGCTTGCGCAGTAATGCACGAATCAGGAGATCGTTCTTGAGCTTGGTCATGCGAACTGTGCCTCGATGGATGCCTGTATGGATTCCGCGGCCCCGCGCGGGTTGGCCGCGTCGCGGATGGGACGGCCGACGACAATGTAGTCGGCGCCGTTGGAAAATGCGGTCTCGACCGTAACAACGCGCTTCTGGTCACCGGCAGGCTTGTTGTCGACCGGGCGAATCCCGGGGGTTACGACGACCAGCTTCTCGTCCACGAATTCCCGCAGCCGCGGCACTTCGAGACCGGAGGAAATGACGCCGTCGCAGCCGGCCTCCAGTGCGCGCCTGGCTCGAGACAGGACGAGTTCGCCGACGTCGCAGTCGAACCCGAGGTCGTCGAGGTCGCCGCGATCGAGACTCGTCAACACGGTGACGCCGAGCACCTTGAGCGTGTCGCCCTTGTTTTCGGCTGCCGCTTCCATGATCGACTGGTTTCCGTGCACGGTTACGAAGCTCGCGCCCCGGTCCTTGAGCTGCCGTACCGCGGAACCTACCGTTGCCGGGATATCGAAGAACTTGAGATCGCAGAATACCTTCCTGTCGCGTGCGAGCATCCAGTCGAGCAGTTCGAAATAACCACCGCTCATCATCAGCTCGAGACCGAGCTTGTAAAAGGTGACTGCATCGCCGAGTTCCTCCGCGAGCGCCATTGCCGCGTCGCAGTCGGGAACGTCCATGGCGAATATCAGCCGGTCTCTGCAGGGTATGTCTTTCGGGGCCACGTCAAGATCCAGGGTTTGTCTGCCGGCCGCGAATTCTAACCCGAGATGCGCTTGTGTTCAGCGAATGCGTAACGATCCGTCATGCCCGCAATGTAGTCGGTGACGACTCGCGCCCGCGCCGCGTCGTCGCCCTGCCCGGCAGCCGCGGCGAACTCGGCCGGCATGCGGCTGACATCATTCATAAAGGTCTCGAAGAGCTCCTGCAGTACCGTCTGCACCTTGCGCGTCATCTCCAGCTTCCGTTCGTGGCTGTAGAGATGCCGCTGCAGGAACTGCTTCAGCAGCCGGTGCTGCTCGCCGATCTCTGCGGAAAACCCGACCAGCGGCCTGCCGGCTGCGCGAACTTCGTCGATGGACTCGGGCCCGGCCTCATCGAGATTGCGCTGGGTCGTTTCGATGAGGTCGGTAACGACCGTATTGATCATGCGGCGGATGATCTCGTAGATGAGCCGCCGGTCATCGAGGTCCGGGTACCGCCGGGTCACCTCGCGGTACTGGGATTCGAACAGCGGCTGCTCCCTGAGCTGCTCGAGGCCGATCAGCCCGGCACGAAAACCATCGTCGACGTCGTGATTGTTGTAGGCGACGGCATCGCAGATATCCGCCAGCTGGGCTTCCAGGCCAGGCTGGGTGCGTTCCAGGAAGCGCTGACCGACATCGCCGAGTTCTTTGGCGTTCTTTTTCGAACAGTGTTTGAGGATGCCCTCCCGCGTCTCGAACATCAGGTTCAGGCCGGGGAACTCCGCGTACTTTGCTTCGAGCTCATCGACCACGCGCAGGGACTGAAGGTTGTGCTCGAATCCGCCGTAGTCGCGCATGCAGGCATTCAGCGTGTCCTGGCCCGCGTGACCGAATGGCGTGTGGCCGAGGTCGTGTGCCAGGCAGATGGCCTCGGTCAGCGGCTCATTGAGATTCAGCGCAACGGCCACCGACCGGCCGATCTGGGCGACCTCCAGCGAATGCGTCAGGCGTGTCCGATACAGGTCACCCTCGTGGTTCACGAATACCTGGGTCTTGTAAACGAGCCGCCGGAAGGCGGTGGAATGGATGATGCGATCGCGGTCGCGCTGGTACTGGCCACGGTAAACGGCATCCGGCTCACTGTAGCGCCGGCCTCTCGACCGTGTCTCCGTTGCGGCATAAGGCGCGAGCGGCGCTTGGTGCATCAGCCTGCAGTCTCCAGGATGGCATCGAGCCGCGCTGCATCGTACTCGCTCGTCACGAAAGCGTCGCCGAGCGCGCGCAGCAGCACGAAGCGCAGCCGTTTCTGCATTACCTTCTTGTCCATGCCCATGGCCGCCAGCAGGTCGGCCGCCGCAATAGCCGGCGGCCGGGTCGGCAATCCGGCGCGTTCGAGCAGAGTTTCGAGGCGTCCCAGGCCGGTCTCGTCGCCGCCGCTCAGCTCCGCGGCCATTACCATGCCGGCGGCGACCGCCTCACCGTGCAGCCAATCACCGTAACCCTGGCAGCGCTCGATCGCGTGCCCGAAGGTATGCCCGAAATTGAGTATCGCGCGGCGGCCGCCTTCGCGTTCGTCCTCGGCAACGATTTCCGCCTTGAGCTCGCAGGAGCGCTGTATCGCAACGGCAAGGGCTTCGGCATCCCGCGCAAGCAGCGACTCGATTTTGTCCTCCAGCCAGGCGAAGAACTTCGCATCGACGATGGCGCCATACTTGATGACCTCGGCGAGTCCCGCCCTGAGCTCCCGGTCCGGGAGCGTCTTCAGCGTGTCCGTGTCGATCAGCACCGCCTGCGGCTGGTGGAATGCACCGATGAGGTTTTTGCCCGAGGCGTGATTGACCCCGGTCTTGCCGCCCACGGAGCTGTCGACCTGCGCCAGCAAGGTCGTCGGTACCTGTATAAACCGCACGCCGCGCATGTAGCACGCGGCCGCGAAGCCGGTAATGTCGCCGACGACGCCGCCACCGAGCGCGACGAGCGTCGTGTCGCGGTTGGCACCCGCCTCGACCAGCGTGTCGAGGATGTCTTCGACGGTCTCGAGAGTCTTGTACTCCTCTCCGTCCGGCAGGCTGATCGCCCGAACCTGCTTGCCGGGAAGGTCCGCGAGCAGCGCCTCGAGATAGAGAGGCTCCACGGTCTCGTTGGTCACGACGAGACAGTCGGGACCGCTTACGTGTGTCGACAGATCGAAGCTGCCGCCGAGCAAGCCGCTGCCAATAACGATGGGGTAGCTGCGCTCGCCGAGCTCGACCGTAATGGATTTCGTATCAGGCATGGTGGCCGTAGATTACAACATCCCGCGCCGCCGCAGCGTCCCCGCGCACTCCCGAATCAAAAAAGGACCTGACCGTCGACAACACACCAACGCGCCGCCGCT
>WOR8_10005226_pt1 | contig 13562 bp, 14 predicted proteins | sample DeeMarSeWOR38_10_FD_19890 | JGI IMG/M metagenome (IMG submission 19890) | reverse complement strand
AGCTGAAACTCATACTCAAAGTCGGAAACAGCCCGCAATCCTCTGACTATGGATTTTGCCCCTTTGTTGAAGGCATATTCCACCAGAAGACCGGATACTGCCTCAATTTCAATCTTTTTGTTGGTCCCCTTAAAGCAGTCCTGTATCATCTGCAACCGCTCTTCCAGGGTAAAAAGCGGAGTTTTGCTCGGATGTATGGCCACGGCGACAATGACCCGATCAAACAGTTCAAGGGCCCGGTTAATTATATCCAGATGCCCCATGGTTATCGGATCAAAGGTTCCGGGATAAACAACTAGCCTTTCATTGTTCTCGCCCATGATGCGTCTCCCTTCCAGATGAATTATTGACCTATTTGTTTTGACGGTAGAACCAGAACCCGGTTTCGCCATAGCGCCTTTCGTCGACAAGGGTTAATCCTGCCACCTGTGCCCCAAGTTCTGTGAGCGCATATTCTTCAACAACAATAAGTGCTTCAGGAAAAAGAAGATCTGAATCTGCCATCTCCTGCAGCATACCTGCAGAAAAGCCTTTCCGGTAGGGTGGATCAACAAAGACTATGGAAAATTTTGTCCCGGGCAGACTTGTTTCTAAAAAAGAAAGCCCTTTTGATAGATCCTTCTTAAAAACAAGTGCTTTGGCTGAGAAACCGCACAGCTCAATATTTTTCTTAATTATCTGAAGTGCCTGTTGATTATTGTCAACAAAGACAGCCTGCTCGGCGGTACGGCTTAACGCTTCAAGCCCAAGGGCGCCGGTCCCGGCAAAAAGGTCAAGAACTGTAGCGCCTCTAACCTCCCTGCCTATGATATTGAAAAGAGCCTCGCGGGCCCTGTCTGCAGTTGGACGGATGAGTTGGCCGGAAAATTTTGCAGAACTTTTTGCAGGTGTCTGCAATCGCCGCCCTCTTGCCGTACCCCCTATTATCCTCAATTACAAATAATTCCTTGCAACTATTTCAGCGATCTGCACTGCATTTAAAGCCGCTCCCTTCAAGATATTGTCGGCAACAACCCAGAGATTAATCCCGTTTCCAATGGATTCATCCTCACGAATCCTGCCAACCAGCGTTTCAAATTTTCCGGCACAATCCAGAGCCATCGGATAGATACTGAGACTGGGCTCGTCAACAAGTTTTACTCCTGGTGCTGCCGCAAGAAGCTCTTTTACTTCGGCCGCGGTTATCTTTTTTTCTGTTTCAATATTTACGGACTCTGAATGACCATAAAATACCGGGACCCTTACCGTTGTTGCAGTAACCCCTATCGATGCATCTTCAAATATTTTACGGGTTTCATTCACCATTTTCATTTCTTCCTTGGTATAGCCGTTTTCAAGGAAGGAATCGATGTGGGGCAGACAATTGAAGGCAATCTGGTGTGGATAGACTTTCTTCTGCACCGGCTTACCAGCTGCATAGGCCTTCACCTGTTCCTCAAGTTCTGCAATTGCCTTGGCACCGGTACCGGAAACTGCCTGGTATGTCGAAACAACTATGCGTTTAATCCTGGCCTTGTCATGAATAGGCTTTAAGGCCACAAGCATCTGGATGGTAGAGCAGTTTGGATTGGCAATTATTCCCCTGTTCGTATACTGGGCAATGGCATGCGGATTGACCTCAGGCACAACAAGGGGGATGTCTGAATCCATACGAAAGGCACTGGAGTTATCAATCACTACTGCGCCGGCGCCGGCGGCTGCCGGGGCGAACTCCAGAGACCGGGCAGCCCCTGCAGAAAAAAGAGCAATATCTATACCGTCAAAGGCTGCCTTTGACAACAACTGGACCTGTATGTCCCGTTTCCTGAATTTCAATTTTTTGTTTACAGAGCGTTCCGAGGCTAATAGCCGCAACTCATTAAGCGGGAAATCCCGCCGCGCCAAAACATCAAGCATGGCACCGCCAACAGCACCAGTGGCACCTGCAACCGCTACGTTATATTTTCTGTTCTGCTCACTCATAGCTAAACTCTAAATTCTTCAAGTTTCTATTTTTCAAATCGTCCCTGGCACTAAACTGCCCCGGCAACCAGATCCCCTACTTCTCTAGTGCCAAATCCCATCTTGCCGGCAGACAAACTATCGAGTTTCTCTGCCACTACCCAGCGAATAGCATTTTCAATGGCCTGGGCAGCCTCACTTTCGCCGAGATGATCCAGCATCATCTGCGCAGCCCCTATAGCAGCCAGAGGATTTATGACATTTTTGCCGGTATATTTAGGGGCAGAGCCGCCAATAGGCTCAAACATGCTCACACCTTCCGGATTGATATTGCCGCCTGCCGCAATACCCATGCCTCCCTGGATCATGGCGCCCAGATCTGTTATAATATCACCAAACATATTATCCGTTACTATAACATCGAACCACTCAGGGTTTTTCACCATCCACATACAGGTTGCATCCACATGGGCATAATCTGTTTTTATATCAGGATACTCCCTGGCAACCTCATAAAATGCTCGTTCCCAAAGATCAAAAGCATAGGTAAGTACATTTGTCTTACCGCAAAGAGTCACTTGTTTTCTTTTGTTGCGTTTGCGGGCATATTCAAAGGCAAAGCGAATACAACGTTCAACCCCTTTCCGTGTATTAATGGATTCCTGAATCGCCACTTCGTCAGGCGTTCCTTTTTTCAAAACCCCGCCGGCACCAGCATACAGACCTTCAGTGTTTTCGCGGACTACGACAAAATCAATATCCTCCGGGCCTTTATTCTTAATCGGCGTCTCCACATTGGGATACAAAATAACCGGGCGCAGATTGATATACTGGTCAAGGGCGAACCTAAGGTTTAAGAGAATGCCCTTTTCCAGGATACCCGGTTTTACATCCGGATGACCGATGGCCCCAAGGAAAATGGCATCATGCTTTGTTAATTCCTCAACAGCGTTGTCCGGCAGGACCTTTCCGGTCCGGAGATAGCGCTCCCCGCCATAATCAAAATCTGTCAGTTCCAGTTTGAAATTATATTTACTTGCCGCTGCCGTAAGCACCTTAACTCCTTCAGCAGCCACTTCTGGGCCGGTACCATCACCTCCCATAACAGCAATTTTGTAAGTTTTACCCATTTTCCTCTTAGTCCTGTTGGTTATAATTAACGTTACGGTGTTGCCCTCTAAATATATTTATTCCTTCGCTGCTTCGTTTTGCAGATACACCAGCCTGTTCAAGCCGTTCAGGTAAGCTTTGCCGGCTGCAGTGATAATATCAGGATCAAGCCCGTATCCGATCACCACTCTGCCGTTATCCTCAATCCTGACAAGCACGTCCCCCTGGGCATCAGTACCACCAGTGATAGAACTGACAGAAAAGAAGAGAAGCTTGCTGCTTGTTCCTGTCAGCTGGGCTATGGCTCGATATGTGGCATCAATAGGTCCTACTCCGATTGCTGCGCCTTCCTTCTCCACACCGTCAATCTTGAGCCGGACTGCCGCAGTAGGCAGCTTCATACTGCCGCTCATAACCCCCAAAGAAATGAGTTCATAAACCTCCGGGATGCGGATTATTTCATCCATGATGATGGCCTCCACATCCTCGTCAAAAATCTCCTTTCTGACATCAGCGAGGTTCTTGAACCTGGTAAATACACGGCCCAGTTCGTCATTGGACAAGGAGTATCCCATAACTTCAATGCGGTCCTTTAAGGCGTGCCGACCGGAATGTTTTCCCAGGACCAGATTGCCCTTCGTCAAGCCAACATCAGAGGGATTCATGATCTCATAGGTCGTTCTCTCCTTTAATACACCATCCTGATGAATGCCCGATTCATGAGCAAAGGCATTGGCTCCCACAATGGCCTTATTCGGCTGTACCGGCATGCCAGTGATGGTGCTGACCAGACGGCTGCTGGGGTGGATATGTTCCGTGACCACATCGGTATGGACCGTCAGCAGGTCAGCCCGGGTGCGGATTGCCATGACAATCTCTTCCATGGCGGTATTGCCAGCTCTTTCGCCCAGACCGTTGATAGTACATTCAACCTGGCGTGCGCCATTGTTGATGGCGGCCAGTGAGTTGGCCACTGCCAGGCCAAGGTCGTTATGACAATGCACACTTAATACCGCCTTGTGGATATTGGGAATATTTTCGATAAGATAGGAAATTTTCTCACCAAATTCGTCCGGCAGGGCATATCCAGTAGTATCGGGAAAATTCAGCGTTTTTGCGCCGGCTTTAATGACTGCTTCAAAAACCCGGCAGACAAAATCCAGGTCACTGCGCGATGCATCTTCAGCAGAGAACTCAACATTTGAAGTATATCGGGCAGCATACTTTACAGAATCAATTGCCAGTGCAAGCACCTGTTCCCGGTCCATCTTGAGTTTGTGTCGCATATGGATCTCAGAGGTGGCCAGAAATGTATGGATTCTGGGGTTTTCTCCATTTTTCAAGGCCTCCCAGGAACGATCAATATCCTGTTTGCTGCAACGGGCCAGCCCTGCAACTTGGACACCCTTAATATTTTCGGCAATGTTCTTTACACACTCAAAATCGCCTACAGATGCGATGGGGAAACCGGCCTCAATGACATCAACATTCAGGAGAACCAGTTGCTGTGCCAACCGGAACTTCTCCTGCATATTCATACTGGCGCCTGGTGACTGCTCACCATCTCGTAATGTTGTATCAAATATATATATTTTTTCTGACATGGCTGTTTCCTCTGCTGACAAAATGACAATATATGCACAACGTCTGTTTTAGTGCGTGGATACTTCAACGCCAGGCACTTTCAAAATAAACAAGAAATGCCAGGATAAACTTTCATCCTGGCCATATCTAACTTCCAGACGTTACTTATATTAAATGAAAATAGTGCTATTAAATGATATTTTCCTGCTCTTCAACACCCTTCTCAGCCCTATGCATTATCCTGTAGGCAGCACTGAATGGACCGGATAGGACGTAGATAAGACCAATCACAAAAAGTGTCACAGGCGGTTCTGCGGCTACAAGAATCAACAGCAGAACCATGGCAACTGTAACCTGGAAGGTCTTTTTTCTTTTTGCTGCCGGATGTTTGAAGCTCATGTAACGAATATTGCTCACCATGAGATAAGAAAGCAGGTAAACAAGAATCAAAATGGAAATATGCTTTACTGATTCAGTGGCGCCAAGATAGCGGGAAAAAAGAACCGTAGTGGCTATCATCCCGGCAGCAGCCGGACATGGAAGTCCGACAAAATCTTTAGGGGATTTTTCCAAAGTCAGAGAATTAAAGCGTGCAAGCCTCAATGCAGTTGTGGCCACATAAAGAAAAGCGGCCAGCCAACCATAACGGCCATAAGGTTCCAGGGCCCAGAGATACGCAAGCAATCCCGGCGCCACGCCAAAAGACACAAGATCACTTAACGAATCATACTCCATGCCAAAGATGCTGGTTGTTTTGGTCAGTCGTGCAACCCTGCCATCAAGACCGTCAAAAATACCCGCAACAATAATGGCAACGGCAGCATGGAAAAAATTTCCGTTTATGGCTGAAATAATAGCATAAAACCCACTCAAAAGGCTGGCTGTCGTAAAAAGACATGGCAGAGGATGAATCATGCGTTGCCCATGACCTACTGCCTCATTTCCATCCTTTTCAGAATTTATCTTGTTCATGTATTTATACCTTATCTTATGATAATAACTGTTAGAAAAACAGTATATATTATACCATAATAATATTATAATTCGCTAAAATAATTAGGGGATATACCCTATTACCGTTTCACCAGCCCGGACTCTCTGGCCTGACCGCACCTCAAGCTGCATCTGTTGCGGCAAATATATATCAACTCGTGAGCCAAAGCGGATGAGGCCAAAACGGCTTCCGCGCTCAATCTTATCTCCTTTCTGGGCCCAACAGACAATCCTGCGTGCTACAAGACCTGCAACCTGAACAACCGCATAACGAAAATTTTTAGCCGTGGAAAGAATAACTGCACAATGTTCATTTGCAAGACCGCCCTGGTCTGTATTTGCAGCATAAAAACTACCGGCTGCATATTGTATTTTATCCACTTCCCCTGCAAATGGCATCCGGTTGACGTGGACATCAAATATGGACATGAAAATTGATACCTTATAAACATGCTCATGGACAAATCTGTCATCAAAGATCTTCTCAACCAGGATAACCTTGCCGTCGGCCGGTGATACTACTCCATCTTCAGCATCAGGTATAATGCGGTCGGGATCACGGAAAAAATAGCAAACAAACCCGGTCAATAAAAGCAATATAAGTGCGATGAATTCATACTCAAGCACTGCCAATATAAGGGTTGCAAAAGCAGTAAATACAATAAAGGGATATCCTTCCTTTGCCAGAGGTATTTGTGGCTCTTTCATAATCTTATGTCTTTTTATCCGGAAAACTATTTTTCTGTGGCTTGCAGACCGAAACTCTTATTACGGTTCGCGGGAAAAACATATTTTGCCTGTTTTGGAAATGAAAATCCTTGACCTGTTTTAAAAACACCCATGCCAATGATTTAATTCAGATCGCAGCAGGTGTATGGAACATTTCTGCCCTGTTAAAATTTCTTGGCCCGGGCCATGGCAATGGTTCCGGTACGGACAATCTCCTGAATACCGATAGGTTTCAGTATATCAATCACCGCCTTGATTTTGCTCTGCGGCCCGGTAATCTCAACTGCATAACTTTTGGGGCTGACATCAACAACCTTGCCGCGGAATATATCAATGACACGCAAGACTTCTGCACGGGTATTCGATTCTGCCTTGACCCGGATAAGAACCATCTCCCGTTCCACATAATCTGACTCACTGATATCAACAACTTTGATAACGTCAATCAGTTTATGCAACTGCTTGGTTATTTGCTCGATAATGGGGTCAGGCCCACGTGTGACAAGGGTCAGGCATGAAACAGCAGGATCAAGGGTTTCAGCAACACAGAGGCTTTCTATATTAAAACCGCGACCACTGAAAAGACCTGTAACTCTTGACAGAACACCGGGCTTGTTTTGCAATAAAACTGAAATGGTATGTTTCATTTCGCTTTCCTTTTATAAGTTGTGCAATCCTATTCAAGAATAAGAGTCAAAATATTTATACCAAAAGCATTTCGGTGGTGGCCTTGCCAGCTGGGACCATTGGGTATACGCCTTCCTCCCTGGCAATAACAAAGTCCATAAAAACCGTGTTATCTGTTGCCAGTGCCTCCTTGATAACTGGCACAACTTCGCTTACCTTAGTGGCCCGTAACCCGACAGCGCCATAGGCCTGTGCCACTGCGACAAAGTCAGGAGCCACCTCAAGACCCGTAGCAGCATAACGCTTATCATAAAAGAGCTCCTGCCACTGCCTGACCATACCAAGAAAATTATTATTAAGGATGGCGATTTTTACCGGGCATTTATATTGTCTTGCCGTCGCCAGCTCCTGAATATTCATCTGCAGGGAACCATCGCCGGCAATATCAATAACCGTTCTCCCCGGAGCAGCCATCTGGGCTCCAATTGCTGCAGGAAAGCCGTATCCCATAACCCCTAGTCCACCGGAGGTGAGAAAATGTCTTGGCTTGTTAAAATGATAAAACTGTGCCGCCCACATCTGGTTCTGCCCCACTTCGGTGGTAATAATTGCATCACCATTGGTCAGCTCGTGCAGTTTCTGGACCACGTATTGTGGTTTTATGATCTCCCCTTCTTCAATATAACCAAGCGGATGCTTGCGTTTCCAGTCGTTGATCTCTTCTAACCAGGGGGCAGTTAGTTCTTCCTGCTCCTGTTCCTTGAATTCCTCCTGGACATCAAACCACCTGTTCATAGCGGTTAAGGCATGTTTACAATCAGCAACAATGGGAATGTCAACCTTCACATTCTTGCTGATCGATGTGGGATCAATGTCAATATGGATGATCTTGGCAAAAGGCGCAAAGGCATCAATTTTCCCTGTAACCCGGTCATCAAATCGTGACCCGATGGCGATCAACAGATCACATTTTGATACTGCCATGTTGGCATAGTATGTGCCATGCATGCCAAGCATCCCCATGGACAGTTTATGGGTTCCCGGGAAAGCTCCCAGCCCCATGAGTGTCATGGTAACAGGTATACTCAATTTGGTGGCAAGTTCCGTCAATTCCTCATTGCTGTTTGAAGCTATAACGCCGCCGCCTGCATAAATTACCGGTTTTTTCGCTTTCAAGATTTCTTTGCAGGCCTTGGCAATCTGGCCAGGATGTGGTTCATAGGTCGGCCTATAGGTCTGCATTTTGATGGGTTTTGGCTCTTCAAAATTGATTTTTGAATTTACCACATCTTTAGGCAGATCAATTAAAACCGGCCCCGGCCGACCTGTTCTGGCAATATAGAAAGCCTCCCGGATAATAGAAACCAGTTCATTGGGATCCTTTACCAGGTAGTTGTGCTTAGTACAGGGCCTCGTTATGCCGACAATATCCACTTCCTGAAAAGCATCATTGCCGATAAGCGCTGTGGGAACCTGTCCGGTAAACACAACCAGCGGAATGGAATCCATATATGCTGAAGCAATTCCGGTTACGGTATTTGTGGCACCAGGACCGGAGGTCACCAGGGCCACACCCACATCCCCTTTCACACGGCCATAGGCATCTGCAGCATGAACCGCCGCCTGTTCATGTCTAACAAGAACATGGGTGATATCTGACTTTTCCAGCTCATCATATAAATCAATTACCGCACCGCCGGGAAAACCAAAAATAACTTCAACTTCCTGCTCTTTAAGACATTTAATAATCGCTTGCGCACCTGTCACTTTCATATAAACTTCCTTTGCTTCCTGATTTACTCTAAATATGCTCACTACTGCAGGCTATGAGCACTTTCCTAAGGCCAAGGTAATTAAGTTCCATACAGGTTGTTTTCCAAAAAATGAAACTGGAAAAATTATTTTTAGAAAAAAATAGGAATATATAGCACCCTGGCTGATCTTGTCAAGCCAATGTTTGCTTGAAATCAGCCGATTCGAGCTTTTCCCGGTAAAATCCCAAAAGCATGTTTTTCCCTTGCCACGTCATTTTTATGAAAAGGGTGAGCAAGTATAGAAATTATTATAGCTTTGTTTATCATATCCCTGCAAAGATGCTAAGCCATATTACATAATATTGAGACCAGGCCCAAATGACTCTTTCCTGCGGATAGTCAATTTTAATAATATCTTGTTTCCCCTACTGGATAACTGAAATCTCAAACCGTTACAGGACCTCCCAGGAAAATAAACTTGATGGGATGATCATCTGCAAGCAGACTCTGAAACTCAGGAAACCCTTGCTTGGCTTAGGCAGAGAATCGGAAAAAGTTTTTTCACAGAAGTCAAACATCTTCACAGAATTTGAAAAAACCTTAGTATGGAATGCTCAAGGACTTCTGGTGATATTGGGGGAATATGCCGGCCTTTAGTCCTTTTTGTAAGAAAAAATCAACAGCTGCCAACCCCTCTTCGCCAAGGTTTTCAGAATACTTATTCACATACAGCTCTATATGATCATTGATTACATCATCATCAAGTTCCTGGGCATATTCTTTTATATAGTCACGGCATACCCCGGTATGCTGCTTAGCCCAAATAATGCTTGATCTTACCGCCTGTTCAATTTGTTCAATGAGATCCCGCCCGAGCGAGCGCCTGACAACTATGCCTCCAAGCGGGATGGGGTGTCCTGATATTTCCTCCCACCAGGCACCAAGATCGACAACCAGTTCAAGGCCTCTGCCCCTGTAAGTAAATCGGCTTTCATGAATAATGACTCCGCAGTCAACCTTTCCTGACTCAATAGCTGGCATGATCTCATCAAAACGCATCATTACAACATCCTTCCACACCGGACCATATAATCTCAGCAGCATTGCTGCTGTAGTATATCTCCCAGGTACTGCCACGGTCATTTTTGCAAAATCACCTGGGTCAATTTTTTGACCGGCAACCAGCAAGGGCCCACAACCACGCCCTAGGGCTGCCCCTGAATGAAGCAGGACATAATCGTCCAGGACATGGCCCAAGGCATGAAAAGAAAGCTTGGTGACATCAAGACGACGCTGCATGGCCCACTCGTTTAATGTCTCAACATCTTCAAGCAATGCAGGCTGAAGGCTCCAGCCAGAGAGGGGTATTTTGCCGTTGACCAACCCGCAAAATATATAAGTATCATTGGGACAGGGAGAAAATCCTATGGAAAGTTGTTTCATAAATAAACCTGTTAGGATGCGGTCAAAATGATTTTTGCTGCTTAATCAAGAGGAAGTACCACCAAGAACAAGCTCATGCACCGCAATCTCAGCTACCATGCATATTTTTTCAATGGCTTCAGCAAGGTGCCATTCTGCAGTAACCCTGTCTTGCACCATGTTGCTGACACAGCGCAGTTCAACGCAGGGAATATTAAAGTTTTTGCAGACCATCGCGACTGCCGCCCCTTCCATGTTTTCACATCCGGCAGCAAACTTTTGCCGCAAAAACTCACCACGAACAGTTGTGCCGGAGCAGCAGTTGACAGTAACAAAATTGACGACTTTAAATACAATATTGTGACCTCTTAAAATATTTTCAAATCGTAATACAAGATCATTGTTAAACGATAACGGCTTGTATCCCTTGAGAAGACCAGGATCGAAATCCTCTATGGTATCCTGCATGCAGATGCCAAAATCACCCAAAACCTCCTGTTGTGCCAGGCAAATATCAAACAATGCCAGACCGGAATTAATATATGCACCCGTCACGCCGAAATTCAACACTCCATCGATCCCAGAGCCATGCAGGCTCAGATATTGGCTGAGACTGGCAGCAGTTGCAACGGGTCCCATGCCAGTAATAAGTACGTCCAGCTGGGCGGCAGCAGCAAGATACGGTGCCAGAGGTTTTATTTCATTTTCAGTGGCAACTGCGATAAGGAACATGTACACCTCATAGTGAAATACTTGATTTTGTGGCACGATGGAGAAAGTTAGGGTATTTTCATCATCACAGCAACCAATTTTAATGACCGCCAACAGAAAAACATGAATCTTGATTTCGATCTTGAATCGTATCAGTATGAGCTGCCGCCACATCAGATCGCCCAGCTTCCGGCTGAAAAGCGTGAACAATCCAGGCTTTTAGTCCTGGACTGCCGCAAAGATCTCATGCAGGATATGAAATTTGCTGACATTACTGACTTCTTCAATCCTGGTGATCTGCTTGTTGTCAATGATACAAAGGTTTTTCCGGCAAGACTGGAAGGTCGCAAGGAAACCGGAGGGAAAGTCGAACTGTTCCTATTAGAATATCCTGATTTTAATCGTTCTGTCGCTCCTGAGGAAGCAGGCAGCCAATCACTTACTAATAAAATTCTATGTGTTACTGTTACCGCCCTACTCAAAAGCTCCCAAAAAGCTAAACCCGGATCACGACTTTTTTTCAACCACGACCTTGAAGCGGAATTGCTGCAGTATCTTGTTGACAGCAAGGTGGAGGTGCGACTTTTTTTTAACATCAGCAGAGGACTGACTCCGGAAGATATTCTGCTGTCAAGCGGCAGAATTCCACTCCCGCCCTATATACGCCGGGACGGCATGGACCACCCGGAAGACCGCACACGTTATCAGACTCTTTTTGCCCAGAAACCCGGGGCAGTTGCTGCCCCGACTGCAGGCTTGCATTTCTCGGAATCAATACTCAGCAAATTGAAAGAAAAAAAAATACAGATAGCCCCTATCACCCTTCATGTAGGATATGGCACCTTTGCGCCTGTCAGGGTTAACGACATACGGGATCACAAAATCCATGATGAATATGTGGAAATATGTGCAGAAACTGCTGCGTTGATCAATGAATGCCGAAAAGCGGGCAACAGGGTTTGGGCAGTTGGTACTACGACGGCACGGACCCTCGAATTTGCAGGAACTGAGACTGGACTGGTAAAAGCAAAAGAGGGCTGGTGTGGGCTTTACATTTATCCTGGATACAGGTTTAAAATAGTCAATGGTTTAATCACCAACTTCCACTTACCTGGTTCTTCACTTCTCTTTCTTGTGGCGGCACTGGCAGGCAGGTCACGCATTCTCCGTGCTTACGGCATGGCAATCAAGCTAGGCTATCGTTTTTACAGCTATGGCGATGCCATGCTGATCATATGCTGAAACAACAGATGCAATGCAGCAAAAATCACTGCATGGTATTTGTCAGTGAAATGATCAGGTTGTTGCTGGACAATTCTCTTTGCTTTTTACGGCAATAGACGAGTCTGTGGATTTTTCTGCAACTTTATCAGCCTTCTCTGAGGAGTTTTTTGTTGTGGCATCGGTTGCAGTCGCACCTGCACTGTTACAAGATTTACTGCTGTAGCCGTCTGCATACCAACCGCCGCCTTTTAGCTGAAAAGAACTCGTGGACACAAGTTTTTTGACAGATCCTGAACAGTATTCATATTCGTAGATTGGCATTTCTTGTATTGCTCCGAGCACTATTGTTAAGCCCTGCCAGAGTGCAGGGAAAATGTTATTGTAGGCGATATTGCTTCAATATTGCCATGCAACTCCTTTTTTGGATGCAAATATTAATTTCGATGTCCGCTGTTGTCAACGCTGCAAATTTTTTCTCCCAATCAGACACAAATATAAATAATTCTCAAGTAACCGATATAACACGCTCGTACTTCTTTTCACTTTGGTTTTAAAAATTCAATATATACCTTATCCATGCCCTATTTGTTAAACTTTACTAAAATATATTCCCATATAATGTTATCTAAACTTTGTTATTACTCCATCCCTTATAGCTAAATTTTCATCAGAAAACATATCATTAAATTCTTGCATTTTTATTTGTAATGCAATAACTAACTACACCTATAAAACTATAACATTTACAGTAGTGCTGTTCTTTTTTCCTGATTATAAAAATTCATATACGGAGGAATGCTTAATGGGGAAAACACTTGTTGAAATGGCAGCCGATATTATACAGTCACAGTGCGGTTCAACTACCATGACCACTGAGGAAATTGGCCTCTCACTGCAAAACACTTTGTCTGTCTTGAATGTGGTCAGGAGTTCAAGATGCTTTCCCCCAAACACCTTAAATCCCATGGTTTAACAAGCAGGGAATATCGAGTCAAACATGGCTTCTCACTGCGTCAGCCCCTGTGCGCCAAATCCTTGTCTGATAAGAGGAAAAAAGCGGGCAAGGCACGGGGTCTCCCTGATAATTTGCGAAAAGCAATAGCACAGAAACAAAATCTGCTGCCAAGAAAAAATAATCGCATCGATTCTCTTATAAATAGCATCTTTGATTTCCAGCAGCCTAGCCTCAAAGATGCTATTTTTTTTATGAAAACAGAATATATCTCCTAAAATATCACAACTGTTGTATGGACAGTCACTCTTTAAAGTAGTAGTTTTGTTTTTTTAAAGTAATCGTGAAAAAATCACTTAGTGTTTGAAACTTTCACTCTTTGTCCCCCCAGGGAACACATATTCCACTTTTAAATAATGCAACTTAATATCTCCACGTATTCATCAGAATTATGATTGGAATTTTCGATTCAGGAGTTGGCGGCATGACAGTTGCCCGGGCAGTCGAAACACTTC
>WOR8_10004674_pt1 | contig 13563 bp, 10 predicted proteins | sample DeeMarSeWOR38_10_FD_19890 | JGI IMG/M metagenome (IMG submission 19890) | reverse complement strand
AGCGGATATGTAATCTGGTCCTCGACATCCTGCGGCGAGCGACCCATCCACTCGGTGAAGACAATCTGCTGGTTCTCCCCGATATCAGGAATGGCATCGACCGGCACCGGATTGCGGGGCATGCCCCAGATGTCCCAATCGAATGGCGCAACGTAAAGGCCTGCGCCGACGACAAGGAAAACGAGGAGCCCCACAACCAGCTTGTTCTCAAGACAAAACCGGATCAGCCTGCTCATTGGACCTGTAGATTGGTCCTGGATGTTTATCAGTTGCTCGTCCATTTATCTACAAGTCTTCGACTATTGATTGAACTGCGGCAGCTTGGCTATGTACTGCTCGGGTGCTTCTTCGAATTTATCCTTGCACGGGTCACAGCAGAAATATACCTTCTTGCCCTGGTACTCGGTGAAGATGGCCTTGTTAATTGCTCCACCCATGACCGGACATGTGGTCTGCTCTGCCGCGGCAACAACTTCTTCGGCAGCCTCTTCAGCCATAGCTGCATGGTCATGCCCTTCATGTCCCGTCGCCATCTCGGTGGGTGTCGGTTCGGACTTCTTACAGCCATTCAACGTAAGCAGCCCTGCCAGCAAAACCGCGATTAATAGACTTATCTTTTTTGCGTTCATGATGATTCTCCTTATAAAAATTTTTCATCATTTCGTTTTGACATTAATTTCTTCGGTCACTTCGCCGCACTTCAGCATGGATGCTCCGAAGTAAGGATTTCGGATTTCTTTATTCGCCTGCAGCCAGTCCGCTCCTTTGTTGTTAAACGCCATCGGGCAATGAATTCGATATAGCTGCCGGCCTTCGGGAATCCTGAATTGCACGACTACGGCGATTAGTTCGTTGGAGAGCGTCTCAAATGCTTTACGTGCCGCATCAATTTCAGCGGCATTTTGTATTACATCCAGCGCTTTGCTCATCTTCATGTTGCGACCCATCCACAAATCATGCGGCTTGTCAATCAGCAAACTCATGTCCACTCCAGACAGTGCTTCTATTGTGGATTTAGCCACTGAAATGGTACGGCCCATATCGTCACCGGCCAGCGCCTCATGAAGCGATAAATACTTCTCAACGACTGCCTGGAGTTGCTCTCGGAACTCATCGGGAACTTTGATAATTTCATGCTCCGGGCCGCTTTCGGTGCTCATCATGCTGGGTTTGGCCTGTATTTGAAGTGCCGAATCAATCTTGAAGTTACCCTTATTTACAATAAGCTCGCCCTCTTCGAGGGCATCTTTTACCAGGTAATGCTCTCCGGCCCTGGGCCCGAGAACCACTTGTCGTCCTTCGAAGGTAGGCTTTTCTTTGTCCGGCACTTGAACATAAACCACGGCGCGGGCTCCCGTAATCAAAGGCGCCGATGCAGGAATCACAAGCGGCGCTTCGTTGGACGTATCGACGACGTAGCCGAGAGATTCGGTAGTCACTAGGTCCATGCCGCAGATATCGCAGTTTGAAGCTTCGGTCTTAACCACCGCCGGATGCATCGGACAAATCCACTTGCCGGCCATATCAGGGACCATAACTTTGCCGCCCATTGCGACGCCGGAGCGAACGATTGCTCTTACAAACATTCCGGGCTTGAGCCTGCCGTCGGTATTATCCACATTCACCCGCAGTTTTACAGTTCTTGTCTTGTCATTGAGCAACGGATCGATAAAACTGATTTTGCCTTTGAAAACTTCTCCCGGATAGGCCTCGGCTGTGAATGCCACATTCTGGCCGTACCGTATCCACGGCAAATCCGATTCGTAAGCATCCAGTTTCACCCATAAGTGCGAAAGGTCCGCCACCTGATATATTGGTGTTCCCGTATTAACGTAGAGCCCTTCGGCGGCATTCTTATGGATGACGACGCTGCCCATCGGCGAGTAAATCGTAATGTGAGTGACGGGTTTGCCGGAGCTTTCTATTTTGCCTATCTGCTCATCATTCAGACCCAGCAGCCGCAGTTTTTCCCTGGCCGCCTCCAGCGTTGCCAGAGTGGTTCGTGTCACCAGCTCGGAGGTTGCAGTTTTGACATTTTCCGCCGCCTTTAGAGCTTGGAGCAGTTCAGCCTGGGCACTGATAAGCTCCGGACTGTAAAGGTCAACCATGTGGTCGCCCTTGCTAACTGTAATACCGGTAAAGTCAACGTAAAGGCGGTCGATTCTGCCCGGCACCCAGGCCGTAATATTTTTCACCCGCGTCTCATCGTAATCGACCTTGCCGACCATGTGAATTTCGGCTTCGACGAATTTCCGCTGGACAGGTGTGGTCTCGATTTCCATCAGCTTGATGGCCTCTTGAGAGAAGGAAATCTGCCGCTCACTAACGTCGTCATTTCCGGAAGTGACAGGAATCAAATCCATAAAACATATGGGGCATTTACCCTGCCTGGGCTGGCGAATCTGTGGATGCATCGAGCAAGTCCACCATTGGGGAGCTTCGCTTCGGTTTGGATCGGAAGTGTGAACATGCCCTGCGTCCGGCGGGGCCGAAATCCTCAAGCCTCTAACCGCATAACCAACAACAAAGGCCACGATAATAATCGGTATTACCATGATTATAATCTGAATTACTTTCAGTTTGGCCCGACCGTATCTTGTTTTAGGCTTCGAGTTTTTCATGCTATCCACCTTCAAATCTTTTTGTTTCATACCAGTATAGTAGGAATTTTGTTCAGTGCCGTAAATATGTCAAGATAAAATAAGCCTTTCTACGAATTCAGTAATCCTATTATTTTACCGACTTGCCAGCCTTTTTGATTATAGTTCAGTTCCCACGAGCATTTCCAGCCTGGCCAGCTCCTGTTGATTATCGGTTGCAGCCCTTTCATAATACAATTGAAACTCGAGCAGTTTCTGCTGGGCGTTAATCAAGCTTAGAAAATCAATAGTGCCTGCCTTATACGCCGTCTCCGATGCCCCCAGCAGCTCTTCGGCCTTCGGTATCAGAACATCTCCATAGAGCTTTCGCTTTCTGTCACTATCCTGGAAATCATACAGCGAGCGCTCTGCTCGAGTGATTATTGTATTTTCAGCTTCTTTTTTCTGATGCGATGCTTTCAGAACATTCGCTTTGGCCTGCAACTCGGCGGCTTTATAACCTTCCCGCCAGATAGGCAGATTCATGCTAAACATCACGATAATAGGATCTTTTCCGCTGTCACTCACGCCTGGGTTCATGGCGCTTCCCGTGTCGGTCCAGCCGACGCCAACGCCTACATCTGGCCAGAACTTCTTCTTTGCCAGTTCGACTCCATCTTTTGCTGCCTGTAGCTCGAATTCCAGGGCCTCAAGCTCGGGATTTCTCAGCCGCAGCAATTCTATCATCTTGCCGCGGCTTAATTGTGCCACCCGAAATTCCGCTTTGCGAGGCCAAGGCAGCATTTCAAGACTTTGTCTGTTCAGCACGGAATTGAGCCTGGCGACGATTGGTTTTCGCAATTCCTCAATCGTCTTCAACCGGTCTTCGAGCCTAGCAAGCTCTATCTGCGCATGGATCACATCAGGATGTCCCGTAGCTGCCGCCATGTATTTCGTCCGCGCCACTTCTTCGAAATGCTGAATCAGTTCCAGATTCTCCTTCGCAATCTCAATCGCCCTTGCCAGGTAGGTGTATTCGTAAAAGGCGTCCTTGACCTCGGCAAAAAGCTTAAGTTTTGCTGCTTCATATCGTTTCCGGGCTGCTTTTGCAGCAGCAGCAGCGGCATCCTTCCTCGCTTCAATCTCGCCAAACCAGGGAAAAGTCTGCATGATTTCAAGCCTGTTTCTCTGCGGCCCGACCCTCGTTTCGACCTCTTCAATGAAATATCCATAGGTGAATTTCGGGTCCGGCAGTGATTTCGCCTGGGGGACCTGCTCGACGGCAATCTTCCATTGTTCGAACGCAGCCTGTAGGCCGGCGTTATTCATCGCCGCGAATGCCAGGTAATCTTCAAGCTCAACCGGTACATTCGCATTATCCTGCTGTTCTGATGCATAAGCACCGTTTGTATGTAAAAGGGAAATTGCTGTTAAAATTAATACTATTTGTCGTTTCATGCTTAGTACTCCCAATTATCCTCGGCGAGTCCGATTTATAAGAGCGATAATTTCATCCAGTTTCTGCTGCTTTTCCATTTCAGAACTTTCCATAATAGCCGCTGTTACGCAATTCTGAAAGTGCTTCTGCAAAATCTTTTCTTCAACGCTGGAAAGGGCGCCCTTGACGGCATGAATCTGGTTGAGAATATCAATACAATATTCACGATTCTCGATCATCCTTTGTAAGCCGCGGACTTGCCCTTCGATTCGCTTCAAAGAAACAATATTATTCTGATGGTCCGGATTCTGTGTCATTTTTTCGTGCCTTTCTTATCTTCAGGTGTATATACCCCCTGGGGGTATATTATGTTCGAAAAATATTCGACTATTTCTATATGATATATAGATATTTCGAAAAGATGAATAAAATAGCCTGACAATCGTTATAAATGGAGGATAAAGTTGTGTATTTTCACGTGACAGTTTTACCGATGTCGACGAGTCTTGCCACGCAGAGATAAAACCTAATTGCCTGCCTAAATCGCAGCTTACTGCGCTGGTTCCGGCTTTGGCGTTAATGGATGCAGACCAATATCGTCAAAGTACATCTTTCCAAAACCACCAGGCGGATTGGCCTTATCACCAATACCGATGGTAATCGTATTGACGTCCATCAGATTTATGCCTTTATCTGCAAATTCCTGCAAGGGAATATCCCATCGCATCCAGCCGTGTATCTGGGTCGCGGCCGAATCATCATGTGTCACAACCCCAGGTGCACCTGTGATATTGGCTATAGCGACATATATCGGTGCAGCATCGTTAATAAAATGACCGTGGAACCAAATCGTAAGCGTCCTGACGTCCAACTCAGTCCAGTCGCGCGGGGATTCCAGTGTCAGGGTTGCCTCAGCATGCTTGCCGTTAATGTCATAAACATACGGCATTGATTGCCTGCCGCCGTGAACTACAGTCCGCTCGGTATACGGTAGCGGCGGATCGTTGCCGACAAGAGCGCCGTTTACATTGGGAGTAGTATAACCGTCAATCCAATATGCAAATATCGTATTGCTGCCCGGATTAGGCGGATCGATATCATTGTAGGACTCTATGTCGTCCACGACAAGATAATCGGCAGTCGTGAATGACCAGACGCCGCCTTTCCACGGGCTGTTCGGATTAAGGTTGTTGACCTCATCTATGCGCCAGTAGTAATTCGTGCCTCCCAAGAGAGATCCGGGATCATATCGCACATCTTCAAGATTTTGAGCACCTTTATACTCCGGTGAAGCTGTAGTGGCGTTGCGCACGGCATCTTTATCCGTACCGAAATAGACCTGGTGTGAACCGGCGTTATCTCCCGCAACCCACCTGAGAATTGTTGTCTGCTTTACATTTTCGGCTTTATTATATGGATTCGGACTGCCGACGGCGCCCAGAGTTGCAAAGCTCCAGATTTCGCCTTTGTATGTGGCAACGCCGTCATACTCATCTACCCTCCAGTAATAAACCTTCTCCGATTCAAGCAGGCCGGGAGTATAAGTCGTAGATTCCTGTGGGGGGCCTCCGGAGGCATTGTTTACGTCGTTGAAATTGTCACCAAAATAAACAGCGTGCGATTTCGCCAGAAAGCCCGGTGCCCAGCTAAGAGTCGGGTTCGTATCTACGAACTCGGCGCCATCAGCAGGATTAGGAGCATAAGCTGTCCTGGGGGGCGTCCGGAACCTCCAGATGTCACCTTTGTGCTTTGTGCTGTCCGCTTCAACTTCATCAATTCGCCAGTAATATATTGTATCCGGAACAAGACCATCAGGAAAGACTGATTCGGGAGAACCTACAATAAAAGACGTTGCAGCCTGGTTACCTTGAAATGTCCCATTGGTTCGGTCGTTCACATCGTCAAAACTGATGCCGAAGTACACATCGTGCGAAACTGCAGTATCCCCCGGCCACCAGCCGAGGCTCACTGATGTGTCATTATAAATGCTGCCGTCAGTAGGTGTGGGATTATAGGCTTTTGTCATAAACTTTCTTGTAGCTGTAAGAGTTGCATTTATTGTGAACTTACCGTCGCCCAAGGCATCGGAATAGTGGTCGGCGTAACCACCAGCGGCAAAATCTAGAAAGACGTAGATATCCTCACCGGCATAAGCATCAAGGGTACCGGAACGAGGACCATAGTCACCGATTTCTATATCACGGCCGGCAATGAAATAATCCGAAGAACTCTCAATATATAGCTGCCATATCCACGCAAGACCGTTCCAGGTACCATTCGAAAATGAAACGTCTATTTGCAGACTACAGGGAGATCCGGCTGGAAATTGGTCTATTCGGAGCAGTCCTTCTGTTGTGCTGTTGGCATCTTGATAAAAAGACTTTATGAACTCGACATCCCATGCCATACCGAATTCGTACGAACCGGTAACTTCGGCGGACAGAACTACTTCGTTCGGCTCGACGGAAGCCTCCGCTAATGCGGAAACCCCCACACTATCTTCCTCAAATGTTGGTTCCTCAAAATTCGCCTCAGCATAAGACCGGGCGTTATGAGCTTCTTTGGGTTGATAGTCAGGAATTATTTGCTCGCCTAAATAGCCATACACGACGGCCTCGACATATGCCTGGGCTTTCGTGTCGTAATCGAACGTAAGTGCCCAGACAGGTTGGGAAATAATACTCAAGAGCAGGAAACATCCTACCATAATAAATGCTTTACTGCTTTGCATTGTCTCGCCTCCTTTTATTTTTTACCGGCTGGACTAAATAAAAAGATATTTTCGATCCCTCTATAGGAGATATTTTAATCCAATATCTATAATAGTGCAAGACAAATTCACGCCCGGAAGGCTTTTCTTCCGGAGTGTTTGTATGTTACAAGACTTGCAAAATGTGTTGAAAGAACATATAAATTAGGCCGTTATGGCAAAGGATGTAAGAAAACAAATTGAGCAGCTTCGAGAAGAGATTCGCCGGCACGATTTTCTCTATTATGTGCTCAATAAGCCGAAGATCAGCGACCGGCAGTATGATAAGTTATTTGACGAACTCAAGGAGCTGGAAGCTGCAAATCCGCAATTAATAACTGCCGATTCGCCCACTCAGCGTGTATCCGAGAGGCCATTGGAAGGTTTTGCCACCGTAAGGCACGCTGTGCCGATGCTGAGTATGGACAATACCTACAACGCCGATGAGTTAAGGGCGTTCGATGAAAGAGTAGCGAAACAGCTCGGCAGTAAAGATTACGAATACGTGATCGAGCTGAAAATCGACGGACTTGCGATAAGCCTTCGTTATGAAGAAGGCTTCCTGGTCACTGCCGCAACTCGCGGTAATGGTGAGGTGGGCGATGATGTCACTGCAAACGTGCGCACAATCAGAGCAGTACCGCTCGTTTTGATGGACGGCGGCAAAATTCCCGACGTGCTTGAAGTCCGCGGCGAGGTTTATATGCCCACCAGCTCGTTCGCCGAACTCAACAGACTTCGCGCCGAGGCGGGCGAGCCTGCATTTGCCAATCCTCGAAACGCCGCAGCGGGCTCTTTGAAACTGCTCGATGCGAGAATCACCGCTGCCAGGAACCTGTCTTTCTTTGCATACGCCACCGGCCAGGTCTCCCACCGTAAGGCGTCCCTTGAGGGAGAGCTATTGGCGGCGAATCACTATGAGAGCCTCCGGAGATTCAAAGAACTCGGCCTGCCCGTAAATCCATACATCAAAAAAGCTAAAGATATCAACCAAGCCATCGAGATTTGTGATGGTTGGAATGAAAAACGCTCAGGCCTGGATTATCAAATTGATGGAATGGTAATAAAGGTTAATCGCTTTGATCAACGCGACATCCTCGGCGCTACCGGCCGGGCACCCCGGTGGTGTATTTCCTATAAATTCGCCGCCGAGCAGGCAGAAACTACCGTCGAATCAATCGACGTGCAGGTTGGTAAGAGCGGCATCCTGACACCCGTTGCAAATCTGGCGCCGGTGCTATTGGCTGGAACAACAGTCAAACGGGCCAGCCTGCACAATTTCGATGAGCTGAAGCGTTTGGGTGTCGGACAAGGTGACACTGTGGTCATCGAGAAGGCCGGAGAGATCATACCGCAGGTCGTTGAAGTAAAGGCAAAAGCAACGATAAACGTTTCAATATTTGAAGTACCCAGAACGTGCCCGATTTGCAGTTACGACGCAGTCAAGGACGAAGATGGTGTATATGTAAGATGTATGAACAAGAATTGCCCGGGCCAGTTGAAGGAACGTCTGAAATATTTCGCCGGGCGCGGGCAGATGGACATCGAGCATCTTGGTCCGGCCTTGATTGACCAACTAATAGAAAATGGACTGGTCGAAAATTTCGCAGACCTCTATAAGCTTACTCAGGTCAAGCTTGCCGGGCTCGAGCGAATGGCCGAGAAAAGTGCTGCCAATGTAATAAACGCGATTGCAGAGAGCAAAACACGCCACCTGTGGCGTTTGATTGCCGCTTTGGGAATCCGTCATATTGGGGGGCGGTCGGCACAAATTCTGGCGGATTATTTCGGTTCGCTGAGTGCCTTGATGACCGCCGGAGAAGAGGAGCTTGCCGAAATTGACCAGATTGGACCGACGATGGCAAAAAGTATTTTCGAATATTTTAACGATCCTGAGAATCACTCCGTGATCGAGAAGTTAATTGCTGCCGGAGTGAAGCCTGAGCAACCAAAGACCCGGCGTTCGGATAAACTTACCGGAAAGACAATTGTTGTCACCGGGACGCTGGAGAATTTCAGTAGGCAGCAGGCCGAGCAGGCGATAAGGCAAGCTGGTGGTAAGGCAACCGGCTCTGTCAGCAAAAAAACGGATTTTGTGCTGGCTGGCGAGAATCCGGGTAGTAAACTGGATAAGGCAAGAAAACTGGGGATAGAGGTGATAGACGAAAAGCAATTTATGAGAATGATAGAAGAATAGTGACAAAGCCGGCTTTACGGATTTAAATACTTGACAAAAAGTTCATAACTTGTTCGAATTGAAAAATACAAACTCAGCAAAGAAAGGTTGGCGGGTTCCCATTTCGCCACTTTTTGCGAAATGGGGTCCCTGATCCACTCACTAAAGGATGCTGTAAAATGAGTGTCAATGATGAGAAATTTATGGAGATGGCGTTGAGGCTGGCCCAGCGTGGTATAAGCTCTGTGGAGCCGAATCCCGCGGTCGGTGCTATCATCATAAAAGCCAATCAGATTATCGGCAGAGGCTGGCATAAGAAGTTCGGCGGTCCCCATGCGGAAATCAACGCTCTTGAAGACTGCCAAACCTTAGGTGTCAGACCCGACGGTGCCACAATGTACGTCACTCTCGAACCGTGTTCTCACAAGGGCAAAACCGGCCCATGCACGGAGGCTATAATATCCGCCGGCATATCGAGAGTTTTCGTGGCGATGACTGATCCTTCGAAGCATGCCAACGGCAAAGGTATTGAGCGATTACGCCGGGCAGGCATCGAGGTGCATACAGGGATTTGTGAAGCTCAGGCAAAAATGCTCAATGCTCCATTTGTGAAATTTACCACCACCGGCAAGTGTTGGGTAACTTTAAAATGGGCTCAGAGCATCGATGGAAAGGTTGCCTGGGCGAACGGAATTAATGAACGAAGGTGGATTTCCCACGAGCAAAGCAGAAGGGACACGCACAAGTTACGCCGGCGGGCGCAGGCAATATTAGTCGGCATCAATACGGTAATCGCCGATGATCCACTGTTGACGCCCCGGCCGGACAAGGGCAAAAAACCTGCCAGAGTCGTAATGGACAGTTTTCTTAGAATTCCGCCGGACCGCCAGCTTCTCGCTACGATCGAGCAAGGCCCGGTAATAATCTTCACAAGCCAGCAATCGCTCCGGGCAAGTCCCCACGTGGCCCGGGAACTCACGGACAAAGGGGCCGAACTGGTTGCCTACCCGGATACACACGGCCGCTCCAACCTGCATTTTCTGCTTGCCGAGCTGAGTAACCGTGACATATCTCAATTACTCGTCGAAGGCGGGCCCACTTTATTGACGTCGTTCCTGAGGGAGAACCTTGCGGACGAAATCATCGTTTACATCGCTCCTCAGATACTCGGATCCCAAAGCAGCATCGGCATAACCAGGCCGATGGCCGAGTTGTCCCAGGCTGTCGAGCTGCATAACGTTGAGGTCGAACGCTTCGGCGACGATATTCGCTTTCGAGGCCTGACCGAAAAAGCAATAGAAGAAATTACAACCGCTCCTGAGAGCAGCTTCGAGATTTATACGGTTTCGGAGCCGGTCAATGAATAAGAGGCATGTAGTCAGACTGGCGATTGAGGGACGCCAGGTTCCGTATGTTCCATGGCACTGTACTTTTACCGTTGAAGCGGCCGAGAAGCTGCGAAAGCATTTCAGACAGGATGACCTGGAGCAAGTCCTGGATAATCATTTTGTCAAGCTGGGTCATGACATAGGTTTTTTTGATGATCTCGGCAACGATCGTTTCCGCGACGTCTTCGGCGTCGTCTGGGACCGCAGCGTGGATAAAGATATCGGTGTAGTCGAAGGCTGCGTTTTACCGGAGCCGACACTTCGGGGCTACGATTTTCCCGATCCTCTGAACAGTCATTTTTTTGCCGACATTCCCGAGAGATTGTCCCGATACGCCGATTGCTTCCGGGTTTTCAAAATCGGTTTTTCGTTGTACGAGCGGGCCTGGACGCTGCGCGGGATGGAGAATCTGATGATGGATTTTCTTGATCATCCCGACTTTGTGCGCCAATTGCTGCGATCGATTGCCGACTATAACATCGCCCATTTCACTGAAGCTTTGAAATACGATATTGACGCGGTATATTTCGGCGACGACTGGGGTCAGCAGTTGGGCCTGCAGATGGGGCCGCGGCTCTGGCGGCAGTTCATCTTCTCGGAATTGAAGCGGATGTATTCGCTTGTTCGTGAAGCCGGCAAATGCGTCTTCATACATTCGTGCGGTAAGGTGGACGAGCTTTTTGATGACCTGATCGATATCGGCCTGAATTGTTTCAATCCGTTCCAGCCGGAAGTTATGGACGTTTTCGATATTCTTAAAAGATATCGGGGCCGGCTCGCATTCCACGGCGGACTTTCCACGCAGCGAATACTGCCGTACGGCTCAGTAGAAGATGTACGAAGATCAACGAGAAAGCTCTTGGATGCTGGCGCCGGCGGTGGCTACATATTCGCCCCGGCACATGCCGTCGAGGGTGATGTGCCGCTGGAAAATATGCTGGCTTTCATCGATGTTCTCCACTCCCAAGCCGGTTATAGGCAACCATAATTCAGCAGTCTGATTTCCCTATAACCTTATTTCATTTTATCAGCCTGATAATCTCATCGAGGTCGTTCGGTGCCTCGATGGGCGGATTGCTGAACTTTCCCTGTTTATCCTTGTGGTATTTGACCGTTCTATCCGGGTCCTTCAACGCATGGCCTGTCAGTACACATGCTACCCTTTGGTCGGCATCAATGAGCCCTTCAGCCCTGAGGTGTTTAAGGCCGGCGATTGTTGCCGCCGAGGCCGGCTCGCAGCCGAGGCCGTGTTTGCCGATAATCGCCTTAGCGTCGAGAATTTCTTCGTCCGTCACTGCACGAACAACGCCGTCGCAGACGTCGATCGCCCGCAGACATTTTTTCAAATTGACCGGCCGGGATATTTCTATCGCCGAGGCACAGGTGTGCGGTGAAAAATTTCTTGCTGTCAAATCAGCGTAATAGTCATCAATGATTGCCTGGTCAACGTGGCCGTCATTCCACTTGAGCTTCTTGTTATTGACCAGGTCGGACAGAGTGTCGGCGCCGGTGGCGTTAATTATCGCCATCTGCGGCACATGATCGATCAGGCCTAACTGTTTCAACTCAGAGAAGGCTTTGCCGAAGGCGCTGGAGTTTCCGAGATTTCCGCCGGGCACCACGATCCAGTCCGGCACTTCCCAGCCAAGGCCCTCGATGATGCGATACATAATGGCCTTCTGCCCTTCGAGCCTGAATGGATTTAGAGAATTGAGCAAATACAATCCAAGCTGTGTGCAGACATCCTGGACCTGCCTCATGCAGTCGTCGAAATCGCCGAGTATTTGAATTGTCTGAGCACCGTAATCCATCGCCTGGCTGAGCTTGCCGAAAGCGATTCTTCCCGAGCCGATAAAGACGGTGCATTTGACGCCGCAGCTATGGGCGTACAACGCAACCGATGCCGATGTGTTGCCCGTCGATGCGCATGCGCTTGATGTGGCGCCAACCATTTTCGCATGGCTGAACGCCGCGGTCATCCCGTTATCTTTGAATGATCCGGAGGGATTCAATCCTTCGTATTGTAGAAACAGACGCCCTGCTTCCATATCGACATATCCAGCGATGGCATCATTCTGCTGCAGGATCGTCTGGCCTTCGCCGATTGTGACTTTGTTTTCGTCTTCGCAGAAGTTCAGCAGTTCGCGGAACCGCCAGACACCTGAAAAATCCAGCGGGTTATCCCTCGTTGCCCAGCGCTTTGCGAATTCGCTCAATTTGCTCGGAACGTAAATTTCATCCCAGTTATATCGAATATCAAGCAGTTCGCCGCAGGATGGGCATTTAAACATCGCCCTGCCGCAGTCAAATTCCGCCCCGCAACCGGGATTTATACACTTTTGATAAGCTGCATCAGTCATAATTCTCGTATCTCGTATATTATACTAAGTTAATCATCCTTCTTGCATAAAACTTCAATTATAACCGATGTACCAGGCAGCCGATACAGAAATTGGCTTTGTTTTTTCAACTTCCCTTCCCTTGTTTTTACTATGAACAATGAACTACGAACTGTGAACTGTTATATTGGCTTTGTTTTTTCAAATTACATTCCTTCAAATTCCGTTGTTTAGGATTTAGAGCTGAGTATTTCGGATTTCCGGCCTAGCCCGGCGATTGGCTTTGTTTTTTCAAACATGCTTATTCCCAATAAGTATGTCCTGAGCGTAGTCGAAGGATCTAATAATCGCGGATTTCGCTGATTATACGGATTAAAACAGAAAATCGTAAACCTATCCTAAGCGAAGTCGAATGGATCGCAAATCATAAATGAAAAAGATCCTGATATGCTGTTTACCTGATATCCTACCTCCTGATTCCGCCTTTATGTCATAAATATTCATTTTGTTAAATATTATACGAACTGCAATCGAAAAAAGCGGGCATATTTTCAAAAAATCTCCGTGACTCCTTCATCTATACTTATTAATTGACACAAAAGTGCCGATCTGATACGTTCATTTGAGTCTTGTTCCTCTTCGTAGATTTATTAAAGAATAGAGAGAGAAAAGGCAAAAATGGCTGAAGTGCTGAAGCAGTGGCAAATAGACGCCACCGACAAACAAATCGACAAACTCGTTTACGACCTCTACGGCCTGACAGAAGAAGAAATCAAAATCGTGGAAGAATCCGGAAAATAGGCTTGAGGGAGAAAATGACTGAAAATGTACCTAAATATTTTGATGATGATGGAGCTGAGATTAATCCGGATCTAATTCCAAAACCTTATTTAT
>WOR8_10004655_pt1 | contig 13566 bp, 7 predicted proteins | sample DeeMarSeWOR38_10_FD_19890 | JGI IMG/M metagenome (IMG submission 19890) | reverse complement strand
TTCGTCTTGCCCACTGACCGAAGTCTGCCTGCTCGGTAATGTAGCAAGACGAATGGACACAAGAATCGAATGGGACGCTGAAAATATGAAAGTAACAAACCTGCCGGAAGCCAATAAATACGTCCGCACTCAATACAGGGAAGGATGGAGTCTGTAAATGAAAAGAACGACAATTCAAAAAATTCTGTGCTTATTATTGATTGCCCTAACAGCAACAAATTCTTCTGCCGAACAGGACAACAAACCTCAAAGCTGGGTAAGAGCCGGCGAGCTGGAGGCCAAACCTCAGCGGATTACCGATGCTCTGCCATTATCCGACCAGGCTAATTCAGGCAACTGGATAAAATATGAAATAATGAGCGATGAATTCGAGGGCACTCAGTTCGATTCGAGCAAGTGGCATCCCCGGAATCCGGGCTGGCTGGGCCGGCAACCGGCATATTTTTATCCCGGCAACGTGACAGTCAGCAACGGCAAGCTGCATCTGGCCATGATAAAGCAGGAAGTTCCCGAAATGCCCCGTGACAAAGGCTACCATACGTACACATCGGCGGCGGTCAAAAGCAAAACGACAGTCAAGTACGGATACTTCGAGGTAAAGTGCAGACCGATGAACTCCGCCGGCTCCAGCTCGTTCTGGTTCTATGACAGCACGCCGGAGATTTGGACGGAAATAGACGTATTCGAGATTGGCGGCAAAGCCCAGGGATTTGAGAAAAAGTATAACATGAATGTTCATGTGTTCCACACACCCAGCGAGAAAAAACACTGGTCCATGCATGGAGAATGGCTTTCGCCTACGAACCTGGCGGATGACTACCATACCTATGCGCTGGAATGGGATGAAGAGAAAGTCCGATGGTTTTTTGATGGCGTACTCGTCAGGTGGGTGGAAAATACGCACTGGCATCAGCCGCTGACCTTGAACTTCGACAGCGAGACCATGCCTGATTGGTTTGGCCTTCCAAAAGACGGTGACCTGCCGTCAACGTACAGCATCGAATATGTAAGGGCATGGAAAAAAGATGACGGCAAGTCCTTCGTGCAGGTAAGCACAAGCGATAAGCGCTACTTCGAGCTTTCAAACGGCAAACCGTACGTTCCGGTCGGATTGAATATGATTGCTCCTTACGGCAAGACCGAAGAAGAAGCCCTTGCCCTCATGGAGCAATGGATAAAAAATCTTTCCGACAACGGCGGCAACTACATCCGGATATGGCTCAGCCACAATTTCTTTGATATCGAGCACGAAAAGAGCGGCCTGTATGATGAACAAAAGGCGAAACGAATTGATGCCGTGCTGGATATGGCGCGCCGGCATAACATTCGCGTGAAGATGACGATCGAGCATTTCCGGCATTTCTTTAGGGAAACACAGGGCTGGGCGGCAAAACCTATCCACCATGTTTCACAGGGCGGCCCGGCAAAAGATATGGATGATTTCTTTCAGGGCGAGCACAGCCGCGAGCAGTTCAAGAAAAAGCTCGATTGGTACACCAACAGATACGGCGACGAACCGGCAATCTTTGCCTGGGAGCTATGGAACGAAATGGACACAGTCAGGGGCAAAGGCTACATGGAATGGACCGAGGAAATGCTGGCCGAGCTTAAAAAACGTTTTCCGAAAAACATGGTGACGCAGAGCCTGGGCAGTTTCGATCACGACAGTAAAAGGGAAAGATACCGTCGGCTATGCTTGATGAAAGACAATGATTTCGCCAACGTGCACCGTTATCTGGACCTCGGAGCTTCGCTTGAAATCTGTAAAGGGCCGGTGGACATTCTTGCCGCCGATGCCGTTAAGGAATTACAGAACTTTACTCACGACAAGCCGATTCTCCTTGCCGAGAGCGGCGCTGTCGAGCCAAGTCACACCGGGCCGTTTAAGCTGTACAAAAAAGACCGGGCGGGCATTATCCTCCATGACATTATCTTCACCCCGTTCTTTGCCGGCGCCGCTGGGACGGGCCAGAACTGGCACTGGGACCATTATGTTGCACCGATGAACCTGTGGTTTCAGTTTGGCCGGTTCGCAGAAGCAATCAAAGGAATTGATCCGCCGGCGGAAAATTTTGAGCCGGTCGAGTTGGATCATCCGCGCTTGCGTATCTATGCCCTGAAGGGCAAACAGACGCTGCTTGCCTGGTGCCGCGATAAACAGAACACCTGGCAGACAGAATTGGCTGAGGGCAAAGCGCCTGCCGTAGTTAATAATGCAGTTATTTCATTGCCGAACGGCGGCAAGAATTTGAAAAATGTCGATATTAGTTTCTACGATCCCTGGAAAAATAAATGGATGCAAGGCAAAGCAGAAAACAATAGTGTTTCTTTGCCTGACTTTACCCGTTCTCTTGTTGTCAGGCTCAGATACTGATCTGTATGAATCATGTAAAAAGAACAAAAAACGTAGTTGCATGTTTGCTGTTGCTGCCGTTCTGTAGCGGCATCGGTTCTGGGGCCACGTATAAAATCCATCCTGCAATCACCGACTCACAGGAAGAATTCGAGACCATTGCCAATTCACTCCAGCCCGGCGACGAGCTAATCCTGTACGGCGGAACATATTCACAAAGCGCCCGCCGCAGGGTCACCGCCAAAGGAACAGCCGACAAGCCAATCATAATCCGCGCCGCCGAAGGACAACAACCGCTGCTCACACATCCGGTAAAAGCCGCAGCCAGATACAATAACATCGAGTTTGTCGATTGCGAATATCTGACTATCCGTGGAATCTATTTCAAGGGCGGCAATTCGGGCGTTCGTTTCATACGAGGTCATCACATCACATTCGAACATTGCCAAATAAGCCACACCCAAAACAATGCTCTGACAATGAACAGCGGCAACTGTGATGCTTTTGTCATTCGTAGAAATCACATCCACCATACAGGCCTGCGCAGCCGCGGCTCGACTGAAGGAGAAGGCATGTACATCGGCAGCCATAACGGCTCATATATCACCACCAATTCTCTTTTCGAAGGTAACTATATCCACCACACACGCGGCACCAGCAGCGGCGGCAATGACGGCATCGAAATAAAATTCGGCTCGTATGAGAATATCGTCCGCGACAACGTCATCCACGACACGAATATCAGTAAAAAATATCCCGGCATTTTCGTATACGGCGGTGGCAAAGGCATCAACATCGTCGAAGGCAATGTTATCTGGAACGCCGGCGAGGGCATCCAGGTGGTTTCAGATGCAATTATCAGAAATAATATCATTTTCAACTGCTCTGTAACCGGCATCACGGCAGCTCCACATGCAGCAGTTCCGCATGTACGGAACGTAAAGATCATCAACAATACAATCGTCAATCATCCAAGGGGCGTCCTGTTTCGATGGGAAAAAGCCGAGCAGATGATTTTCGCAAATAACGCTGTTTACTGTCCCGACTCGACTGCCATCGACGCATCCGGAATCGATGGTAGCACGTTTAGTTCCAACTATGTTGCCGGTCGTTTTATCGGTACGAATCTCGAAAGTTCGACGTTTGTCAACGGCGGGATGATTGAGGCGGCCTTCGCAGATCCAGCCGAACATGACTATTGGCCCAGGCCCGGCTCGGTGCTGATTAATAATGCCGATCCGGATTTTGCCCCCGAACTTGATTTCAATCATACGAAAAGAAAATCACCCTTTGATGTCGGAGCATACGAATCCGAAACGAACGCTGGAAATCCCGGCTGGCAGATAAAAGAAGAGTTCAAAGCGAATCAGTAAAGGTTCAAGATAGCCTATAAGTGACGTCACACGAATTCGAAACGCAACCATACGGATGTAAATGACGGCAAGCCAACGACTTACTTGAGAAATAACCTGAACCAATACACTTCCGTAGGTGGAACTAATTACAGCTATGATAATAATTGAAACTTAACGGATGACGGCCTGTTCAAGTATTATTATGATTGCGAGAACCGGTTGATGGATGTCAATGACCAAAGCGATACAGCGGTAGCCTCGTACAGTTATGATTATTTGGGCCGGCGTATATCAAGAACGGTTTACGGCTCGCCTGATGTGACTACGAAGTACTGCTATAACGGCGACCATGTAATAGCCGAATATGACGGTAGTAATAATCTGCTGAGAAAGTTCATTTATGGCCCAGGCATAGACGAGCCGGTCTGCATGATTGATGTTGACGGTGGTAATGTAGTTTATTACTATCACCTCGACGGCTTGGGAAGCGTAGCGGCTCTTTCAGATGTAAATAATGTAATAGTGGAGAGTTATTCGTATGATGTCTTCGGTGCCCCGACGATTTACGATGAAAATCAAAGCGAAATCTCTCAAATCGCTATTGGTAATCCATACATGTTCACCGCCCGCCGGGCTGATGATGAAACCGCCCTGTACTACTACCGGGCCAGGTACTACGCCTTCGACATCGGTCGATTCCTGCAAACTGATCCTATCGGATATACTGGCGGTCTAAATCTCTATGCCTACTGCGGTAACAATCCAATAGTGTGGATTGACCCCTTAGGAATGGTCTACGAACTCCTTAATCCCGGCGAAGCATGTGGAGGGAAAGTATTGAAATTCCCGCCCCCTTCACGTGCTGACTACTTTATTACAGGTGTGGGAGTGGGCGCAATAGGAACTGCAGCTGTTGTTGTTGCAGCACCAGTAGTTGCTTCTGCGGGTGCAACGGCACTGACTACTTTAAGCGTGTCTGCGACAACTGCCACAACGGTATCAACAGGAACTGTAAATGTAGCACTTGTCATCGGAGGAGGCTATGGCGCGGTTAAAACTGGTTTAAACATGTATGATGCCGCTGTTGCTGAGAATTGGGATGCGTTTTATTTTGATCTCGGGACAATTGTAGGGGGAACTGCAATGGGAATCTCAGGAGGTGGACGATACTTAGCAGAGGGATTGATGGGGAAACCAAGTCCAGCTCCTAATACGTGGAATCCAGTAGACCTTTTGGGTTATGAGCTCGACAACAGATACCTGTTTAGTTTGGGACCTCAAGGACTTAAATACTTTGCAACATCTCCCACACCAATCAGTGGAGGAGCCGTGTCCACAGCCATTAGTAGTGGTGTAGGTTCATCAATTCCTATTGGTGTAGATTCATCATCAGGTATGGATACATCTACAAGGGAGGGTAGATGTAAAAAATAATCAAATTGAATCAAATAACTTAAAACGCTCTGATACGGTTCTTTGGAATAACTTGTATGCTTATTGACATGTTAACTATCTCGGTTTTCTTATCAGCCTTTATGTGGGGGATAAGGGCTGGTTTCGTTGGGGCACTAATTGGTCTGGCAGTGGGAATTGGAGCGGGCTTTGTCTTCCGTTCTGGTGTACCAAAAATTATTAAATGTGTTAAATGGATGCCTCGATGGTTGCAGGTTGTGGGATGGATACCGCTATTGATGTGGCCCATTTTATGTGCTTTATATGCTATTTTACTTACAAAATTACTTCTCACTGTGATTTATTAGGCAGAAAACAGAAACCGCTATTGGAAAACTAAGGACAGTCGTCCATTTAAAGAAATAAAAATAGTGGCAATGTGTGCCTGAGATGCTAAATCGGCACTATCGAATATTTGAAAACAAGTATGGGCAAACTTTTTTAGAAAGGGAAAGAGAACAAGCATTGAGAAAGAGACTACTTGTAATTGTTAAATCAAGTTGTTTGGTTCTATTGCTTTTTGCCCTTGTCAATTGCAGAGACAACAAGACTGAGCAAGATCAGGTAGTCATTTACACATCCCTCGACAAGGTTTTCAGCGAGCCAATCCTAAAAGCCTTTGAGAGACAGACCGGCATCAAGGTTCTGGATGTCTATGATTCGGAAGCGACCAAGACGACCGGCCTGGTTAACCGACTTATCGCTGAAAAAAACAATCCCCGAGCGGATGTATTCTGGAACTCAGAAATTGGCAGAACAATCGTCTTGAAACAAAAAGGAGTATTAACCAGTTATATTTCCCCTTCAGCTAATGATATCCCACCGCAATTCAAAGATCCGGATGGTTACTGGACGGGTTTTGCCGCCCGCTGCCGGATACTCATCTACAATACAGACTTATTGAAAGAAGCCGATTTATCGAATTCCATTTTCGAGCTGACACAGGCCGGATGGAAGAGTACCTGCACAGCATAAAATCCATTCACAGCAGGAAAATTTCGATATGCATCCGTCATAGGGCCTGGCCATATCGTGCACAGACGGAATAGTCTTTGACCTTCGAGGCCGAAGCATCCGGGTTATCATCGGGGTAGAGGTAAACACTAATGCTAAAATCCAGCCCCGGTTTTGTGAAGCGTTCGAGGTCGCTGGCCTGCTTAAATCCCTGCGATTCGAGCATTCCGGCAGTTTCGAGCCAGTTCGCCCCTATTTTGATGCCGTAAAAGCCGTATGAACAGCTCATAATTACAGCACTGCTGAATACATACTCTTCTGCCGGATCAAAAAAGAAAATACAATTCTCAACTTCCAGGAATTCACTTGGTTTGCTCTTGTCGAGGCCGAGCAGGCGGCAGACCTCGCTGAATCGAGTTTCAAGAAACTTGATGGATCTCTCAAGGTTCAATAATTCTTCAGTTTGAGGTTTATTCGACCCCATTTTCATCGCCTCCTTATCGGAATTACCCGACATTGACGCTTAAAATATCGTTTCCTAAGCTATAATATGGATTAATTTTATATGTTCCGCTCTCGATGTCAAGAAAGCTTTTGACGTGGAGGCTTATATAGAAACTTTGTAAAAATCCTGGAAAAAACACTTTCAAAATTGACACAATTAAATGTATATTATGACATTAATTTTTCGGAATTTATGCGCTTGAAAAATCCAGACGGAGTTGTTAATCTGTCGGTTTGGAGTAGGGTCATTACTTCATTACCCGGCTGCCTATGGACCATAAAGAGCGGGCGATAGTAACGGATGCGTGCCAATGGGTATTAACGACAAAATAACACAACAAACAGGGCAAACAGGTTCCCAAGCGAATCAAAATTCCACGGATGAGAAATTCGTACCGACCTGCAGTATTTGCGGCGAAAAACACTGGCCCCACCATCCGTTAGTTCCATGTGTCAACAAGAGAAAAGCCAAGGCAAAAGCAAAAGCCGACAAAAAGGCTAAGGCAAAAGCCGCAGCCGAGGCTAAAATTGAAGCCAAAGAAAGAGCTAAAGAACAAGCACGGATCGAAGCCGAAACGAGTTCAAAGGTAAAAGCTGAGAGGAAGGCCTACCTTGAGGCAATAGCAAGAGCTGAGGAACGGTTAAGGATCGAATCAAAAAAAAGGGCTAAAGCCGAAGAAAAGGCCAAAGTCGAGGCCAAAGAAAGAGTTCAGGCCGAAGCAAGGGCAAAGGCCCGGGCCGAAGCAGAACAAAGAGCTAAGGCCGAGGCTGAGAAAAAAACATACGCCGAAGCAATAGCCAAAGCAGAGGAACGTGTTAAGGCAGAATCCAGAGCAAGAGCAGAAGTCGAAGAAAAGCTCAGGACTCAGATCGAGAAGCATGCCCAAATTAAGGCCAAGGCTGCTGAAAACCTGGAATCCGCGAAAACACAGGCTGCATCGGAAGCCAAATCTTATGCCACAGCTATAAGAGAGCTGGAAAACAAGCTGCAAACCGAGATCGAATTGAAGTCGCAGGCTCAGCAGGAAACTAAAGCACAGGCGGAGCAGCGTGCTCGTGTCGAAACCGAATATGAGGAAGCTATATCAGCGGTAAAAGCAAAGGCAGCAAAAGAAGATGAATTACATTTCGCGGCAATAAAAGAGCTTCAGGAAAAGCTGCAAGCAAGAGCAGAAGAAATAACAAGAGCTGAAGCAAAAATTGAATCTGAAACCAAAGCCCGGCTTGAAGCTCAGGAAAAAACCAGAGCGGAAGTTGAAGCGAGAGCCAAAGTCGAAGAGCAGCTAAGGGCCGAGGCCTCGGAAAAAGCAAGAATCAAGGTCGAATTAGCCGAAGCTATGTCCGCTGCCGAAGCAGATGCAAAAACAAAGGCCGAATTTTACGCTGCGGCTATAAAGCAATTAGAAGAAAAACTGAAAGCTGAAACACAGGCCAAATCGCAAGTTCAGCAAGAAATCAAGGTTCAATCGGAGGCAAGAGCCAAGGCCGAGGAAAAAGCCAAAATCGAAGCTCAATCTGGCATCGAGGCAAAAGAGAAAGCGGAATATCTCCGTAAAGCTATAGCCAAAGCAGAAAGAAGACTCAATGCTCAAGCCGAAGAGCTTGCGAAAGCCAAATCCAAAATCGATGCTGAAGCAAAATTTCGGGATCAGGCAGAGAAGAAAGCGGGCGAAGAAGCTCTCGCGAGGGCGAAAGTTGAAGAACGGTTCAGAGCCGAATCCGAGGCAAGAGCAAGAATCGAAACTGAAGCTAAAGAAGCTCTCTCAGCGACCAAATCAGATGCAGATGCAAAGGCCAAATCTTATGCCACAGCTATAAAGCAATTGGAGCAAAAGCTCAATGCCCTGGTCGAAGAAAAAGCAAGAGTTGAAGCAAAAGCCGAATCCGAAACTGCCGCCCGTCTCGAAGCCCAAAAAAATGCTGCTCAGGAGGCGAAAGAAAAGGCAAAGCTTGAAGAGCAACTCAGGGCCGAAAACGAGCAGCGAGCTAAAATCGAGACTGAGCATGCCGAGGCCATTTCAGCAATCAAGGGAGAATTGGACGAAAAGGCCGAATTTCATACCACGACCATAAAACAATTAGAACAAGATCTGAAGACCCAGACCGAAGCAAGAGCAAGAGCCGAAGCAAAAGCTGAGTCCGAATTGGCTGCCCGTATCGAGGCTCAAAAAAATGCAACAGAAGAAGCCAAGGCAAGGGCTAAAATTGAGGAACAGCTCAAGGCTGAAACCGAGGAACATGCTGCAATCGAAGCCGAATCTGAAAAGGTTATCTCCACGGCTAAAGCCAAGGCGCAAGAAGAGGCCGAATTACATGCTGCAGCTATAAAAGAACTTGAGGAAAAACTAAAAATCCAAGCCGACGAAATAACTCGGGCCCAGGCAAAAACGGAATCCGAAGCTGGATCCCGGCTTGAAGCGCAAAAAAGCGCTCGTCAGGAGGCAAAAGCAAGAGCAAAAATCGAAGAGAAGCTCAGAGCCGAGACAGAGGAGCGAAACAGAATTGAAGCCGAAGCTGCCGAAGCTATAACAGTCGTCAAACAAGAGGCCCACGTCAAAGAAGAATCTTATACCGCGGTTATAAAGGAACTCGAGGATAAGCTAAAGGTTGAAACACAGGCCCGGGCGAAGGCTCAGCAGGAAGCTCATGCCCAATCACAGCAGCGAGCCAAGATCGAGACCGAATATACAGAGGCAATCTCGGCCGCCGAAGCCAGTGCGCAGCAACAGGCAGAATTACACACCGCTGCTATAATAGAACTCGAAGAAAAGCTAAAGACTCAAGCCGAAGCGATAACCAGAGCTCAAACAAAAATCGAATCCGAAATTGCAGCTCGGCTTGAAGCACAAAAATCTGCCGGTCAGGAAGCGAATACAAGGGCCAGATTCGAGGAGCGACTTAAAGCCGAGGCCGAAGAGCACGCTAGAATCAAATCAGAAGCTAAAGAAGTAATTGCGACAGTCAGGGCTGAATCTGAAGCAAAAGTGGAATCTTATGCTACGGCTATAAGGCAGTTAGAAGAAAAACTTAAAGCTGAGACAGAAGCGAGGTCCCATGCTGAGCAAGAGGCCCGAGTTCTGGTAAAAGCAAGAACCCAGGCCGAAGAAAGAGCCGACGCTGAGGCCCAATTAGTAATCGAGGCTCAAGATAAAGCCGAGTATCTACAGAAAGCGATAACAAAAGCAGAAAGAAGATTAAATACTCAGGCTGAAGAACTCGCGAAAGCCAAAGTGAGAATCGAGGCCGAAGCTGAATACCGGGACAAGGCAGAGCAGAAAGCTGGTGAAGAAGCTCAGGCAAGGGCCAAGTTTGAAGAGAAGCTCAGGGCTGAAACTGAGAAACTGGCCAGAATCGAAGCTGAAGCTAAGGAGGCTATCTCGGCTGCAAAAGCAGAGGCCAAAGAAAAGGCCGAATCTTACAAAGCAGCAATCAAACAAGCAGATGAAAAGCTGCAAGCTGAATCCGAAGTAAGGGCAAGAGCTGAAGCAAAAGCCGAGTCCGAAACGGCGGCCCGGCTCGAAGCCCAGAAAAGCGCCATTGAAAATGCCCAGGCAAGGGCGAAGGTTGAAGAACAACTCAGAGAACAAACCGAGCAGCGCGCTAAAATCAAGGCCGAGGCTGCCGAGGCTGTCGCGGCTGCCCAAAAAGAGTTGGATGAACGGGCCAAATCTCATACAGGGACAATAAAACAATTAGAAGAAAAGCTTAAGATCCAAACCGAAGCAAGAGCTAAGGCTGAAGCACAAATACAAGAACAGGCTCAGGCAAACGCTGGATTAGAAGAACAGCTAAAGACTGAAACGCAAGCCCGGTCGAAAGCCCAGCAGGAGGTCCAAGCCCAGGCGGAGCAAAGAGTCAGAGCCGAAGCAAAAGCCGAGTCCGAAGCTACAGCCAGACTTGAAGCTCAAAAAAGCGCCAGGTCAGAGGAGAAAGCAAGGGCACAAATTGAAGAAAGACTTAGGGCTCAAACTGAGGAACTGTCCAGAATCAAAGCAGAAGCTGCTGATGCTGTTGCATTGGCCAGAATAGAGCTGGATGAAAAAGCTGAATCTCATGCCGCTGCTATAAAGCAAGCAGAAGAAAAACTAAAATCGCAAACCGAGCTGATTGCCAAAATCCAGGCCAAAGCAGATACCGAATCAGCAGCAAGAATTGAAGCTCAGAATAGTACCAGAGAGGAAGCAAAGGCTCGGGCGAAAATTGAAGAGCAACTCAGAATTCTGACCGAAGAACAGACTAAAATCGAAGCCGAAGCAGCCGATGCTATCGCGACGGCCAAGAAAGAAGCCGAAGAAAAGGTTCAATCTTATGCCGCAGCTATCAGGCAAACTGAAGAAAAACTAAAGAGTCAAGCTCAGCAGATGGCTAAGACTGAAGCAAAAGCCCAGTTCCAAGCCCGAGCAATAAATGAATTTGAGAAAAAGCTGGAAACCGAAACACAAGCCCTTACGAAAGCTCAGCAGGATATACAGGCACAGGCGCAAATGCGAGCGAAAGCAGAATCAAAAGCAGAAGCTGAGATGGCAGCTCGGCTCGAAGCACAAAAGAATGCAACGGAAGAAGCCAAAGCAAGAGCTAAGATTGAAGAGAGGCTCAAAACTGAAACTGAGCAGCGGGTAAGGATCGAGGCCGAAGCAGCAGAAGCGATCTCTGCTGCCAAGGCAAATGTGGAAAAAAAGATTAAATCTTATGTCGCATCGACAAGAGAATTAGAAAAAAAGCTGAAAGCTCAAGCCGATGACATAGCAAGAGCCAAGTTAAAAGCTGAATCTGAAGCAGCGGCCCGAATTGAAGCCCAAAAGAATGCAACAGAAGAAACCAAAGCAAGAGCTAAGATAGAAGAGAGGCTTAAAGTCGAAGCCGAGCAGAGGGCAAGGATCGAGGCCGAAGCAGCAGAAGCGATCTCTGCTGCCAAGGCAAATGTGGAAAAAGAGATTAAATCTTATGTCGCATTGACAAGAGAATTAGAAAAAAAGCTGAAGACTCAAGCCGATGATATGGCAAGAGCCAAGTTAAAAGCTGAATCTGAAGCAGCGGCCCGAATTGAAGCCCAAAAGAATGCGACAGAAGAAGCCAAAGCAAGAGCTAAGATAGAAGAGAGGCTTAAAGTCGAAGCCGAGCAGCGGGCAAGGATCGAGGCCGAAGCGGAAGAAGCGGTCTCTGCTGCCAAGACGAATGCGGAAAAAGAAATCAAATCTTATGCCGTATCGATAAGAGAATTAGAGGAAAAGCTGAAGGCTCAAGTTGATGAAATGGCAAGAGCCAAACTAAAAGCCGAATCTGAAGCAGCAGCACGGCTCGAAGCGCAAAAAAAGGCAACAGAAGAGGTAAAAGCAAGGGCTAAAATTGAGGAACAGCTTAAGACTGAAGCCGAGCAACGGGCCAGAATTGAAACCGAAGCTGCAGAGGCAATATCAGTAACTAAGACGGAGACTGAAAAAGAGATTAAATCTTACGCCGCAGCTATAAGAGAACTTGAACAACAACTAAAGGTTCAAGCTGAAGCGAGAGCAAAGGCCGAGGCAAATGCACAGGCCCAGGCACAAGAAAAGACCGCCTTGGAAGAGAAACTAAAGTCGGAAATCCAAGCGCGGTTAAGAGCTGAGCAGGAAACTCAGGCCCAGGTTCAAGAGAGAAAAAAGGCCGAAGAAAAAGTCACTGCCGAAGTAAATTCAAAGAACCAGTTGCAAGAAAAGGCAGGATATTATAGCAAAGCGGTCACCAAAGCAGAAAAGCGGCTTGAGCTTCAGGCTAAAGAAATCGCAAAAGTCAGGGCCAGAATCGAGTCAGAAACCAAAAACCGAGACCAGGCCGAACAGAGGGCAAGAGAAGAAGCTGAGACAAGAGCGAAGATTCAGGAGCAACTCAGAATTGCGTTAGAGGAACAAAATAGAATCAAGACTGAAGCGGAAAAGATAATCTCAACGACTCATGCAGATGCCGATACTAAAGCTCAATCTTATGTCGCTTCTCTTAAAGAAATCGAGAACAAGCTGAAGATTGAAACCGAAGAGAAAGTCAGAGCCCAGGAAAAGACCAAATCGGAAACAGCGGCTCGTCTCGAAGCCCATAAATTAGCTACTGAAGAAGCTAAAGAAAGGGCAAAAATCGAAGAGAAGCTCAAGGCCGAAGCTAACGAACGAGCCAGAATCAAATCCGAAGCCGAAGAAGCTATCGCCGCAGCGAAAGCAGACGCACAGGCAAAAGCAGATTCTTTCGCGGCAGCTTTAAGGCAAACAGAGGAAAGACTAAAGGGCGAAACTCAAGCCGTCTCTACAATTAAAAAGCAACTCGATGCCCTGATACAGGAAAAGGCAAAGGCCGAGGATAAAATCGAATCATACACCACCTCTTTAAAGAAGGCGGAGGATAAACTTAAAGCTGAGGAGCAAGCCCTATTGAAAGCTCAACAGGAGATCCAGGCACAGGCACGGGAACGAGCCAAAGCCGAAGCTAAGATTGAATCAGAAACGGCGGCGCGGATTGAAGCTCAAAAGAAGGCTATGGAGGAGGCAAAGGCAAGGGCAATAATTGAGGATAGACTCAAGGCCGAATCCGAGGAGCGAAACATTATTAAAGCCGAAGCGGCTGAGACTATAGCTGCTGCTCAGCCGAAGCGGCTGAGACTATAGCTGCTGCTCGAAAAAAAGCTGAAACCAAGGCTGAATCATACGCCACTTCTCTTAAAGAATTAGAGAAAAAGTTTAAATCACAAGCTGAAGCAATGGCCAAGGTAGAAGCACAAGCTCAGGCTCAGGCTAAAGAAAATGCTGCATTGGAAGAAAAGCTAAAAGCTGAAATTCAGGCCCGGTCCAAGATCCAGCAGGATGTACAGAACGAGGCGCAAGCAAGGACCAAAGCAGAAGCAAAAGCAGAAACAGAAAAAGAGTCGCGGATAGAGGCACAAAAAAGAGCTACTGATGAAGCAAAGGCAAGAGCAAAAATTGA
>WOR8_10004472_pt1 | contig 13568 bp, 14 predicted proteins | sample DeeMarSeWOR38_10_FD_19890 | JGI IMG/M metagenome (IMG submission 19890) | reverse complement strand
GTGGTGGATTCAGATTTGTGGACTCGATTTTCCATGTGTTCTCCTTCGGTGAAGCGTGCGGCGAATCGCTGAATCAGGCTCCAGCCTGGCGACTCGCGGGAATCAAACGAAACAGTGGTGCCAGCCATCTGGATTCTGACGCGGGGTTCGACGGCGTGGATGCCTGCGACCCGCAGGAAGCTGCAGCCGCCCTGCTGGTGGGGGGCACGTCCCCTGCCAACCGCGTGCGCACCTTTGCAGGTCCGCTGTCCCGGTCCTTCAGTACGCGCCCGGGCGTGCCGGTACCGGCGTTCGGCATGTTCCATTGCGAAACCGCTGTGTTAAGGGAAGTGCCAATGTAATCGGTCCGGCGCGTTTTTCCGTATACGTGTTCACAGTTTGAAGAGAGCAGGCATAGGGCGTCGCGCGTGAAATCCCTTGACGGTCTGCGGTCGCTGGGTTGCGGGCCAGGCCGGTGTGCGCTGGACGGACTGCTGAACCGGGCCCAATGCCCCCGGCGGCACGGTCTCAAGGGGCGCCGGGAAACGTTGCGACTGGTATCATTGCCGGGGTCACAATTTCACCGTAACCCGGATATCCTTCATGAAACTGTTTCATATCCTCGCACTGCTGGTGTCGATTTCTGCCGCGTTCAGCTATCTCAATTACCGTTTCCTCAAGTTGCCGACGACCATTGGTCTCATGCTGATTGCGATGCTGTTCTCGCTTGGACTGAACCTGCTGGGTCCCCTGAGCGGGGCGATCGAACAGGAAGTCGAGTCGATGTTGCGCAGTGTGGATTTCGATGAGACCCTGCTGCACGGGATGCTGAGTTTTTTGCTTTTCGCGGGGGCCCTGCATGTCAATCTGAACGATCTTGCCCGGCAGCGCGGGATAATTGCAGTGCTCGCCACCGCCGGCGTCATCGGGGCGACGTTTATAATCGGTGGCTTGTCATGGTGGGCTTTCAAGCTGGTCGGCCTGGAGATTCCTTTTGTTTACTGCCTGCTGTTCGGAGCACTGATCTCGCCCACCGATCCGATCGCGGTGCTCGGCATCCTCAAACAGGCGCATGCGCCCAAGAGTCTTGAAACCAAGATTACCGGCGAGTCCCTGTTCAACGACGGGGTGGCAGTGGTCGTTTTCCTGGTCTTGGCGAGAATTGCCACCGGCGGCGAGGACGTTTCTGCGGGGGCCGTGCTTGGTCTGTTCGTCCAGGAGACAGTCGGGGGTGTTCTGTTCGGCCTGGCTGCGGGCAGCGTGGCCTACTGGATGCTGAAGAGCGTGGACAACTACCAGGTGGAGGTGCTGATTACCCTGGCGCTCACCACCGGTGGATACGCCCTCGCGGAGATACTCCATCTTTCCGCGCCGGTTGCGATTGTCGTCGCCGGGCTGTTGATTGGCAATCATGGGCGCGTGCTGGCGATGTCGGACCGCACGCGCGAGCATCTGGATACCTTCTGGGAGCTGGTTGACGAGATTCTGAATGCGGTTTTGTTTGTGCTGATTGGTCTGGAGGTGCTGGTCTTGACCTTCGAAACGGAATATCTGCAGGCTAGCGTGCTGATAATCCCGATCGTTCTGCTGGCGCGCCTTGTGAGTGTGGGGTTGCCAATCGGTTTGATGCGCCGCTTCCGAAGCTTCAGTCCTCATGTGGTCAGAATTCTCACCTGGGCTGGCCTGCGTGGCGGGATTTCGATCGCGCTGGCGCTGTCGCTGCCAGCGGGTGAGGTGCGCAATTCCCTGGTGGCGGTGACCTATGCGGTGGTCGTGTTTTCGATCTTCGTCCAGGGTCTCACCCTCGGCCGCGTCGTGCGACGCTCGACGGAGGCTGTGCAGACGGAAACCAGTTAAAGCCAGCTCACGGCTGGGGGTTTGTGTAGCCTGCCGCACCCGCTGATGCGCCTTTCCCGGGATGCAGAAATAGGCGTAACGGGCGCGCGGCGCGCTGTAGCACTGCCAAGCGGTGTCAATTTGTGTCTACACTTAACTTAGGTCCGCAGTGAATTTCAGTGCACAAAAGGCGTTTGTGTCGAGGAGACAGCTATGTATAAAAAAAATAACCACGGCATCTGTCCGGTCACCGTGCTCGTTGCGGCGACGCTGGGTCTGAGTTCCGCGAGTGTAACTGCTGGCGAGTCGTACCCTGGCGCGCCGCCCAGTGTATCGGTACGCACTTACGCTGGCGGCTACGACTCTGACACACTGCGACGCCTGCGATCCACTTGCCATCGGTACCGGGTCACCTGGTCTGGCGGAATTGCCCGGCGCGGCCCCGATCGAATCAGTCCGCGCCCGATCCGGACCCGATGGCAGCGCGCCGGCGACCCCCGGATTCTGTGTGCGGGTGGAGACACATTCAGCCAGCGCCGTGTAGCGGATCAACCCTGGCTTCGGTAGGAATCGCAGGCGCCAGCAGTATCCTAGCCCGCATTTCTCACCGGGCGGCGATAGAGTCACATAATGCACTGAGTTAAGGAACAGAGTGCAGATCAGAGAAAAGACAGTGTGTAATCAGGCAATGCCTATCCCGGCCCTGGCTGGTTCTCGCGCGCCCGGACTTGCGCTTCACTCAAGTGGTAGCTACGGCTACCACTTTCGCTCCAGCGCGGCGTCCGGACACACGAGCCTTGCGCCAGCATCCGGGATCCCGGTGAGAAATGCGGGCTGGCTGGCTCAGAATCAGGCATTGTTAGTGACGTATTCCGATTACTAGCTCCTACGTTTGAGGTTCCTGCCAGCGCCATGCGCGTCAGCCAGTGGAGCGTTACTAATCAGGTGGATTGCAGTGAAACGGGTCCCTGAGCCGGAGTTAATGGATGAACACGAGCAGGCGGAGGCGTACGCCCATGCCGATTTCGAGGAGCCGCACAGTCGGGTTATCGAATTATTTGATGCCGAGTTTCCGGCTGGCGGGATAAGAGGATCGATCCTTGATCTCGGTTGTGGTCCGGGAGACGTCACCTTCAGATTTGGCAGCCGCTTTCCGGAGGCCGCAATTACGGCGGTTGACGGTTCGGCAATGATGATCCGGCTTGCCAACGAGAGGAAGGCCCGTGAAGGCGAGCTTGCAGATCGGATTGAATTCATCGAGGGCTGTATTCCCGGGGCGCCCATAGCGCACGTTTCCTATGACCTCATTATCAGTACAAGTTTCCTCCACCATCTTCATCGGCCGGAGGTTCTCTGGCAAACCATCGCCGAGTATGCGGGGCGCGGCACCCGAATATTCGTCGTCGACCTTTTGCGACCCGAGAACAGGGCGGAGGCGGAAGAACTGGTGAACCGATACTCAGCTGATGAGCCGGAAATTCTCCAGCGGGACTTCTATAACTCCTTGCTTGCGGCATTTACGCTCGAGGAAATTGAACAGCAGCTGGTTTCGGCCGGCCTTGGCGAACTGTCGCTCAGGCGTGTAAGTGACCGCCACCTGATTGTTTTTGGTGTAAAGCGTTAAGCTGCCGTGAGCCGGGCTTGTTACGCCGGCGTGCATGGGCGGCCGAATCAGAAGCCTGCTGGACACTGAAGTGCATGCCGGCGTACCGGCACGGGTCCAGTACCAAGAAATCCCAAGGCGCTTATTCCGGCGCTGGAACTTTGGTATTTTCTGGCCAGGCGTCGGCCTGTATGGTGTCGCGGTAGCCGTGCCAGGTCGCATAACCGATGACAGGCATCAGGACCGCCAGGCCGAGGAACGCGGTTGCGAAGCTGATCGCCAGTGATGTCACGATAATCGCCGCCCATACCGCCATCGGGCCCTTGTTGCGCAGTACCGCATTCACGCTGGTAAGCACCGTCGTTACCGTATCTGCCTTGCGATCCAGCATCATGGGCAGTGAAAAAGCGCTGGCACTGAACACCAGCGCGGCAAAGATAGACCCTACGGCCGAACCGACCCCGAGGAAGAGGGCAAGGTCGCTCAGGTCGGGATCGGATTCCATCGGGAAGAACACATGAACCATGGATGCCGCACGTGCCCAAAGCAGAAAAATCACCAGTAGAATTGCCGCATACACCATCTCGTTGCCGAAGTGACGCTGCCCTTCCCGCAGACAGTGGGTAATCCGTGGTTTGAGGCCGTGCTGGAGCTGGCAGCTGATGGAGTACAGCCCGATGGCAAGTGCGGGTGCGATGAACACAAAACCCGACAGGAGACTCAGTAACAGGATATAGCCACCGAGTTTCCAGGTTACAAAGGTAACCAGGTAGCTGATCAGCACCAGAAAGCCGCCATACCACAGGCTGGTGCCCGGTGCCTGTTTGAAATCGTCCCAGCCCAGTCTCAGCCATTTGAGCGGGTCCGTGAGTGCCAGTCGCCGACAGGGCGCAACGAAAGGCAAGCCCTGTGGCTCTGCTTGCTGGTGTTCCCGCTCGAGTTCCGACTGCGTCATGTGCTATTGCTCCTCGATGGGCCCGTCATCCGCTGTGTTTCGCCTCACTGCGCAGGGGTCGCCTGCGTGGCTGGATGGTTGCGCAGTTTAGCTCTTAATCTAGGAGTCTGTCGGACTTGGGCTGATTCTACTGCGGCGGTGGGAGAGCGGCCCAACGCTTCCCGCTTTCTCGCTGCGTAGGGCCCACTATGCGCCTTGAAATCGTGATGCTTTGTGCTCACTCTCCCACCTGCCTCGTTACGAACGCTTAAGTCCGACAGACTCCTGGCTGGTTTTGGCATTTTCGCAACATGCCGGGCGAGCCCGTCTCCGGGTGCTGACTTCAGGCATTGCTGTGTCTCGTCAGGAACCGGTCCAGTGCATTGGCAAAGGCGCGCCGGTCATTCTGGCCAAGCGCTGGCGGTCCACCCGTGAGCTGACCGGCATTTCTCATCTCTTCCATGAAATTGCGCATGGCCAGTCGCTGTCGAATATTATCTTTTGTGTACAGTTCCCCTCTTGGATTCAACGCATGGCCATGTTTCTCGATCACCGTCGCGGCCAGCGGGATATCCGCGGTGACAACCAGATCGCCTGGCTGCACCCGTTCGGCAATGTAGTCATCAGCCGCGTCGAAACCGCCCGGCACCTGGACGGTCCGGATCGAGCGGGAAGGCGGGACTCGCAGCGGCTGATTGGCGACCAGAATGAGCGCACGGTTCGTCCGTTCCGAGGCGCGAAACAGAATCTCTTTGATGACGTTCGGGCAGGCATCGGCATCGACCCAGATCTGCATTGAACTGCCTCCGGCTGTGATGGCGGGATGAGGAAATGCGTCAGTCTCATCCGGCAGCACTACAGCGAAATCGACACCGCCTCCGACCCCTGCCGGGCCTTAGCCAGGGCTTCCTCGATGGACTCGCCGCGTGCCAGTACCACACCCATACGCCGGTGACCCTTGACCTCGGGTTTTCCAAACAGACGCAGCTGTGTATCCGGGGCCTCGAGCACGCTTTCAAGCTTACCAAAGCTGACGTGCCGGGATTCACCTTCGACCAGAATGACGCTGGATGCCGAGGGACCGTGGAAATGGATGTTGGGAACGGGTAAACCCAGGATGGCGCGGGCATGTAGGGCGAACTGGGACAAATCCTGGGAGATCATCGTGACCATGCCGGTATCATGTGGACGTGGTGAGACCTCACTGAATATCACTTGATCGCCCTTGACGAATAATTCCACTCCGAAAATGCCGCGACCACCGAGCGCCCCGGTAATATCTGCCGCGATACGACGGGCAGCGGCCAGCGCCTTGCCGCTCATGGGCTGGGGCTGCCAGGACTGGCGGTAATCACCGGCGACCTGCAGGTGGCCAATCGGCTCACAGAAACTGGTTCCTCCTGCATGGCGCAGCGTGAGTTGAGTGATTTCGAAATCAAAATCGACCAGGCCTTCCACGATGACCTTGCCCGCGCCACTGCGTCCGCCTTCCTGCGCATAATTCCAGGCCGGCTCGATATCCGGAGGATCATTCACCGTGCTCTGACCCTTGCCCGACGAACTCATGATCGGTTTCACCACGCACGGTAAGCCGATCTCTGCGATGGCCTGGTCAAACTCTTCGCGGCTGGCTGCAAAGCGGTAGGGGGATGTCTTGATGCCCAGCTCTTCTGCCGCGAGCCGGCGTATGCCTTCGCGATTCATGGTAAGGCGGGCCGCGCGGGCGGTAGGAATGACCGTGTAACCTTCCAGTTCCAGATCCATCAGGGTATCGGTCGCGATCGCCTCGATTTCGGGAACGATATAATCGGGCCTTTCCTTTTCGATCACGGCCCGCAAGGCCGCGCCATCCAGCATGGAAACAGCATGGCTTCGGTGCGCGACCTGCATTGCAGGTGCATTCTCATAACGATCCACAACGATCACTTCTACACCCAGACGTTGCAGCTCGATTACCACCTCTTTACCCAGTTCACCACCACCACAAAGCAGTACGCGTGTTGCAGAAGCAGATAGCGGGGTTCCAATGTGTGCCATGAAAGTTGTCCTCCGGCTAATGTGCTGAGAGCATCCTGGCGAGTCAGGATAGGGAAGAATGTAGTTCACCGCTTATTGTCTAAGTGGCCGTCCCATAAGGTCCACGGCACGTCGAAGTTGACCGCGGGTATGGTGAGGCCATGCAGGATGGCGAGCAAGAGCCAGTTGCCATGGGCTCGCCGTTGCGGGCTGCCACCCGTGCCGGGCTAGGCACGCAAGGCCTCCGCATGATAGGCGAGGTGCTCGCCAATGAAGGTGGCGATGAAATGATAGCTGTGGTCGTAGCCGTCCTGCATGCGTAAGCTGAGCGGAAAACAGCGGACTGCACAGACCCTTGCGAGATTCTCCGGATGCAGCTGGTCTGGGAGATATTCGTCCGCCGTACCCTGGTCGATGAGCAATGGTATGGTGGCTGCGCCCGCCTCGACGAGGCAGGTGGCATCGTAGGCATGCCAGGCTTTATGGTCATCGCCGAGGTAGGCGCCAAGACACGCCTTGCCCCAGCTACTTTCGCTTGGATTACAGATCGGCGCGAAGGCCGAGACCGATTTGTAGACCCCCGCTTCCCTGAGCGCACAAATCAGCGCGCCATGGCCGCCCATGGAATGACCGGTGATGGACTTCAGGTGGGGGAGCACCGGAAGATTCGCTTCGACAAGTGACGGCAGTTCGCGCGTCACGTAATCATACATATGGTAGTGTTGCGACCAGGGTGCCTGCGTGGCATTGACATAGAAGCCGGCGCCCTGGCCGAGATCATAGCGATCCGCGACGTCCGGCACCTCATGGCCACGAGGGCTGGTATCCGGGATGATCAGAGCCAGCCCAAGCTCGGCAGCGTAGCGTTGCGCCCCCGCCTTCACACGGAAATTGTCGTCGGTACACGTCAGTCCGGACAGCCAATACACCGCGGGAACTTTGCTGCTGTTTGCCTGCGGTGGCAGATAAACCGAGAAGGTCATCGTGCAGTTGCAGCGCATGGATCGATGCTGGTAGCGGTTCAAATAGCCGCCAAATTCCTTGACTGTTTCGGTTTTATTCACGCATCCTGTCCCCAGGCCATGTTGGCACTTTCCTCGGTCCTGCTGGCATCATCCCCATTTGGATTAATAAAGTCGACGACGAGCGGCTATCGCCGCAGCCAGCTTTGCCGTCAGCTTCGTCAGGAACCGGTGCTTTTCGGCGCTAAGTCTCCAGTGTACAGTAAGCACTCTCAGGTACACGCGAAGCCACAATGAAGCATGCAATGTGAAAAGCGCGCCCTTTCCCAGTTTGCCGGTCGTGTTGCCAGACAGGTGATCGCTTGCCTGTGACGCGAACTTCGCTGATGCTTGTCTGGCTGTCGGTGTTTCTGGCCGTGCTGATATGGTCTGCGATTAGGCCACATGATTACTTTACATGGATTCTAGAGGTATTTCCGGCGCTGATCGGGCTCGCGATTCTGGCAGCAACCTATCGAACATTTCCGCTTACCGCGCTGGCCTACGGCCTGATTCTTGTGCACTGTATTATCCTCATGGTTGGCGGGCATTACACCTATGCAGAAGTACCCTTGTTTGACTGGCTTGAGGCGGCGCTGCAATCGGGAAGAAACAATTATGACAAGGTTGGGCATTTTGCGCAGGGTTTCGTTCCCGCCATAATTGCACGCGAGATACTGATAAGAAACTCGGTGATAAACGGGCGAGCCTGGCTGAATATTCTCGTTGTGTCGGTTTGCACGGCATTCAGCGCGCTTTATGAACTCTTCGAATGGTGGGTGGCGCTGTTAACGGGGGAGTCTGCCGAAGGATTCCTTGGTACGCAGGGCTATGTCTGGGATACCCAGTCCGATATTGCACTGGCATTGCTGGGGGCGCTATCGGCGGTGACTTTCCTTGCCCGAGAACATGATCGCCAATTGAGGGCATTCCTCGTTCGCGGATGTGGGGAAGGGCTGTCGGATTGACTGGCCGAGTGTGGCGGACGCGCTGAGCTTGGCGGCTGCGATCCACAGGAGTATGCCAACTCGCGGGGCAAGCAATCTTCTGGAAATCGATCAGGGTGGACAGTGGCGGTTGAAAATATCCACCCGGTTTTCATGCAAGGCACGAAACCAAAGTTGCAGAAAATGAAGAAAGGCAGCCAGACGGCCAAGCTCATTCTTGTCTTGTTGCTTCTCGCAGCAGTCGCGCTGTACGAGTATTTCGAGGGAGGGCTGCCGGAAGACCCGCCGCTTACTCCGTTTGGGCAGGCCGGTCCGGCTCCCGAGCCATCCTCTGCAGTCAAGTCGGGACAATGGCTCCTCGTGAAGGGAACAGTGAGGCGTATCTTGAGCGACGATAATGTGGGCTCCCGGCACCAGCGGTTTATCATCGAGGTAGCGGATCACCGCACGTTATTAATCGCACATAATATCGATCTGGCGCACCGTGTGCCGGTCGAAAGCGGCGATGTCGTTACTGTTCGCGGTCGTTACGAGGCGAATGATCGCGGCGGTGTCATCCACTGGACACACCATGACCCCGACGGATTCGGTCCGGGCGGCTGGGTCGAGCACAAAGGCGAGCGTTACAGGTGAACGGCCAGCGCTCAATCGGGAATGGGCTCAGACTGAATTAAGAATCGCCTTCATGGCCGGCTCCTCCTAAAGATAACAGTGGGCCAGCCACTACCACTGGTGTGGCGCTCATGCAGGGATGTCCCCGCTTACCGTGTATCGCCAGTACCGTGCCGGCATCTTTACAGGGTGACGGGCACCATGAGCAGAACCTCGCGTTCGGCGCTGACAGGTACGTACCGCCGTCGGCGCGTATTTTTGTCACTGATATGAAACCCATGGCCTCGTTTTTCAAGCTGCTCCCGGTTGCCGGGTTTCTGGTCTGCGCAATGACAAAGGCCGGTGGTGTTTATACCTGGAAGGACTCTCGAGGGCGAACCCACTTTGGTGACCGGCCACCAGACAGGGTCGGGGCACAAACAATTGATATTCGGCTCAATACCTACCAATCGCCAGCGAAGGGTTTTCGTGACACTCCAAGTGTGTTGCCCCAGGCCAAGGTGCTTGTCTACACCACGTCCCGTTGTGGATACTGCAGGAAGGCGAAGGCGTTTCTTGCCAAGAGCGGGATCAGCTACACCGAGTATGATGTGGAAACTACGGCGAAAGGTCGCCGTGATTTCAGGCAGCTCCAGGGACAGGGCGTGCCGATCATTCTGGTCGGTGAGCAACGCCTGAATGGCTACAGCGAGCTGCAGTTGAGCCGGATGCTGAGTAACGCCGGCTACACGTTTTGAGAACAATCACACGTCTGCAGCCCGATGAAGTCGGCCTACTGTGCGCTCAGCTTCCCGATGCCGCCAACGTGCCTGTCTCTATACCGAGCGGGTCATGAAATTTCCATGGTAAAGTCAGAAATATGGCTGGATCCAGCCGGCCATCTTGGAGCGGGCACCGGCTCGGCAGCAAACCACCGGGTCGTCGGGGGCCGGGGATTTTCCCCACGGACGATACCATGTCACTTGTCTGGCTGCCGGCAAAATCCGCGTTCAGGTTCCCTGTTGGCCCGTAGCGTTACAGGTGCGGCTAGCGTGCTATCCTGAACCGGCGCCGGGTCCGCGTCAAGCGTACTGAAGTTCAGTATTTGACCCGCTCGGAGCATAAGTGCTAGAAGAGTGAGGTAAGGCGTGGCTTTTCATGCGCTATTCTGAATAAACGGGCTGACCGATTTTCGGCAGTTGGAGCGTGCGCGTTAGTACTGGAGGAAGGGTGAGATGACGTACGAAAAACTTATGAAGCGACTGGTGATTGGCGTTTTGAGTGCAGTGATGGTGACGAGTGCCGGTGTCGCCTCGGCATTCAATATGGGGAACATGATGAATCCCTCCAAATGGTTTGGGGGTAGCAGAGACAGGGGTTACGACGATTATTATGGAGGACCCGGCGGCTACGGCTATGGTGGGCCTGGCTACGGGGTTCCCGGCTACGGTGGGCCTGGCTACGGGGTTCCCGGCTACGGTGGGCCTGGCTACGGGGTTCCCGGCTACGGTGGGCCTGGCTATGGTGGCTCCGGATACGGGGTTCCCGGCTATGGTGCGCCGGCTTATCAAGCCCCGGCTTACAGCGCTCCGTCATCGAGTTCCGAGTCTGCGGAGATCGAGCAGCTCAAGAAGCGAATCAAGGAGCTGGAGGAGGCGAATGTGCGGTCAGCGCCTTCTCGTGTCGAAGAACCCACCTATGCGCCGTCGGGATACGGTCAGCAGGTGCCACAGTATCAGCAGGCACCCGTTTATCGCGGACAACCGGGGTACCAGACATCGACGCCATCCTTTGGGCAATAGTCTCGCCGGGTGATGGAGGGAGCCGGCCCAGGGACCGGGTCGTCGCGTGATCCTGCTTCGGTTCAGCGTTTCGGGTTCACCGGCAGAACGGCGCCGGCTGGTTCAACGTCTAAGAGTCTGTCGGACTTAGGCTGACTCTGCTACGGCGGTGGGAGAGCGGCCCAAAGCTTCCCGCTTTATCGTCGCGTAGGGCCTACGATGCGCGTCGAAAGCGGAATGCTTTGTGCACACCCTTCCGCCCGCCTCGTTACGAACTCCTAAGACCGACAGACCCTCATCAAAAATTGCGTAAGTTATTGATTCTAAGAGCGTCGGCTCGTCTAAGTTTGTTGCGCGACAGCGCGTCATCAACGGGTGTGTGTTTGCTCCTAGTGATCTCCAAAGGGTGCGGGCCTGAATTTCGGATAGCGGCCATCGGTCCAGCGGTTGCCGCCTTGCTGCGGCCAGGGTGTCTGGCTGGTTTCGGGCGCTGGCGGTGGAGAGCCGGCATACTGACCGGGGTACGCGGATTCCGGAAATAGCTGTTGGGGTTCCGTCGCATTCCGGTCGAGTGGGCGGTAACGATAGCGCTCTGCTTCGGTGCCGTATGCCCGGGTTCCCCATGGATTTCCTGAGTCCTGCCAGGTGGGTGGAGCGCCGTCTGGCCAGCCACTCCGTTGATTCGGAGAGGCCCAGGGGTTTTCGGACTGACGACCGCTGTCGGGACGGTAGCGCGGGAAATTCTGATAAGGGCTCTGCTGAGGGAGCGGGTACCGATTTGGTTCTGGGTGCGGCGGCTGCCACTGGCGTTCGATCGGCGGCAATGGGGGTTGTACTGCCACAAAACTGACGTTACCCCGGGGCTCGGTCGCTCGAGGCCCTCCCGGCTCCGGCTCGTTGCTGCTGCAGCCGACGATAAATGTCGCACACCAGATGAGCCATCCGAGGCGACCCAGTGGGGCCGTGGACAGAGTATGCAGTTTGAAATGATGTCGCATACGGATGGCTGATGCAAATTGCATACCAGTTAGTCAGACTTAACGCGCGCATGCCGTCCCGTGTCGCAGGTTTTACGTGAGCAGCCGAATTGCACGGGTTTGCGGAGTTTGGGTAATTCGGCTATAAATCGCCCTCCTCTTTTATCACGCCATTCCGAACGCACATGTTCCGAGCCACTGTGTTGGTCTTCCTGGCCGGTTGGATAGTCTGGTTCTGGCTGGATAAGCCACCGTTGCCCCACGCAATCCAGGACGGGGACAATCAGATGCTTGCGAACTTCCAGTTTGCCTTCAGCCTGTTGAAGGCCGGTCACCTGCCGGCAGCCTATGCCTTTATCTGGCGCGCGCACTATCTGCTGCTGTCGGTCCTGGGCGGTCTGCTGCTGGCAATGGCGGGTTCAGGTATTTCCGGTGTATTCGCCCGTCGCCGCTATGCGATACGCCGTAAGGCGATGCGACCACCCTCCGAGCCTCAGGTCAGGGACAAGGCCGCCGCCGGCGAATCCACGCCCAAGATCGATTTGTGACACACTCCCTGATGAGCTATCGAGCCAGCAGCAATACTGAGCGAGTCGCGTACGCCTTTCTGCGCTGCCTGTTGTTTTCATCGCTTTGGGTGGCTTGCGCCCCATCGAGTCCGGTGAGGAGCGATTGCGATGGCCAGAGGATTATCGTAGTCACTGCACCCGGTCTGGATACCGCAGCAACGGAACTGGACGCCGTGTTCAGTCAGGAGACGGGAACCCCCGTTCATTTTATGCGCACGCTATTCGAAAACCACCATTTGTTCTGTGTCGAGGGTGCTGGGGATGAGTCGGGACTGTTGCTCGTTATGGAGAAACTCACACGCCGGTCAGATGTGCAGAGCGTGGAAGCAGACCGCATGCGCAAACCACAGAGCCGGTATCCGTAGATGCGCAGGCTTAGAAATGGCTTGTGGTTTGTTGTGGCGATGGGTCTCGGCTGGCTTGATGTGGCAACGGCTGTGGCGGGGTCATCCCACACCAACCGGATCATAGTGACGCTTCAGGGTCCTTCAGCTGCGGCATCGGAAAGCGCGCTGGATGCCCGCGACCTGGAACGGTTGGAGGCGCGAGCCGGCATCGCGCTCCGGGTGCTGCGTGTCATGGCAGGGAATGCGCAGGTGCTGGAGTTGCCGGTGTGGCTGCCGGAAGCGGCGGCGGCCGCCATCGCTGAACAACTGGCTGGCGATCCCGCTGTGGCAGGCGCAGAGCCGGATCGGCTGAAGCAGCCTTGGTTCGTTCCCAATGACAGCGACTATTTCCGCCAGTGGGCCCTGTTTGAAAGTGCCGGAGGCTTGCGCCTGCCCGCCGCCTGGGATGCTGAGCGTGGTCAGCCAACCGTTGTCGTCGGGTTGGTGGATTCGGGCAGTCTCACTCACAGTGATCTGGATTCGGCCCGTACGGTGCCCGGCTACGATTTTATCTCTGCCCTGGCGATTTCGAATGACGGTGACGGGCGTGATGCCGATCCGACGGATCCGGGTGACGCAGTCGCTGCGGATGAATGTGGTGCAGGCGAGCCGGCCGAAGACAGTTCCTGGCATGGAACGCAGGTTACCGGGGTAATCGGGGCGGCGACGGATAACAGTCAGGGTATTGCTGGCGTGAACCACGGCTCGAGATTGCTCATGGCGCGTGCCCTGGGCAAGTGTGGCGGTTTTACTTCGGACATTGTGGACGCCATGCGCTGGGCTGCAGGGCTGGCGGTTCCCGGTGTGCCTGCTAATCCAAATCCGGCAAGAGTCATTAATCTCAGTTTTGGAGGGCCGGGTCCGTGCAGCGCGATCGAGCAGACGGCAGTCAATGCCGTCACTGCGGCAGGTGCGGTTGTCGTTGCGGCAGCGGGAAATGAGGGGGGT
>WOR8_10008550_pt1 | contig 13575 bp, 11 predicted proteins | sample DeeMarSeWOR38_10_FD_19890 | JGI IMG/M metagenome (IMG submission 19890) | reverse complement strand
CATCTTTATTACAATCAATGTGCAATAATTGTTTTAAGTGAACGAATTCCAGCGATGCCCCTAATCTTTTAAAGGCGTCGTATGACTCTTGTTCACAGTTGGTCCCTTCAATTCTCAGTACTGCGATTCTGATATCTTTTATGTTCAATCTTTCACCTAAAGCTATTTGGGTAATAGTCTTTCTTTTATTTCTTTTTCCTCAAAAATTATGGCAAAAGACTTATATTCTAATTACATATAACTAAATATAATGATATATAATGATATATAATGAAATATAGTGAGGAATATTTATGATAAAGGAGAAAGAAGACAAAAAATTCACAACAATATCAATACCAACTCCATTAGCCGAGAAAATTAAAAAAAGAATAGAAGGAACAGGATTCACATCCCTCTCATCATATGTTACGTATGTATTGCGAGAAGTTCTCTCAGGTATGGATGAAGGAGAGGAAGAAGCTTTTACAAAAGAAGATGAAAAAAGGGTCAAAGATCGCCTTCGTGCATTAGGATATATTGATTGAGGTGAAAAAATGTCTAAACCACATGGTGGGAAGCTAATAGATAGAACTATCAAAAAAGAAACAAAGGATACCAATGGGTTTCTAGAAATAGAGGTCAATACAAATCTTTCAGAAGATATCTTAAACATAGCTAACGGTGTTTTTTCACCACTAGAAGGATTCCTAGGATGCAATGATCTTGAAAATGTAGTTAACAAAAAAAGATTATCAAATGATACCCCTTGGACAATCCCAATACTTTTAGATTTTGACAAAAAGGGTTTAGGAATTAAGGAAGGAGATACAGTTCTTCTTACAAATAAAGAAAGTGGCGTTCGTGCAATAATGGATGTTGATGAAATTTTTGCATATGATAAGAAGACGTTAGCAAATGAAATATACCGTACAAAAGAAGCAGATCATCCAGGGGTTGCCAATGTATACAACATGGATGATACTTTACTTGGGGGTAAAATCTCACTTTTGGCCAGAACCCAGAGAGAATTTGACGAATACAATCTTACACCAAACGAAACACGAGTTTTATTCAAAGAAAAAGGATGGAAGGAAATTGTAGCATTTCAAACACGTAATCCTCCACACATAGGTCATGAATATGTTCAAAAGACAGCTTTGACTTTTGTAGATGGATTATTTATAAATCCAATCATAGGAAAGAAAAAAAGCGGGGATTTCAAAGACGAAGTAATTTTATCATCATATGAAAGCTTGATGGAGCACTACTATCTGAAAGATAGAGCAGTTATGTCAATTCTACGAACCTCGATGAAGTATGCTGGTCCACGTGAAGCGATACACCATGCAATAATGCGAAAAAACTTTGGTTGCACTCATTTTATTGTTGGAAGAGATCACGCTGGTGTTGGAAGCTATTATGGTCCATATGATGCCCATGATATTTTTTCCGAATTTCCAGATTTAAATATAATCCCTGTATTCTTCAGATCATTCTCCCGATGCACGAAATGTGGTAGTGTTGTAAATGACAAAATTTGCCCACACGACCAGAAATATCATATAAATTTCAGTGGAAAGAAAATAAGAGAACTGTTAAAAAACGGAGAAATCCCGCCCGAGGATATGATGCGAAAAGAAGTAGCAGAAACAATTCTAAAGTTTGAGCATCCTTTTGTTGAATAGAATATTAGGTCTGAAATATGTTGGAAAAATTAGATGGAAAAGGACTTTTAATACATCATTGGGACACCGATGGAATATGTTCCGCCTGTCTGCTACTTGAACGTTTATCTGACAAAGACATCGTCAATAAAACACCCGAGCTAGGTAACTATTATCTAACTGAAAAGGAAGTTGAAAATTATTCAAAATATGATTTTATAATCGTCGTTGATATGACTCTGACTGCGGATAATATTTCAAGACTTGCAAAAAATTCTCAGGTAATAATTTTTGATCATCATCTAGGAAAAGTGTATGATCAAGTATTTCATCACAACCCTGTGATAAAAGGGGAAAATCCTGATGATTACCCCTCAGCTAGCTGGATAGTTAATAAGTTTCTTGGTAATGATATCAATTTGTTTGCCCTGCTGGGGATAGTGGGAGATTATGAGCATAAAATAAAGAACAATGAAAAAATCTACAAAATAATCGAAGATTTCTGTAGTAAGAATAATCTAACTTTCGAAGATTTACATAAAATGGCTAATCTCCTGGATTCTAACTACAAATTAGGCGATAAAAAAATCGTTGAAGATGCTCCACATCTTCTGCTAAAAAACGGATTAGCTAGTGATATTTTAAATAACTCTCAGTGGAATGAAAACTTAAAAAAACTTGATGAAGAAATGTCAAAACAATTGAACATACCCGCAGATGAAACAAATGGAATTATTTTGAAAAGAATAAGCACTTCTTACAATATAATTTCCGCAATTACTAGAAAAATTGCTTGGGATAGCGGTAAAAATACGATAGTAATAAACACCGGATTTCACGACGATATGGATCAAATTTATGTTAGAAGTACAAAAAATGCAGAGCCAATGATAATGAGAGGAAAGGCTCTCGGTCTAAAATGTGGCGGGAAAAAAGAAGTTTTAGGGGCCGTAGTCCCCAAAGATAAAACAGATTCCTTTTTGGAAGAAATATTGGAGTTTTTAAAAAGGTGATAAAAATGGATAAAGAACAAAAAGCAACAAATGTCACATGGCATGAACATAAAGTAACAAAAGAAGAAAGAGAGAAACTTTTAAATCAGAAAGGATTAGTTTTATGGTTTACAGGTTTGTCGGGCTGTGGTAAATCAACAGTAGCAAATGCAGAAGATAGAGATGAGAATATAAGAAGAATATCAGAAGTTGCATGTCTATTTGCGGATGCTGGAGTAATTACTATCACTGCTTTTATTTCGCCATATAGAAAACTCAGGAATTTTTGTAGAAGTCTTGCTGGTGATGGAAGATTTCTTGAAATATATACAAAAGCCTCACTTGAAACCTGTGAAAAAAGAGATCCTAAGGGTTTATACAAAAAAGCAAGAGCCGGAGAAATAAAAAATTTAACAGGCATAGATGCACCTTATGAAGAACCTGAGAATCCAGAGTTAATAGTTGACACAGATGAAAATAACATAGAAGAAAGTGCTGAAATAGTTTTGAAAAAATTGGATGAGTTAGGATACTTAAAATGAGAAAGGGAATCAAATGGGATTAGATGAGGATGTAAACTATATAGTATCTGGACTAGAACGATCTGGAACATCGATGCTAATGCAAATATTAGAGGCTGGTGAAATTCCAACCTCTTTTGATGATTCACGAAAATCCGACTCAAATAATCCAAAGGGTTATTATGAACTTGAAGGTGGAAAGATAATAAACAAACTTATGGATGGATCTCTTCCATTAGATGAATTTAAAGGTAGATTCATCAAAGTCACAGCTTTTGGTATAAGATACCTTCCACCTGGTAAATACAAAATCATATACTCCGAGAGAAATATCGAAGAAATACTTGACTCGATGGAGAGGATGATTGGAAAGAAAGACGAAAACCGTAGAGAAACAAGGATAACCTTTGTCAAATTAAATAGAATGGTTAAGCAACAAATCGAGGGGAGAGATGATATGGATGCATTGTTTGTAAACTATAATGCCGTGATATCAAATCCAAAAAGCAACATACGAAGGATAGCCGATTTTCTAGGCGCATCTGATGATATGATTGAAAAAATGATTTCTGCGGTTGATAAAAAATTGTATCGTCAAAGGAGAACATGAATAAGAAAAATAATTTGTTAAACAATAAAACTAAATTGCGAAATGGAAAGAATATTTTCTTTATTATTCTTGCATTCGCGATAGTTGCAATATTCTATCTAGCTCCGACACCTGAAGGTTTGACTCATAACGGGCAGACCATGATTGGAATATTAATCATGGCTGCAATATTATGGATAACAGAACCAATCTCACTTGCTGTTACAGGTTTGCTTGTAATGATTATGCAGCCTCTTCTATACATAAGAACACCGACACAAGTTTTTTCCTCGTTTGGAAGCAACGCTGTTTTTTTCTTGATAGGTGCTTTTATTATAGCTGGAGCCATAGAAAAACATGGTTTGCATAAAAGAATTGCTTTAAGATTTCTAAGTTTCTTTGAGCACAACCCACGTTTATTCACATTTGGAATAATGCTTTCATGTGCGTCCCTCTCGTTTGTCATGCCTGAACATGGAGTGGCCGCACTATTTCTGCCAATTATAGTCTCAATTTTAATTGTAATGAAAATTGTTCCAAAACAGAGTAACTTCGGTAAAATCAGTATGCTTGCTGTTGCATACGGTTGTTCAATTGGTAGTCTCGGAACATTAATTGGTGGAGCTAGAAACATTTATGCTATTGATATCCTTCAAAAGGCAGGTCAAAATGTTTCATTTATTGAATGGATGATTTATGCAATGCCAGTTGTTTTTATTGCATTGCCTGTAGTATGGTTAATCTTACAATTCTCATTTCCAATCGAAATAAGCGATATCTCTGCTGCAAAAAGGGAAATTAACAAGCAGGTCAAGCAATCTGGAAGAATGGGAAAAGGAGAATTTACTGTTTTTGCAGTTCTTGGAGGAGTTTTGCTATTTTTAACAAAATCAATTACTTGGAAAGATGTTGAAAACCGAGTTCCTTGGGGAATAATATTACTTTATGGTGGGGCAATCACTCTTGGGGTTGGAATGCAATCGGAGAAACTAGGAGGCACTGGTGCCGGGGAATGGATAGCACATGTATTTTTAAATATAGCTGGAGAAAATCCGTTATTAGTAATATTAATTTTGATAATTTTTACAGCTATCTTGACAAACATTATGTCGAATATTGCAGCTGTAGCAATTCTGTTGCCACTGGGGCTATCTATTGCTACGACGTTTACTAACATTTCACCAGTACTTGCATCTATGATAATTGCGCTTACTGGAGGACTTGCATTTATGTTTGTAATTTCTACGCCTGGAAACGCTATCGCATATTCTTCAGGTTACTTTTCTACGAGAGATTTATTAAAAGCAGGTATTCTGGCTAACGTTTTATGTATTGCTATTATATTTATAATTGCAATTGTCTATTGGATGGGAGTTTTACAACTATGAAAAATTTAATGCTAAGCAGGAGGAAAATTTGAAGTGTTTAAAAATATATTAATACCTGTATCATCTGAGTTCTATTCAAAGGATGTTTTACATCGTGGCGTTTTTCTTGCTGAGAAATTTAAGAGCAGTATAACTCTAATATACATAATAGAAGAAAAAACCTTAGATCAAACTGAAAGACTTTCGGATACTTACAGAACTAGCTATGAAATGGAAGAGACAAAAAATGAGATAATAAAAAAACAAAAACTTGCAGCATATAGCATAATTTTCGATGACGCAGAATACATTTTGAAAAATAAAAAAATACCATTTGGAGAAAAAATAATAGAAGGGGAATTCAGTAGCGTAATAAAAAGAGAGCTTATGAAAAATGACTATGATCTAATCATAATGTCTTATGAAAAAAAATGTCTTCTAAAGTATAGAGTTTTGGAGGATGTAGATGTACCTATCTGGGTGGAGGCAAAAGGAAAAGGTAAATCTATACTTGCTGTTTGTTCCAATCTTGCCCCAAACAAAAAAGTCCCAGAAATAAGTTTGAAACTATCAAAGGCACTTGGTTGGAATTTGCATATGTTGTACATAGTTGATGTCGAAGACAGCGTTCAAGTAGATGAAAACGGTATTAGATCCGACAAAAAACCCGAAAGAGATCTTGTTATAACGGGGCAAAACTTTGTTCAAGAAATGAAAAACAAAGGAGTAAACATAGAATTGGTAAAGGGGAATCTTGAAAAGGAAACTGCAAAATCAGCAGAAAAAATTAATCCCAACCTAGTAATAGTTGGAAGAGAACAAAAGAAAAAGGGAGTTTTAGGACTTCCAACAAAAAATGTTAAAAGAAAAATTGCAGAAACATGCCCATATTCTGTATTATTCGTTAATTAGTTAAAGAAGTTCAGAAGGTGTAACAAAAGTTTTTAACATAACATCTATCAATTTTTAGCTTTCCTTCAATATAACTAACCCAGTTTCACTTGAATAGAGATAAATTGTTTTATATTTTATGCCATCTTATAACTTGAGTAAATGTAAAATATACGAACAAAGCTTACCCCTAAAAGGCGATTTTAATGAAAGCTGTAATTTTAGCTGCAGGAGAAGGAAAAAGATTAAGACCGTTTACCGAGACTTTACCAAAGGTAATGTTACCTGTTGCCAACAAACCTGTTTTAGAATATGTTATTGACGCTGTCAAAAAAAGCGGAGTAACTGAGGTTATTATTGTTGTTGGTTACAAAAAAGAAGTTATAATGGAACACCTCAAAAATTACAAAAACATTAAAATTACCTATGTTACACAAGATAAACAACTAGGTACTGCACATGCACTACTACAAGCGAGGAATCACATAAAAGGACCTTTTATTGTTTTATCCGGCGACAATATCATTGACCAAAAAAGCATTTTAAATCTAATAAAAGACAAATCCGAATACTCCATGTTAATCAAAGAAAACCCTCAACCGTCAAAGTATGGCGTTGTCTTTATTGAAAAAGGTAAGTTAAAAGAGATAGTTGAAAAACCTAAAGAAGAAGTAGGCAAGTTTATTTCAACGGGTATATACAAACTACCGAAATCCATATTTGCTAAAATAAAAGAATTATCATCTGAAGGTGTCTATGGTATTTCTTCAGTGATTCAATCAATTATAGATAAGGGTGAAACTATCAATACAATAATTGCTGATTTATGGGCAGACATAGTATACCCCTGGGATCTTATTCATCTGAATGAAGCCATGATTCATAAAGCCCCTTCATCCGTTAGTGGCGTTATTGAAAAAGGAGTTATAATCAAAGGAGGCGTGTCAGTTGGTAAAGATACCGTTATTCATTCTGGCTGTTACATTGTTGGACCTGTTGTAGTTGGGCAAGGTTGCGAGATAGGGCCAAATTCATGCATTTTTCCGTCTACAACTATTGGTGATAACTCTGTTGTTCACCCATTTAGCCAAGTTAGAAATAGCGTAGTAATGAACGATGCCCATATTGGCTCTAGTTCCTTTATTAAAAATTCAATTATTGGTCGGGGAAGCATAATAGAAAATAATTTTTCTAGCGTCGATGGAAATTCTACAGTAGAGATAGAGGGAGAATTTAAAAAATTAGAGAAAATAGGAGCCATGATTGGAGAGGATTGTAATATCGGAAGTAATGTCGTTATAGAACCCGGTAAAATAATTGGCAGAAAATGTAAAATTGCCCCACTTAAAAGGATTATAGACAATATTCCTAGTAATAGCAAAGTGATGTAAAGTGTGTGGAATAATCGGATACGTTGGATTTCGAGATGCAAATAAAGTTTTAATTGACAGTCTAAAGAGATTAGAATACCGGGGCTACGACTCAGCAGGGGTCTCTGTTATTGATAAAAAACAGCAGCTTTTTAAGGACGTTGGAGAAATAGATGTTTTTAGAAAGAATCTCCCAAACTTTAAGGGAGACATTGGAATAGGTCATACTCGTTGGGCAACCCATGGCGGAGTTACAAAAGACAATGCTCATCCACACCTTTCATCGAATAAAAAAATCGCGGTTGTTCATAACGGAATAATCGAAAATTATAGTAAATTAAGAGATAACTTGAAAAATAAAGGGTATAACTTTTTGTCACAAACTGACTCAGAGGTCATTGCGCATCTAATAGAAGATAACTACAAAGGTAACTTAGAAAAAGCAGTTTTCCAAGCATTAAAAAAAGTTAATGGTTACTATGCTCTTGTTGTAACTTGCACTGATGAACCAGAAAAAATTGTTGGAGCAAGAAAAGATAGTCCGCTTGTTATTGGTGTAGGAGACAATGAAAACTTTTTGGCGTCTGATATTACTGCGTTTCTGAAATATACAAATAGGGTAATCTATCTAAATGATGGAGAAACCTGTGTAATCTCAAAAAAAGATATAATTTTGCTCGATGAAAATAACAAACCAATCGAAAGGGAAGAAAATATAATAAACTGGGAACTAAAAGATGCAGAAAAATCCGGTTTCCCTCATTTTATGCTAAAGGAAATCTATGATCAATCTGAAACTGTTCATCATGTAATTAGGGGTAGAATTTCAGAGATTGATAGAACAATAGAGTTTAATGAGAACGTCGAAATCCTTCTTAAAAATGGTATAGATTCAATTGATATTGTTGCCTGTGGCACTTCCTACTATTCTGGACTTGTTGGTAAATACCTAATCGAAAAATTGACAGGAATCCCTGTTAACGTCGAACTTTCCTCAGAATATCGTTATTTTGGGACAAGAAACGAATCATCTCTTGTAATAGGTGTGACTCAATCAGGTGAAACCCTAGATACACTTGCGGCTCTTAGAGAAGCTAAAAGCTCTGGTTGTAAAATTCTTGTTATTACAAATGTAATTGGAAGCACAGCAACTAGAATTTCAGATGCATATATCCTTACTCAATCTGGCCCTGAAATTGGTGTTGCTGCAACAAAGACGTTCACATCTCAGAATCTTGTTCTATTTCTATTAGCACTAAAAATTGCGAAATTAAAAAATAAGATAGGTGCTGATGAACTATACAAATATATTCTTGATTTGAAAGAACTGCCACGAAAGGTTAGACAGGTGTTAGACCAGAGTAGTGAAATAAGAGATATAGCATTTCAGCTAAAGAATTCAAAATCAGTTTTTTTCATTGGACGTGGTATAAATTATCCAATTTCACTTGAAGGAGCTTTAAAACTTAAGGAAATATCCTATGTCCATGCGGAGGGTTTTGCAGCTGGCGAATTGAAGCACGGACCATTTGCATTGCTGACAAAAATCACGCCAGTTATAGCAATAGTGACAAATGATTCGACTTACGATAAAATGATAGCTAACATCGGTGAGGTGAAGGCAAGGGGCCCTCAAGTTATTGCTGTTGCAGAAGAAAACGATACTGAAATTGAGAAACATGCTGATTTTGTTTTACGTTTCCCGTCAAACTCGAATATACTTTCATGCATTCCTATAGCTATACTTCTTCAACTTCTTTCGTACCATGTTGCAAGTTTAAAAGGATGTTCTATCGATAAACCCCGAAATCTTGCAAAATCAGTTACTGTTGAATAGGAGATATTAAAAAATGAAATGTGTAATCCTTGCAGCCGGTGAAGGAAAACGGATGCATCCGTTGACCTTTACTCGCCCAAAAGTCATGCTTCCCATTGGGAATAAACCACTTTTAGAATGGAATTTATTGAATGCTATTGATGCAGGAATAAAAGAGTTCATTTTTGTTGTTGGCTACAAAAGCGAGATGGTGAGAAACTATTTTGGCGACGGGGAAAAATGGAATGTTAAAATAGAATATGTAAATCAGGGGGAGCCTTTAGGAACTGCTCATGCAATAAGTGTTGTTGAAAAATTTGTCAAAGATTTTATTGTTATATGTGGAGATACAATTTTTGGAAAAGAAGATTTCAAAAATATTGTCAAAACAAAAGATTGTATGGGCCTTGTTAAGGTTGAAAATGCAAGCGAATATGGAATTGTTGAGCTTGATGAAGAAAATGTTGTAAAAATTTATGAAAAAATCGATGAGCCTTTTACAAACATAATCAATGGAGGTATTTACCATTTTAGTTCAAAGATTTTTAGTTATATTCGTAAAACTAAAAAATCGCTTCGTGGCGAATTTGAGATCACTGATTCAATAAACATGATGGTAAAATATACCAAATTGAGAGGTATTTTTCTAAAAAATTGGAGAGATGTCGTTTATCCTTGGCATTTACTAGATGCAAATGAAGAAATTTTGAAAAAAATAAATAAGAAAATAGATGGAACTTTTGAAAAAAATACGGCAATTAAAGGAAAAATTATTGTCGGTAAAAATAGCAAGATACTGAGCGGCAGTTATATAGAAGGGCCTGTAGTAATCGGAGAAAATTGCAAGATAGGACCAAACTGCTACATTAGACCATACACCTCAATTGGAAACAACTGTCATATTGGTAATGCATGTGAAGTAAAAAACTCAATAATATTGAATAACAGCAATGTCCCACATCAGAATTACGTTGGTGATTCAGTTATAGGTGAAAACTGTAATTTGGGAGCAGGCACGAAAGTTGCCAATCTTCGACTTGATAAGGGGAATATAAAAGTTGTTTTAAATGGTAAAAAACTTGATACGAAGAGAAGAAAATTAGGTATGATTCTGGGAGATAATGTCCAAACAGGTATTAATTCTATGATGAACGTCGGCGCGATTATAGGTAATAATGTTTTTATTGGCCCAGGATCAATAGCCAATGGGGAAATTGAGTCAGAATCTAAAATTTTGTAAAATCCGCTCTGATTTTAATCTTTCTTAATCTTTTGAGTACTGTACAGCTCCCAGTATTTTCCTTTTTTAGCTAGTAATTCTTTATGTGATCCACTTTCAGCTATTTCTCCGTTAGATAACACATGTATTATATCCGCGTTTTGAATTGTTGATAACCGATGGGCAATTACAAAGGTTGTACATTTTTCAGCTACTTTGTTAATAGCATTTTGTACAACATTTTCAGACGTATAATCAAGCGAGCTTGTCGCTTCATCTAAAATAAGTATTTCTGGCTTCCGTATAATTGCTCGTGCTATGGCTATCCGCTGTTGTTCTCCACCTGAGAGACGTAAACCTCTATCCCCTACAATTGTATCATATCCTTCAGGCATTTTTCTTATGAACTCATCTGCATTTGCAAGTCTTGATGCATCTACTATTTCTTTGTCAGTGAAGTCATATCCAAATGCTATGTTTTCACTTACGCTTGCGTTGTAGATGAATGTTTCCTGACTAACAAACCCAACTTTTTCCAGGAATGAAAATATGTCATATTCTTTGATATTAACATCATCTATGTTTACCTCTCCTTGTTCTACGTCAAATAGCCTCAATAATAGATTTACAATAGTCGATTTTCCAGATCCTGAAGGTCCAACTAAGGCAGTGGTTTTATTTTTCTCGATTTTTAAATTGATGTTTTTAAGTAGTATATCCCGTTCTTTATGCGAAAAGGTTACGTTTTTCAACTCCAAACCTTTTTTTAACTTCGTGAATTTTTTCGTCCCATTCTTGATTTTATTGTAGCTTTTGTCTTTTAGCATTTCATATGTTGTATTTAAGTTCGGCAGGTCATGCATAAACCTCATCCGATACATTCCAAATTTTGATATTTTTGGTAGTATCATGAACACGCCAAATGCAAATGTCATAACGAGTGGTATTATGTTCATGAAATTACCAGGATATTGGAATTTTATAATTATAACAGCGGCACCGATGGACATATACAGCACGAACCATAGTAGAATTTCCGGCAGTTTCTTCCAGAAATGGTTTTTTATATGGTAAAACCAGAATGTTTCTAATGCGTTTTCAAACCTTTTTGTCCAGTAAGAAAATGTTTCAAATACTTTGATTTGTTTAATACCTGTAGTGTACTCACTTACGATAACCCGTTCTTTTTGTCCTGAATCTCTTTGTTTTACTCCGGCTTTATATGATACTTTAGTACTTAGGTATTTAGTAAAGTAGTAATATATGACGCCACCGATTATTACAACTATCAGAAACTTCCATGACATTGTAAGTAATGCAGTGAAAACCGCTATTGATAGGAAAAGTTCTACAAAAAGATCTGAAAAAAGCTCTAACACATTCGATATGCTGTTCGGTGCTTGAGAGATTTTATAGAGTATTTCACCTTGTTTGTTATCAATGAAAAACTGATAGTCTGAATCTATGCATTTGGTGAAAACTTTTTGTTTAACATCTTTCATAACCGTAGCAGTAAATTTTGCTGAAAAATAATAATAGATAGCTTTAGTTATAAAAGCAAAGATGGCAACAGTCAGAAATAGAACGCTATATCTTATTAGAATATCCTCTATTGGTATTAGTTTTACAAAAGGGTCTAAAAAACCAATAATCGGATTATCAACGGTACCTCCTCCTAATATGCTTAAATTCAGTATAGGGTACATTATCGCTACATTTAGTGATTCTAAAATACCCGCAAATATGGCCAGCCCTACTAAAAACATAAAATACAATTTATACCTACTTAGGAAAAACCAAACTTTTGTTATGGCACCTACTTTATTTTTCATATATCCCAATCTCAATTATTATTGTCTATTTGCTTTTTCTCAAAGGTGTTGTCTTTCTTACTGTTTTTTTGTAAGAATTTGTAATTACTGTACTTATGATCCATATAATTACTGATTTCTCCTCTTTTTAACATGTTAATTATTTCATTAACACTCTCTTTAATGTTATGTTTTGTTTTATAGTTCAGTCTATTTTCTATTTTATCGAAGGATACGTTGTAATTTCTTTCATCTTTCTTTTCGTCACAGATTATCATTTCCGCTTTGGGAATCAAATCGTTTATTATTTTTCCAATTTCAATTATCTGATAGTTTTCATCATTTGATCCAACGTTAAAAATTTTCCTTCTAACATTTTTTATGTGACTTTCTAGGCATTTGATGTATGCTTCAGCTGCATCATCCACATTCAGGTTTGGACGCCATTGCTTTCCACCAAAAATGAAGAATTTCTTTTCCATAAATGCTTTTACAGTTAGAGTGTTAACCACTAAATCAAACCTCATTCTTGGTGATGTACCATATAGTGTCCCCATCCTCAGAATCGTTGGAGAAAAATTCTCATCTGCTAATTCTAGTAATATCTCTTCAGATTTCAGTTTCATTTCTGCATAGAGAGATACCGGTTTCAATTCAGATTTCTCATTTAACTTTTTTTCAGGAGTCTTACTCGCACCGTATACACTACAAGTGGAGGCAAATATAAATCGGTTTATTTGGCTGTATTTACAAATTTCAGCTAACATTTTTGTTGCAAAGTAATTAATCTCTATCGTTTCCTCTGGGTCTAAAGCTGATGCTGGATCTCCAACTATTGCAGCTAAGTGAATGACTGCATCTACACCCTTTACAGCGTCTACGACTGTTTGTATGTCTCTCATATCACCGTACATAAATTCAAAGTTGTGGCGATTATAGAGCTCTTTTATTCCATGATCCCCATATGTAAGGTTATCAAGAACTCTAACCTGGTAGCTTTTATTAAGAAGCTTTCTACATAATATTGAACCAAGATAACCAGCACCGCCCACGATTAAAACTTTTTTGACCGGCTTAACTACTTTAATTTCATTTTCAGATGCCCTTACTATTTTTATATCTCCATCCTCTTTTTTTACTGAAGCAATTATGATATCTGTTACCCTTTTGTTCTTGTCTAATACAGGTATTCTCATGATTTTGTATTTTGATATTTGATGGCGGATTTTATCCTGTTTCAAAAAGTTTTTAACTTTTTTTTGGTCCCAACTATTTTTAGTTGTGACTGGCGAAGTATTCATGATTTTCATTATCGGCGCATCAGAGTTTACTCCTCGTAGCATTGCTTTTCTA
>WOR8_10004468_pt1 | contig 13579 bp, 15 predicted proteins | sample DeeMarSeWOR38_10_FD_19890 | JGI IMG/M metagenome (IMG submission 19890) | reverse complement strand
GACGGCGAGGCGGTCATCCTGCTTCAGAAGACCCGTAGGAAACGGGTGGCCCTCAGCAGTCCGTAACCTCCTGCATCTTGGGAACCGATTTCGTGGCCCTGATAGCAGTGCTCAAAGATAGTGACCAGTGAGAGAGACAAGACAAAAAAGCCAAGGCTTCACACCCACGGTGTATATGTGACTTTTTTCACAATAAAAGACAGAAAGAGACTTTGTCAAGCAATAATCTAATCCCCTGATGCACCATCAAGGCATCATCTACCATTCGACAGCCTAAACAGCTATTTGCCTGTTCTTTCATGCAATAACAAACAATCTTCCATGCGGGCCTTCCCATCCACCACATCCTCAGCAAAGGTGCGGCAATCCGGTGATCCACAGATCCCACATTCCATTCTAGGGAGCGTTTTGAGGATCTGATCCACGCGATTTAGCCTCCCAATGCGCTGGTTGATTTGGCGCTGGGAGGGTTTTTTGACTAAACGGTCGGGTTTCCTATCGGCAAAAAACCATCCTTTTTTATAAAGTTTTATTATGTAATCATACTTGACCCGCGTTTTCGTTCCGAAAATTTGGATAAGTTTCTGAAGGTGGTTCTTTGCCAGATACTTATCAGCCACCGTGAATGGACCACCAAGGCAGCCCTCGGGACAGGTTCTCAATTCCAGGTAGTCAATATCCTGGAGTAATCCCATTTCAATCTTCTCTAAATAGAGAATAGTCTCCTGGAGCCCTGAGATGGCAAGACAATTCATTTCCAATCCTGCTATCTCGCCGCCGGGCATGCCCCAGCCCAACCCCACACCACTGGAATAATGGAGCACTCTATCCTCATCCACCTCTTGAATGCTCCTGTTAAGGGGTTCGTAGATTCTGTTTATTCCTATGGTCCTATCCAGATATGAGCGAGTCTGACTCAGAGGTTCAATGATGCTGATCATCTTTGAAGGGCAGGGGGTGACATGCAAAACCTGGATCTCTTCCGAAGGTGTTCCATATTTTTCGCGCAACCGCCTTTTGGCCTCTCTGGCCACGATTTCGCGTGGGGTTGCCAGTGGGAGGATGTTCTTAAAAAGAGATGGGAATCGATGGACGATAAGCCTGACGACCACCGGGCAGACAGGAGAAATCAAAGGGAACGGTGAATCCGGTATCTTTCGGCTTTCCCTGAGGTGCAACCCAAGGGCAAAACTAAACATCTCGCTGGTATAGGATTGGTCATGCACATACTTGAAACCCATTCTCTTGAGACCGAGAAGGATATCATTAGGTAGAACGTTCTCGCCGAACTGTGAGTATATAACGGTAGACGCGCTAACTGTGAAATTGCTGCTTTCCTCCAGGGTGAAGTCTTCGTGCGTAAGTGCCTTCATGGCTCCTTCCGGGCACGCCCGAACACATTCCACGCAATCGATACATACACCCTCCAGGCGCGCCTTGCCAGCTTTGACGCGTATCGCCTTTGTGGGACAGACCTTCATACACAGCACACAGCCTGTGCAGAGGGCGTCGTCCACTTCCACGTAGTGAACAGGCCCCGTCCTAGAGGATACATCAGACACTCATATCACCCCCGTTCTTCGTTACCTTGAGCATTACCTTCAAATGGGTACCAGCCCCTTTCCCTGATTCTACCTCAAGAGAATCCGCGTTTTTCTTGATATTGGGAAGACCCATGCCCGCTCCGAAGCCCATCTCCCTCTGCTCCGGTGTTGCCGTGGAATATCCCTCCTTTAGGGCCAGCTCAATATTTTCAATACCAGGCCCATCGTCCACCACATGAAGGTCAATATTTCCAGAATGGATCGTTAACGTGAGGACCCCATTTCCCCCATGCAGGACCACATTCATCTCTGCCTCATAGGCGCAAATGGCAACGCGCCGAACCAGTTCCTCATCAAATCCTATGTTCTTCAAGGTCCTCTGAACCTGCAGAGAAACCTCTCCCGCCCGAAGAAAGTCCCTGGCCTCGATCTTGAAACTTCTCTTTAGCTGGGGTATACCGTGGGCTGGCATTTTGTCTTGATGCGATTATTTACTGGTTGCGAGCCAATTCCAGAGGTGAAAAATCAGCGTCTCGCCTGCTTAGATGAATGGGTTCAGCGAGGAACTTTTTGCTCAACACCTCGAAGCCCCTTGCTGAATAACCTCCCGCAAGAGGAATACATTGTAAAGGGGGTAGACAAGAGGGGCAGCTTGTGGTCATTGGCATGGTTGATCATTTCTGATGAGGGCGTCTTGCCTCGCACCAGTACCACGGCCTTTACGCCGGAGATGACTGCTGTACGAATCACTTGAATATTGTTGAGGCCAGTTAATAAGAGAACACCACGCGTGGGTCCTCGGAGTATATCGCTCATCAAATCACTTCCAGTGCCGGCCGTGACAGATTCATCTAGGTCTTCGTGCCCAACGATGACCTCCGCATGCAACGTTTCCTTAATATCAGCCAACTTCATACTCTTACGTCGTTTTCCATTTATCCCAGGATTCTGAACTCGAATAGAGGCAAAGCCCCCAATTCTCGGGGTGATACCAGAAAATGTGGGGGGAATTCTTAACTGAAGGCGCTAATATCTTAATACTTTTTTAGCACCAGGGAAAAGCTTTGTCAATTTTGAACATGGGGTCCCTCAGCCTTTAACAATCCGTCCATTCATTAGAGACGCCCAGTTCTCCGCTCTCCCCTCATTAATCCCTCTTGATACGGATATAGGCGTAAATCTTTTCTGCTGCAAATGCTAGAAAAAACTATATGGCCAATAAGTGTGGGAGTGTATTATATTATCGGGAAGGAAGCCAAATAAATCGTCCCAACCAATTAGAGTGAGGAAAACCCATGATCGATCAGGAAATCCATAGATTTGCCCCAATCCTTGATGCCCTAATAGATGGTATCTACGTGGTGGATGAGGATCTGAACATAGAATATATGAATCAGGCCATGATCAGGGAATTCGGTGAGGGGAGAGGAAGAAAATGCTACCAAGTGTTGCACAGGGAGGATGAGCTTTGCCCATGGTGTCGGGCAGATGAGGTTTTCGCCAGGGGAACCGTTAGCTGGCAACATCAGATCTCCACGAGAGGCCGCACCACCCAAGGGAACGAGTCTCGAGACCATGAGACACCATGTGGAGCTCTTGAGGGACAAGGTGGACGGCATGAACATCACCGATCACCAGAGCTCGGTGATGAGGTTCCCTTCTCTTGGTGGGGCCTTGATCGTGAAGGAGATGAGTGGCGAGCCCATTCTGCAGATGACCTGCCGTGATCGCAATCGATTGGCCCTACAAGCAGACCTGCTCTTTGCACACAGCCGAGGGATCCACAACGTACTCTGCCTGACAGGAGACTCCGTCATATTGGGTGACCACAAGGAGGCAAAGGGGGTCTTTGACTTGGATTCCAGTCAGCTCTTGGCCGCCATTCGGCTGATGGAAAAGGGTAAGGATCTGGGGGACAACAAGCTGGATGGGGCCATCTCTTTTTGTGCGGGCGCCATTGTGACGCCAGAGGCCAATCCCATTGAACCCCAGCTTATCAAATTTGAGAAAAAGATCGAGGCAGGTGCAGAGTTTATCCAGACCCAGGCCGTCTATGACTTGGACAATTTCAGGCGTTTCATGGACTATGCGAGACAATTTCCAGCAAAAATATTAGCAGGAATTATATTGCTCACTTCCGCCCCCATGGCCAGGTTTATGAATAAGAACGTGGCTGGCGTCTCTGTGCCCCAAGAACTCATCGATGAGATGGACGCGGCGCCCAAAGGAAGGAAACTGGAGAAAGGGGTGGAGATTGCCGGCCGGATGATAAAGAGGATACATGAGGAGAAAATGTGTCATGGCGTGCACATCATGGCTATCGGCAAGGAAGAACTGGTCCCAGATATCATGTCCGCAGCCGGTCTTATCTGATCACCTAGACAATAGTCTTCGGGCAAAACCGGATCCTCCGGACCCGGATGTTCACTCTTTCTTTTCTTTGAGCAGGTCTTTGAGATTGGCAAAGGGTTTCTGAATCCCCGTCTCTTTCCCTTCCCCGCCCACCTGCACCCCATCCGCAGCCAAATGGTCCAGGTAGCGCCTGTGCTCGTTCTCATGGCAATAGATACAGAGGTTCTCCCAGTTACTCCCATCGGGCGGGTTATTATCATGGTTGTGGTCTTTGTGGTGTACGGTGAGTTCATGAACATTCTTCCGGGTAAAGTGGCGGCCACAGCGGGCACATACCCACGGGTGTATTTTTAGAGACTGCTCCCGGTAGCCCTGTTCTCGCTCTTTCCAGGCCTGGCGGGCCTTGGCCACAATGCGGTCCCTTTCTTCTTGGCTGGTCTTGCCACGTGGGTTTCCTGGACCAGAACCCTTCAAAGTCATCACAGACCCTCCTCACCATCAGTCCGTTCTAGCTATTTTTTGCCGCGTTTTTTCTTGGATTTCTTCTGGGCACCACGCACTGCTGTCTCATAGGCCTTTTGCGCCCACCCACAGAGCACTTCTGGATTGTCCATCGCTTCATGGGGCGCCTGATAATAGGACATGGAAAGCATCTTGCCCCTTCTTTGGTAAGTAAAACGGGGGAGTCCTTTCCCTTCGAATTCGCCGCGATTCACCTCATCCGCCTTGAGGTATAAAGTATCTTCCGAAACCAGGCCGAACATGAAACCTTGCCGATAGATCCCAAATCCACCAAACATGCTTTTGGCCTCCACTGAACCCAAGGGCTCCAGCAACTCAAGCAGATGAGTTATGAATTCATTTTCGTTCGCCATCGTCTTCTTTCAGGGGGCAAGCGGTCCCGTCGCTCTGTGGTGGGGTATCGGTTTACCCTCTGTCAACAAGAGGTCTTACCTCGGTGATCTTGAACCTGACGGCTGCATGAATTCCCTCTGCGGCCTGCGGACCCACGGCTTTGGCAATGCCCGATTTAATCTGGTCATAAAAAGCACCACTGCTTTCCAAATCGATCGCCTCCAGATAGACTCTTGCACCTTTCCATTCCATCATCGTCTCTCCAGGCTCCATGACAATGAAGACCGCCTTGGGGTTCCTTTGTAAATTGCGGAAAGAGCGGTTTTCGCCGATCCCCATAACCACCGTATTTTCATCAATCATTCGAGGTGAACCAAAAACAGCCGCGTTCACGTCGCCCAGTTTGTTGGTGGTGGCCAGGGCGCCAATACGCGCCTGCTTGTTGAACATGTCCATCAATTCTTTTCGATCCATTGGGCACCTCCTTTTGTCTCAGACTGATGTAAATCAGGGCCGTGAAAACCCTTTCATTCCATCTCTTTCTACGCCGATCCTTTCTAAACTTGCAGGCCTCAGCAAGTCAACTATCTAATACGCAAAACCCATCAAAGTCAATGTTGCTCTTCGGTCTTTGCCAGATGACCCCCAAAGCATTTGCCCTCGGCGACTGTGGGAAAAAGCACAAAGCACATTGGAGGTCATCCTGTGGTCTTCTTGTGCGTCTTATCTTGTAAGTAACTAAAATCACGGGGCATAGAGAAATTGGAGGAGAGAGAGCATGCCCATTGTCGACATTTTTTGACAACCTTAGACAATTTGCGACAGATCTCAAAATCAGCTTTTTAGTGAATATACCGTAAGTTTTTGAAATTCATAGCAGTATCACGCAACCAACGAATTGGCAGGAATCTTGCTGTCTCAAGGCCAAGCTATTATTTCGGAGGGTAAACAAGGTAATGAAAAGATTAAGAATCTATGTCGCGTTGGCCATTATGCTTCCCTTTCTTTCGGGCTGTTGGTATGCGGCCGCAGCCGGCCTTGGTGCTTACGGCGGATATAAGTGGAAAGAAGGGGGCTATAAAGTGCAGAGCCCGGTCGGACAAGAGCGGTATGATAGAGAAGAGGAATAGAACATTCCTTAAAAAGCAGGACAACCACTTCCGGTTGCCACACCCAAAAGATGGGGCATGAATCAATTGGGGATTCAGCCCTTTTGCCCACCATAGAGCCAGCTTTCTCTTTACCGAAAAATTCTTAGCTTTGATCAATATGCTACTATGTGGTAGGATAAATAAATCGTTGTCCAAGTATGCTTCAGGCGCAAGGAGAAAGTGGGACAGCGACACCCTGCACCTAGTACTTTTGGAGGTGGTTTCTTTAATGAAAGGTACTGTAGAAAGTTATAGTGAACAGAAAGGCTTTGGCTTTATCAGGCAAGATGATGGGGAAAAAGCATTTTTTTATCGTGCTTCTATCAACATGAGCGGGTACAAGACCCTTAATATTGGAGATCGCGTGCGTTTCGAGGTAAAGGGGAATGTTCGCGGTCCCGAGGCTATCCAGGTGACAAAAATTTAATTGCCTTACCTTTTAAGTTGTTGTAGCCCCTGATAATCTTGAACAGGGTTATCAGGGGCTTTTTTGCCTCTCCACAGCCTAGTTCAGGCTCTCATCCGCGGGCCCCTTGATAGTAGATCCATTCTTGAGCAGAAATGCAGCTGATAGGATCATTCTGCGCTAGACATTCCCTGAAGAGAACTTAAATTTTTCTATAATCCTGCGGTTTCATAATTTGAGGAGCGAAATGGCTGAGATAAGAAGAATTAGAAAAATACTAAAAAGCCAGCCCACTGTCGAAGGGGCTGGCGTACACTTGAAAAGGGCTTTTGGCTATCAACAGGTCCCGGACTTGGATCCATTTTTGCTGTTGGATGACTTTCATTCCAGTAATCCTGATGAGTACATCAAAGGTTTTCCTTGGCATCCACATCGAGGGATAGAGACGATTACCTATGTGCTTTACGGCAAGGTGGAACATGGTGACAGCATGGGCAATAAGGGGACCATTTCTTCAGGAGATATACAATGGATGACTGCTGGGAGTGGCATTATCCACCAGGAAATGCCCAAGGGTGAGGAAGACGGACTCATGTGGGGTTTCCAACTCTGGGCGAATCTCCCCGCCTCCCACAAAATGATGGATCCTCGTTACCGGGACATAAAAGGCCAACAAATCCCGGAAATCATCCTGGATGGGGGCGTGAAAGTGAAAATAATTTGTGGCGAAATCAATGGGATGAAAGGGCCGGTACAGGACATTGTCATAGATCCCGAGTACCTGGATATCACCGTTCCCCCAAAATCCAATTTCACGCACTATGTCAAGAGAGGGCATAAGGCCTTCGCCTATGTCATAGAGGGTAAAGGGTATTTTGATCAGAATCGGGACGAGATGGGTAGTCCTGAAAGCCTGGTTATCTTTGATGATGGTGATGAAGTGATAATCTCTACCGAGGACGGAGGTATGCGGGCACTTTTTGTCTCCGGAAGACCCCTCGGCGAGCCCGTGGCCTGGCATGGGCCTATTGTGATGAATACCCAAGAAGAATTGAGGATCGCATTCGAAGAATATGAGAAGGGCACATTCATCAAGACATAAAATGGCGAAGCCATCATATAGGGAGAGGACCTGCCACGCCACAAGCGTGGATCGGAACAAGAAGGGAATGCCCCTGGTTAACTCCGCCACGTGATCACTGATCATCCAAAAAGTTCCGGCCGGGCCCTTTGGGGCCAGGCCGGAGACGGATAAGGGGTTTGTTATTACTTATCTAGCTGAGCAGAAACCGGAGTTGCGTTCGAAATGGTGTTGAAAACGGGCGAGTACTTCTGACCCATCCGGATAAGTTCTTCTTTCTCTTTGTCAGAGATATCTGCATCGATCTTAAAGTAAATGCGGATTTTTTCATACCCCACCGGAACGTCCTCGGATATTCCAAGAAAGCCACGGAGATCCAAATCACCCTCCAATCTGGATTCCACTCCCCTTATTTCGATTCCTTTGGCCGCCGCATGGTAAACCAGAGAAGTGGTAACGCAGGCTGCCAGGGCTTTCAGGGCGTATTCAACCGGGTTGGGCCCTTTATCTTCACCCAGGAGAAGGGGAGGTTCGTCCGCGTCCAACTCAAAGGGCTTCTCGTGAGCGTGGACCTCGTTTGCACCGTAGAACTCTTTGATCGTCGTATGATTATGGCCACCGTTGACCCACTTGTTGTTAGCTCGGAATTTAAAATCCGCAATGACCGGGGAGTCTTTAATGGCATCGATCGTAGCAAATAGGGCATCAACGTTCACGCCATTTACGAATTCTTGTTCTTCTTTTGCTAATTCCATTTTATGTCACCTCCTAGTTTTGCATTTCCGATGTGTATCACCTTCAGATTATCCACAATCTATACACGAAATATCGTTTGGCAATGGGAATTGGAAAAAATTCAAAAATTAGCTTTACTGATGGTGCCGAAGGGGTAATATTCGGCTTCACGTCGGAAAGGATGCCATTAAATCGCCGGCATTTGCTTGAAATATGATAGAGCGCTGGTCAAAACCTAATGGTTACAGAGAGGTCCTAGCCATCAGCCTACCGTTGGTGGCTTCTATGGGCTCCATCACCCTTATGCACTTTACGGACCGTATGTTTCTGGCCAACTACTCTCTCGATGCCATCGCCGCTGCACTGCCGGCCGGGATTGCCTCTTTCACAAGTATTGCTTTCTTCATGGGCGTTGCCAATTATACAAACGCCTTTGTGGCGCAGTACACTGGGGCAGAGGCCTTTAATCGGGTGGGCGCAGCACTGTGGCAGGGAATCTACTTCTCTTTCCTCTCCGCCCTGTTGCTTGCCTCCCTCTACTTTGTCTCAGGGCCTCTTTTTGATTTCATCGGACACTCGCCACATGTCCGCGCCCTGGAGGTGACCTATTTCAACATCCTCACCTTGGGCGCCGGGCTGGTGGTGCTGGGCTCGACCTTGGCCTGCTTCTATACAGGCCGAGGCTTAACTAGGACTGTCATGCTGGTTCATATGGGGGGCGCGGGCGTCAATATCCCACTGGACTACTGTCTCATAAACGGCGTTGGCCCCTTTCCAGAACTGGGCATTGTCGGGGCAGCTATAGCCACTGTGACCGCCTCGGTCACCATTGTAACCATCTTCGGCCTACTTATATTCAGCCCGAAAAATCGCGCAAGGTTCGGGACCTGGAGGAACAGGGCCTTTGACAGTGACCTCTTTGCAAGGCTTATGCGTTACGGCCTGCCCAGTGGCATCCAGTTTTTTCTGGAAGTCTTCGGGATAACATTTTTCATACAGATGCTCGGCCGACTGGGAGACCTGGAGCTGGCCGCCTCCAATATCGTGCTTGCCATAGAGATGCTTGCCTTTCTCCCCATGGTCGGCTTTCACATTGGCAATGCCACCCTGGTCGGCCAGGCCATCGGGCGGGGCCGACCTGAGGATGGTGTGTATTCAACGTCCAGCGCACTGCACATTACCATGGCCTACATGATGCTGCTCGCCGCTGCATTCGTCCTTGCCCCGGAACCACTTCTCAACCTTTTTAGGAGCGATAATCACACGCCTGCCCAATATAATGAAATCATGGATCTGGGCGTGGTCTTGATGCGTTTCGTAGCTGTGTTCTGTTTTTTCGACGCCCTTAACCTCATCTTCTCCGGGGCCATCAAGGGGGCTGGGGACACCCGGTTCATCATGTGGACTATTGCAGCGTTATCCGTTGGCGTAATGATTCTCCCCATCTACCTGGCTGTTGAGGTGATAGGGGCCGGCATATACACGGCCTGGACTCTGGCCACGGTGTACATCAGCGCCTTGGGCCTGGCTTTCATGCTCCGTTACCGCCAAGGCAAATGGAAGGGTATGCGCGTGATCGAGGCTCAACCCGTTGTTTCAGAGGCTAGGGGTAGAGGTTCTGTCGTACTCGATCGTGGCGCAGACGGCTTGGACGAATATGCATAAACCTTGACAAAGCGACCCAAAAAAGGGAGTAGACATGTTTGTGCCGAAGCGTAGGAAAGAAGAAATGAGTCAGTTTCAGGGTTGGGAGGGATGAACGTGGCCCTTAAGATGAGATGGTTAGGGACAGCCTGTTTTGAGATGGTTCTGCCCAACAAAAAGACCCTTATGATTGACCCCTACTTGGATGACTCGGTGAGTGCACCCATCGCCTCTGGCGAGATAAAAGGGTGCGACTATATCCTCCTCACCCACGGGCACTATGATCACGTCTTGGATGTGGGCAAACTGGCCGAACGCTTTAAACCAAGGGTGTTTTGTAGCGATGTGGCGGCCACTTCCTTGATAGAATCCCAAAACGTGTCCTCTGAGCTCATAACCAGAGTGAAACCCGGCGAGATCATACGCGAACAGGGATTGAGTGTGGAGGTTTTGAAGGGATATCATGTGGATTTCGCAAAGGAGTACAAGCGGGTGACCGGGAAAGCCTTGGCGGAGGGGGGATCCGACCCAATGGGTGAGATGAAAAAAGCGGTTGCAGCCCTGTTTGGATCGGATAGATTCCCTGACCAGCTGGCGGACTGGATGAGGTGGTACCCGCAGGGGGAGCAACTCAACTTTGTCCTTGATCCCGCCGGTGGCAGGCGGGTATATATGGCAGGGTCTTATCCGGAGCCGAGCATCATCGAGGTGGCGAAACAGGCCAGGGCCCATATTACTCTTTTACAGGTACTGCCGGGCAACATATTGCCAGGCCTGGAGGAGCAAACCGCCAGCTTGGCCATTGCATCCGGCTGCAAGATCGCCGTCCCGCAACATCATGATCCCCTGATGGAGGGGGCCAGGCAGGCGGACCTGACCCAATTGAAAAGGATATTTAAAGAGAAGACAGACATCGCGTTCCAGGAATTCCTGCCTGGGAAATGGTACACCTTTGATTAAAAGGCACGCTCTATCACTTCTATGAATACCCAGAGCAAACAATACAGAAAGCTCAATATTGCAGAGGCCGTGGTGGAGTATGTGAGGGGTATGCCCGAAGGGGAGCGAGACACTCTCTTGAGAGATCTCTTTGAGGAGGAATTGGAGAGTCGTGGGGAAAGGGTTTTCAAAAGGGTGCCGGTTTTCACTTCGGTAAATTACGCTGTGGAGGGACGGGCCTACCAGGATTTTGTCAGGAACGTGGGGGCTGGCGGCGTGTTTATCGAAACCTCTGAACATTTTTCAGTGGGCCAGTCGGTTTCACTCACTTTCTCACTTCCCAATTACTCCAGGGTAATCAAGATTACAGGGGAGATTATGAGGACCACGCCAAAGGGTGTTGGTGTTGAGTTCAAGGTGGCTGAAAGGAGGAGATGGGAGCGATTCTTCGTGAGCGAAGCGCTCCTTGCTGTTATTGATGAACCCTTCCCCCATTTGGGCGAGATAACCGATATCAGCGAAGACGGGCTTGCCTTCCGCTACTCAGCAAAAAAAAGCCTTTTCAAGGGACTTTCTCAGTTAGATATATTTCTGCTCCAGGGTCGTTCCGGGATGCGAGACCTGGCAGTTGAACCAAGGTGGGAGGTGAACATATCCGGGAACATGCGAAAGCAGGGTGTTCAATTTCGTGGGCTGAGTGATAGACAGAAATCGCAATTGATTAACGTCATTGAGCAATCCGCCCCATATGCAAAGGGCTAAATCTATCGGAAACTCCCATATTTTGGTCTCGTTCGCCAGAATGCCTCATGGCTTGTGGGAACCGAGTGGAGATCCCGTTTCAGTGGGGCCACGGCTTGGCCCTAACGCGAGAGAGCACGCACTGACTCTCCCCACCATTTGCCGTTACGCGTGCGCTGCTACGCTACCTCCTTTCTAATATGGCACATATCCCCAATCCTCCGCCTCCGCAAATAGTCAGAAGACCATGCTTGGCGTCGCGTCGTACCATTTCATGAATCAGAGTAGTAAGCCTCATAGCGCCAGTGGCCCCAATTGGATGGCCTAAAGAAATCCCTGATCCATTCACATTTACCTTGGCATCCAAATCTTTCTCTTGAATACCCATCAGCTTGGCATCGGCAAGTGCTTGTACTGCGAAGGCTTCCTGGATTTCGATGAGATCCATCTGTTCTAACGTGAGCCCCGCCTTGCCTAAGGCCTTATTTACGGCCACAGGTACCGCAGGATAAGTGAGTGTCGGGTCAGCTGCAGCCACAGCGAAAGACCTGAAATAGACCAACGGGTTCGCCTCGCGTACCTCAGCCTTCTCCGGGGTTGTCAATACGAGGGCAGCGGCGCCGTCATTTTCACTGGATGAGTTGCCGGCCGTGCAGACGCCGTCCGGATAGACAGTTCTGAGCTTGGCGAGCTTCTCTAGCGTTGTATCACGGCGTGGTGTTTCATCTGTATCAAAGACCACCTCTCCTTGCTTTTGTTTTAGAGAAATGGGCACAATTTCCTCTGCGAATTTTCCAGAGTCAATAGCTTCAAGGGCTCTCTGGTGGGAACGAAATGCCCATTTGTCGGCCTCTTCACGGCTTATGCCTTCCTCTTTTGCGGCTGTCTCCGCCCAGGTCATCATCGCATTAAGCTCACCGAAACGTGCAATGGGTTGATGCATTGGCCTGCCGCGCTGTATTCTGTCGTAAAAAGGGAGTCCCCAGAGAGACAAACTTCCATGCTGTCGAGGGAAAAATCCCCACTTGGGATCCACCTTACCTCCCACGCCCCACTTGATATATTCACCCGGAATATAAAACTCAGCCCGACTCATGCTGTCGGCGCCCCCGGCAACCACAATTTCAGCATTCTCTGTTTGTATTTGCATGGCGGCTGTCCAAACGGACTGAAGGCCTGAGCAGCAGCGTCTGTCAAGGGTAAGACCAGGCACTTCTAATGGCCACCCTGCCTCAAGAAGCGCTAAACGGGCAAGATTTGGGGATTCGCCATTGGCAAAAGACTGTCCCAAGATCACCTCATCCACGTCTTCGGGTCTAATATTCGCCCTTTTAGCCACTTCATTGAAAACAACTGCCGCCAGTTTTTCCACCGGAACCTCCCGCAACGCTCCGCAATAGGCTCCAATAGGCGTTCGAACTGCACTTGTTGCTACCACTTCCTGCATAACATACCTCCTTTCAAGATCTTCTCATGGGCCCCTTAAGACCACCCTACTAAGGGTCATCCCCAGAGAGGTCAGACCACTTGCTAGTATTAACGAGAGCGCCAGCTTTATGAACAGCGTACTGCTCAACCTGGCAAATATGGCATCGCCCACATAGAATCCTAGGATGCCAGCGGGGATGAGGGAGACAGCGATAACTAGTCGGTGTCCCGTGGTAACGCCTGTGAATAAATGAGAAAAAAGGCACAGCGCGCCGATAATAAGGAAGAAAAGGGCCACAGTGGCCCTAAACACCTCCTTGGGCCAGCCCTGATTGGCTAGAAAAATAACGATCGGTGGACCACCCATTCCCACAGCAGCGGTTAAAGCGCCACCGGCAAAGCCAAATCCACACGAGGCGAGGAGCTCTTTCTTGAATCGTTTGGAGTATCCTAAGAGTAACAGGGCAGAAAAAACTATAGAGACAACGGCGATCAATGACCTCGTTACAAATGATGGCGCAACGAGCAGTAAGTAGGAACCCAAAGGTAGTCCCAAAACGGCAGGCGAGACTAAAAGAAAAAGCCGCTTCAGGTCAATATATCTCCTCGCATGGTAGCCCACTAGCCCTACACTGCCCATTCCTGTAACTAAGACGATGACTACCACCAACCTTGGATCCAAGAAAATCGCAAGAAGGGGTCC
>WOR8_10008387_pt1 | contig 13589 bp, 14 predicted proteins | sample DeeMarSeWOR38_10_FD_19890 | JGI IMG/M metagenome (IMG submission 19890) | reverse complement strand
ACCGAAAGCGGATCCTCGGGATCGCGAAACTTGGTCTTTCGAATCCGGTTATTGTTCTGGGTTTCGACCCACCGAGGGTTCAGGAACTCCTCGAGCTCTCTTCCTTCGTCGAGGTAGTCGCGAAGCCACTGGGCCCTGTGCGGGATCTCTCCGGCGTAACGTTTCCCATCCCATACCGAGCGCGGGTCATCCGGGTCTTCGTACTTCGCCGGACCCCCTTGCATCTCGTCTCGCCAAGCGACCCACGCCGGATTGATCACCTCCCGCATCGGCCGGCCTTGTCGGATCCGCTTTTCAAACCAGGCGGGCGGATCGCCCTTCCCATCCCACACGTCAAAACCTCCGCCCGCCCTTCGATACATCGCCGGCGCCTTTGGCTCTTTGCCCCCGCCAAGGGCTTCCTGTCGCGCTGCGACGTACTGGCGGAGCACCTGAAGCTCGTCTGGTGTGAGCTTGCTGAGCGCGGCGAGGGCCTCTCGAAGTTTCCCCTTTTCTTCGAGGGTCTTAGCCATTGATCGCCTCCACCACGGTCCACCCCATCAACCGAGCCCAGCTTTGGAGGGTCACTTCTCGCACCGCATTGAGGTTCGTGTCGCGCGCAAACCAAAGATTCGCGGGCGCAAGAACCACTTCGGCCCCTTCGAGCGCGCTTTGAAACGGAGGCCATCCGACGAACTGCTCAAAACACATGAGGAGCGCGGCTCTCCGTCCTTGAATGACCTGCACGCTCGGCGCGAAGAGATCGCTTCTCACATGCCGTGCGGCCCACGGAGCCCACATCCCAATCGGTGCGGGGAGCCTTTGCGGCCAGAAGGAGGGTTCGCCATCCCCGACGACGCCGACGCCGTTGCGTTGACCTTCTGTGTCGCGTCGCATTGCGCCGACGATCCACAATGCCTCGCGCTCTTCGGCCTCGAGCGCCCATAGGCTCGCACTGCTCGGGGTCCACGTCCCGCCGAGGCCCTCGGGAAACAAGACCACATCCGCATCGGTTGCGAGCGCGCGACGCCACGCATCGGCCGCCACGTCGTATTGCTCAGTGGGCGACCGATGGCCGAGTGCGCCGTACGGGGTGGATACGCCCGCCCAGTTGAGCGATTCAGCGGGCTCATAGTTCCGGCAGGCAAGCAGTGAGACGAGCACCAAGGCCGAGCTCCACGCGGGCCAACTCCTCTGATCGGGCGCCAAGAGGCTCGCCGTCACGACCAAGAGACCCAAGATCCCGAGGCCCGGCATCATGGCGGCACCTCCGACCCACGGATTGACGCCGCTCAGAAAGCCGACGGGCGGCAACAACAACACCAATCCGAGCAAGATCCCGCGACCCACCCTCGACCACGGGCTCAATGCAAAGCTCGTAGACCAGAGCGCGGCCCAAGGAATCGAAAGAAGAAGAGTCATCCCCGCCCAGATGGCAATGCCTGCGCTCGACCATCCGGTGGCATCGCCAAAGAACGTCGAGGTCCCTTCCACGAGGCCAAAGCTCGCGGCGCTGTAGTACGCAAATGCGACCCCGAAGGCTTCGCGTCGCGATCGACTCCATCGCCAGCAAAGAAGCACGCCCAGTGCGATCGGCAGGAGCTCGAATCGACCCGTCCACGCGATCGCACCGGAGGCCGCAGCCACCACCGAGAGGAGCGCGGTCACAAGGTCCATGCCGCCTCCACCTTGCAAACGATGGAGGACCGGGCGACCGCCCCGAAGTACCGCGAATCAATTCCCTTCTCGTGATCGCTACTAAGCCAGACCTCGCCCTCCTTGATTCGCTGCGGGAGCTCCACCGACGGCAATGAAAGGGTTCCGATGACTCGTTGTCGCTTCGACGCGCTCTTCGCGAGAGGCGTGCCGTTGACGCACAGCCGACCGTCGTTCTCGGTCACTTCATCGCCACCGACAGCGACGATCGTTTTCATCAGCAGGTCGTCGGGCCGCCCGCTGTAGGTCAACCACCCCTGCGTTCGGAAGAACGCGACACCCGGGTTCGACGACGCTTCCTTCGAGTCAATCGCGACCCAATCGCCGACCGCAGCGTCCCGGCCGGCAGTCTCGTCGCACTGCACGAGCCGATATAGACCCTTCGGCATCGAGGGGGAAAGGTTGATCCGGACCCCCGCCTGCACCGCGCCTATGGCGCCGCCAAGGACACCGCCTAAAATGCCTACGGTCAGCCATGCGGTGGGCTTTTTCCGCATCGCCGCATCATACAGAAGACGCCGGGCCTGGCAACCAATAAAAATAGTTTGATTGATTGAAATGTATTTTATCCAACACAGCCACAATGAGCATTTGTCGCGCAACCGATGCGTGAGGAACGCAGGACTTGCGGTCACGGTTTTGTGATACCCGCCCCAAAGCCATTAGATCTGCGCTGGCACACCGTATGCACTGACATCGCTCCACTTGGTGGCGCTCCGGTGGGGAGCGGTGAAATCCGGGAGGTTGTCATGAGTTATCTACTCGGATTTGTGTGTGTGTGTGCGCTGGGGTTCCTGCCGCTAGTTGGGTGCGGTGAGAACAATGGCGGTGGTGGTAGCGGTGGAACTGCGGGAACCGGTGGCACGAGTGGGACCGGCGGCACAGGCGGAATGCCTGAATGCCAAGGCCCTGAGGACTGCGACGACGGCGACGAGTGCACCGTAGACAGGTGCATTGACGGCGTATGCAGCCACGTGCCCGCTGAAGACGGCGCGTTCTGCGCTGACGATTCTGGCCGCTGCATAGCCGGCTCTTGCAGACTCGTGTCGTGTGAGGACATCGAGAACGGGGTGGCGTGCTTCTATTGCGGCCTCGGCGCCGGGGGCACCTGCGACTTTGGCTTCTGCCTTGATGGCGTTTGCATGAAGCCGGAATGCGAAATCGATGCTGATTGCACCGACCATAATGATTGCACGGCTGAACTGTGCATGGCTCCCGGGCTCTGCACTGATCCTGTTGCCGTTCAAGACGGCACATCCTGTGCAGGTGGCATGTGCCAGGACGGCGCATGCGCGTTGGAAAGCTCGGTCCTGCCGTGCACCGAGCAAGGCATCCGTAATGCTGTCGTAGCCGGAGGTGGGCCTTACACCTTTGATTGCCAAGGACCGACCACGCTGATCACCGACTTAGAGATAGCGATCGACAATGACGTCATTCTCGATGGCGAGGGTAATCTCACGGTGGATGGAGATGACGACCATCTGGTGTTCAATGTGACCAAGGGCACGGTGGAGCTGAGTGGATTCAAGATCACTGGAGGAGCCTCGCCCTATGGTTCCGCTATAGTAAACGAGGGGACACTGAAACTGACCAACAGCGCCATCTATGGGACAATCGGCGTGCTTAGTACCGCCATTGTTAATCTGGGCGACACGCTCACACTGAGTGATTGCAGCGTCTCCGGGAACGAAGGCGGCGGCATTGAAAACATGGGCGGCGGAACACTGACGGTAACTAACAGCGTCATTTCGGGCAATGCCGGCGGTTACGGAGCCATCTTTAACCCTGGTGGCACCCTGACGATCATCAACAGTACCGTCTCCGGAAACTCTAGTAGTGGCAACACGGCCGGTGGCATCTCCAACACCTATAACGGTACGGCGACGCTGATCAACACCACGGTATCGGGGAATGGTGACGGCATTCAAAACGGCCTTTGTTGCGCTCCAACTGAGACCACGCTGACGCTCATCAATAGCACCATCTCAGAGAACACCGGTAGCGGCATTTCGAACACCGGAACCATCACGGTGGCAAACACCTTGATCGACAATGATTGCGATGGCGTTGGTGAGACCGTGTCACGCGGCCACAACATCGAATCCCCCGGCGACACCTGCGGTTTCGACCAACCAACCGACCAGGTCGACGTTAGCGCCGAAGCGCTGGCGCTGGGACCGTTACAGGACAACGGTGGACCGACGCAGACGCGAGGACTGCTAGCGGGCAGCGTCGCTATCGACGAGATTCCTGCCGAGGACTGTATCGATGCGGACGGACAGCCGTTGACGACCGACCAGCGTGGTGTGGCACGACCACAGGGTGACTCGTGTGATGTAGGGGCGTTTGAGCTGGAAGTGGGACCATGACTCGGCACCTATTCGGATTCGCGTGCGTCTGCGCGCTGGGCTTCCTGCCGCTTGTTGGCTGCGGTGACAACAATGGTGGCGGTGGAAGTGGTGGGACGGCTGGCACAGGCGGCACAGGCGGCAGCACCGGCCAGGCATCGGTAACCTTAGGGTCGACGGAGATTCAGATCACACTGTTTTCTCCGTCGCTGGTGGCGTCCGAGCGGAGCTTGAGGGAATCAAAGTCACGGGGGGCAACGGGACGTGGGCCGGCGGTATCCACAACAACGAGGATGGGCTCCTGATTCTTGTCGATTGCACCGTCTCTGGAAACACGGGGGTCAGTGGTGGCGGCATCTCCAGCCTCGGACAGCTTACGATCCTCCACAGCACCATCTCCGGAAATACCGCAAATATCGGCGGCGGCATATTGAACAGTGCTGACGACCTGGCGAGCATCCAGCGCAGCACCATCTCTGGCAATACTGCGGACTTCAACGGTGGAGCAATCGCCAACAACCGCGGACTCCTCATTCTTCAGGATGTGACGATCGCGGCGAATCAAACAGTCGTGCCGCTCGGAGATGATTTGGTCACTGGTGGAACGGTGAGCATGCGGAACACATTGTTCGAGGGGACCTGCACTCCAGTCCCCGTAGACTCGGAGGGAGGAAACATCGAAAGCCCGGGCAACACTTGTGGACTCGACGAGTCTGAGGGTGACCAGATTGACATCAGTCCGCAAGCGCTGGGACTCGGGCCGCTTCAAGACAACGGCGGTCTCACTGAGACGCACGGCTTGAGGGAGGGAAGTGTTGCTATCGATGCAGTGGCGTGCATCAACCCGACGGACCAGCGGGGCGTATCTCGCCCTCAAGGCGTCGGGTGCGATGTTGGCGCGTTCGAGTTGGAGCAGTGAGAGAGGCGATCGGATATGCCTCGCTGGTGACTTGCAACGACAGGGAGGTGGGCGATGCGGCGTAACCTGATTCGATTGGTTTGTGTCTTTGCGCTCGGCGTCGCGCCGCTTGTTGGATGCAGTGAAGGCGGCGGCGAAGGGGGCAGCGGAGGCACAGCTGGAACGGGCGGTACCGGGGGAACGAGCGAAAAGTACGATTTCAGCGAGGTGGACTCGGCAGCGGCGGCCTTCGTCGAGACGTTTGGCCTAGACGGCCTCACCCTCGCCGTCGTGCGCAAGGATGAGGGGCAGATCTACGAGAAGGGCTACGGGGACTTCGGGAGCGACCGAATCAGCCTGGTCGCTTCCACCTCCAAAGTGCTCGCCGCGGGGGTGATCCTGACCCTGGTGGACGATGGCTCGTTGGAGCTCGATCGCCCGGTCGCGGAGTACCTCGGTTGGGGCGACCATCACCCGACCGTGACCATCGAACACCTCTTGTCGATGATGTCCGGCATCGAGGGGTGGCCCGCGGCGAATCACACCTGCGTTCACGATCCAACGACCACAGTCAAGGAGTGTGGGAGATTGGTATTCGAGGACGAAACCGACTCCATCCCTCCTGGAGAGGAGTTCCGCTATAGCGGCAGCGCCTGGCAGCTGGCGGGTGCGGTCGCTGAAGTCGTGTCGGGCAAAAGCTGGACGGAGCTCGTCGACGAGGGGCTCGTCGAACCCTGCGGACTTTCGAACACTGGCTTCGTCAGCACGGATAGCCAGCTTGGCTACCCGGAGGCCTTCGATGGCGATCCGGCGAACATGCCTCCGAGCGACAACCCAGAGATCGGCGGCGGCGCTTACACGACGGTGAGCGACTACAGCAAAGTGCTGTTGATGCATCTACGTGGCGGAAAGTGCGGGCAGCAGAGCGTCCTTTCCCCGGAGATGGTGCAACGGATGCAAGCGGAGCTAGCGCCAGAGGGTGTGACCTTCCCGCCTTGGACGCCTTCACCAGCAGTGAGCTACGGGATGGGCTGGTTTCGGTACGAAGACGACCCAAGCCTGCTGGTGGATCCAGGCGCTTGGGGCGCCAAAGCGATCCTCCAGCCCGACGAAGGCTGGGGAGCAATCCTGATGATCGAAGTCAGCTTCGGCCTAGGTAACCTGATGTACAACGAGATCGTCCCGCTCATTCGCGAGGCGGTGCTAACAGCCGGCCAGAACTAACGGTCCTGCTACAGAAGTCCCTCTCCAAAGACACGAGCATGATGCTGACCTACCCTTCCCCAAGAATCTCCTTCGCAATGCCCTCCTGTTCTCGGGAAAGCGACCGTCGAGGGGCCTCATCCCGCTTTGACGGGGCCTTGATAGCTGCTCGCGCCGCGAGGATCCGGTCCGTGAAGTACACGATTTGCTCGCCGTAGACTGGCGGCTGCCCCGCCACGAAGATCAGGGAGTCCCCGGTGCGCATGCGTTCGCTTCTCGCATCGCGCTCTGGCAAGGCAAGGCGCATGCATTCATCGGGAGTCAGCAGCGGGCGAGCGTGTGCCCTTTCTTGCCGGGCTCGGACGGCCCCGGTCTTCTCGACCACCGTCGTCGTCCCGGTCATCTTCGAAAGGAGCTCGGCGGTCTGCACGTTGTTGGGCGCGAACGCCACCCGGATGTGGCAGTTGGCCACGATCGCCTCGTCGCGTCCGTAGGCCGAAAAGAGCTGCGCCAGGTCTTGCACCACCAGGTAGGCCTTCACGCCGTAGCCCGCGCAATGGGCCAACGCGTGCTCGAGGCTCTCCACCTTCCCGAGCGACGCGAACTCATCGAGGAGGAGCAGGATCCTGCGCCTCCGGTCGCTCCCGTCCGAGGACGACCGTGCCTCACTCGGGAGGTCTACCGTCAGGCCGCGCACGATCTGGTCGAGGATTAATCGGAGCAAGGGGCGCACCCGGGTGAGCTCACGGGGCGGGATGACGAGGTAGACGGTCATCGGCCTGCCGGGATCGAGAAGGTCCGCAACCCGAAAGTCACTCTCGCCGGTGGCACTGGCGACCACGGGGTCCCGGTAGAGCGTGAGCAACGCCACCGCTGACGAGACAACGGAGCTCGCCTCCTTTTCCGTTCGTTGCCGCATTTCGCGGGCGGTGGCCGCGACGACGGGATGCGTCTGTGTCGGACCGCTCTCTTCTTCCCACGCATGTTCGGGCGCGACGTGATGGAAGTAGAGCCATCGCTCAAGCATCTCGGAGAGCTCTCCGCCCTCACTGCTCGTCAGCTCTTCGGCAACCTGTAACAGCGTCCCGCTGCTGCCTCGTCGCCGCTCCCGATAGCAAACGTGCAAGATCGCTCCGACTAGGAGCGACCACGAAGTCTGGGCCCAGTAGTCGCGCTCCATCCCTTTTCCTTGGGGATCGACGAGCATGGTCGCGATGTTCTGTGCGTCCGCGATCTCGTGCGCCGTCCCAAGCCGAATCTCGGCAAGGGGGTTGTAGCGCGCGCTTTGTGGATCGGTGGGATCGAACCGAACTACGCGCTGGCCTGCTCCCTCTACTCTCCAGCCTGCCGTGCGGTGCCAGTTCTCGCCCTTGATGTCGAGCACCACGGCGGACTCCCTCCAGCAGAGGAGCGTCGGGATGACGAGCCCAATGCCCTTGCCGCTTCGGGTCGGTGCGAAGGCGAGCACGTGTTCGGGCCCATCGTGACGAAGATAGTGCACGGTTCCGAAGCGATCGCGCCAGGCGCCGACGTAGACCCCACCCCGGTCCACGGCTCGAAGAAGGCCCGAGCGAACGAGGTCCCGCTTTTTCGCCCACCGTGCCGACCCATGCTGGGTCGATAGGCGCCGAGCCTGCACCCACAACGCCGTCACCACCAAGGGCCCACCGACGGAGAAGAGCACCAAGGAACGCAACTGGGACAGGTGCCGGTCCGGTACGTAGGAGACCCAGGAGACCCAGGCCCAGGGCGCATAGAGATTCGTACCGAAGACCCCGGCCCACGGATGACCAAGCCCGGGCACCCCCGAGACCGTGCTCGCGGTCCATTGCGTCACTGCAGCCTGAGCAAGGACGAAGACAGACGTCCCAAAGAGGAGCGCTGCGCCCCGCGTCTCGTCTCGTCCTGTTCTCAGTCCATAGGGCGTGTGGGCCACGATCCCTTACCCCATGTCAGGCGCCACGACTGGCGCGAGGCGATTCGTGCCGCCGAGCTCTGCAGCGTCTATCGATCCACCGGGATCGCAAATCGGGTTCCGGGAACCTGCACGAGGTGCTTGCCGTGCGTTCGTCATTCCCCTCGCCCGTCTCGCTCGAGGCCCCGCTCCCGCAACCTGACAGACTTGATGCGGCCGAAGTAATATTTCACCGACAAGTCGCTAAGCTCTCGTGGCACCTCTGCGAAATCCTTGATGCAGTGCGCGATCACGTGCGACCGACCGACTCGTTGAAGGACGTGATGCGCCGTCACTCCGAGGATCGCGCCGCGATAGGTCGCATCATCCGTCCGGGGCACCGTCAGTCTCACCTGCTCAGGCCCGGGCCGCCGGACCGCAAGCTCCGCCTTGAGAGCGCTTCGGGATAAGACATCAAGGGCTTCAGCCCGGTCGAACTCGAGCCATTTCCAGCGTCGCCCCCGATCTCGACTCATCTCGTAACGCCCATGGACCCGCCGGAGCTCGAGGTACTCGCCGCGGGGCGTCGGAATCATGGGCTCATCGAAACGATGGATGGTGACGCTCCCGGGCGCGTCCTGCAGGACAGCGGCATGCTCGTCGCAGTAGACGACCTGGCCTGTGTAGACGCCGTCGACCTCCGCCACACTGTTACGGACGTTCCCGTCGAAGAGCCGTCGAAGCACGCGTTCGGGGACCTGGGACAGGAACCAAAGACGCGCCTCGATGCTCTCTTGGAGCAATTCCAACTCATCGAGGTCAAGGGCCTCCACCAACTCTTGGAGCTCGCTTTCCTTCATGCGGACCTCCGGGTGCTCTCGGGTGGATGAAAAGAATGGGCTGGCGAGTCGCCGGACCCGCCAGCCCATGCCCCGTCATGTCCCCCTTTCACCGGTGCAGATCGGCCCCGAACATCCGATGTCTGCCTCGGACCGATCTGCGTCACGACTTGGTCTCCCTTCCGAGAAGCGGCGGCGCGGGGTGTTGGGTTGGACTGGGCGCGCCGTCGTCCTCACCCCTGTTATCGGTTTTGCCCCTCGAAAAGTTGCTCAAGCGACGTCGATTCTATGGAGCGCAGCCGAGATCCGGACCGCGAGATCCGATGCAATACCTTGAAATCACGGGAGACGTGGCTCGCGTTCGCGAATCAGGCGCTCTCAGGCTTCTGCGCGATTTGGAACGCCCCGTGGCGTCGTCCTAGCGCCCGGGCCGAGCGGCCCAGAGATGTCGACACCGGCCACGGTTCATTCGCTTGGATCGGGCTTCTTCTCAGGAGGTGATTTCTCTCGGCGCTCTGCAAGGTGGCACTCACTGCACAGGGCTCGCCGGTCCTCTGCGACGATCTCCGCGACGCGTTCTCCACACGAATCGCAGACGACCACCGTGACGGAACTCCTCGTCATGGCGCCCGTCGTAGCACCCGATTCGCAAGCCGGCACCTGCGTCCCGCGCGGTAGCTGAGGCAACCCGAAGGCACCTCGACGAGAGCCGAGTCCCGAAGCAGTCGGGCGTCAAGTCCTGAGCTTGCCCTGGGGCACATCCCGTCTCGCTCCTTTGCGTCGCGGTCGTGGCTCGACCGCCCCTCCACCAGTTCGCGAAGCGCAGGTCTCCTGCGTCGGGCGAGAGACCTGCACTTCACGAACCCAAACCAAGAGAGCGAGGAAAGCATGAGCCCGACTGAGAAGATCGCCCACCTCAACGACAAGGCCCGCAAGGGCCTGCTTCCCACATCGACGAAGGTCCTTCTGACACGTCTGGTGGCCGCCTTGCCCGAGGCAACCCTTTTGTGCCTACAAGACGCGGTCGCGCAGTTTGACGCCTTCACCGAGGACAACGACCCCTACGGCGAGCGCGACTTCGGTGCGGTCGAAATCGAGGGCGAGCGGTACTTCTGGAAGATCGACTACTACGATCGATCGCTCCGCTTTGGAGCCAAAGACCCGTCGGACACCTCCGAGACCGTGCGGGTGATGACGCTCATGCACGCAAGCGAGTACTGAGATGGCATCCATAAGAGAGAGAAGTGACTTCGATTGGGTCTGTCCCGAATGCGGCAGCGACGACTGCGAGATGACCGCCTGGGTTCACGTGAACTCCAATGAAGTCTGCGATGGCGAGGGACCCGGCGAGCAGTACTGGTGTCCCCAATGTGAAGACCATCCTTGCCGCTTAGTGCAGCGGAAGGACTTCACCGACGCTGGGTAACGAGCGGTGCCGCCGTGGGTCCGAGTGCTCTGACGCCCTCGTAGGGTGTGCGGCGGATACGCGGAGCTCACAGGAGCGTCGGCGTCGCGTGCCCCTCAATGCGCAGGGAGCGTCTCTTCCGTTACGTCGCGCGGCCTCGTGCGTGCTCGACACCGAATCGGCTTTCTCCTTTTTTCGCTTGGTCTTGTGCCTCGCACGGTCGGGTGAACGAGGCACACGCCCATCTCAAACGGAGGAAGCCCATGATTCTCAAGATCACGCACCAAGCCGCCCGACTTCTCGCGATTCAAGACGCCAAGCGTGCGATGAAGGCATGCGACTACGACGGGGTGAGCTTCACCTGCGGCGAAGCCTACGCCGACTACCGCTACGAGGGCCTCGGCGATGTCCTCATCCTGAACCCATGGGCGACGCTCGAGGACGACGTGGTCGAGACCTACGACGCGGCCTACCGGGACACCTGGCATCGAACCTAGCGCCCGGCTCCGGGGGCTTCGGTCCGCGGAGCTCCTGCGTTCGCTTGGGAAGCTCGGCTGCGGACCTTCCTTGCTGGCGCAAGGGCAGGAAGAGCTCGGGTTCGAGGTGCTTGGTGGTCTTGATGCGGCCCTTCTTTTGCGCCGCGAGCCAGCTCTCCCGCGGGGCGAGAGAGCTGCCGATCGCGGCACAAAGAAAGGAGAAGCTCGATGCCCAAGCTCAACACCCCGCTCGAGGACGTCCACGTGATTCGCGAGGTTCATCTGCACTACAGTCAGGGCCATCAAGAGCAGCAACCGCTCAAGGACAGCGACGACGTCGCAACCTTTCTACGCAGTGTCATCGCCGACACCACCCGCGAGCATGCGGTAGCGATCTACCTAGACCCCAAGAACCGCCCGCTCGGCTGGAGACTCATCTCCATCGGCACCGACGTGATGGCCCCGGTCAAACCCCTGTTGGTCTTGCAGCCCGCGGTGTTGCTCGGAGCCAATGCCATGATCTTCGCCCACAACCATCCCTCGGGAGATCTCGAGCCAAGCGCCGAGGACAAGAAGCTCGCGGAGACGCTTTGCGCAGCCTGCACCCTGCTGGGCCTCCGGCTTCTCGACAACATCATCTGGACCGAGGTCGGGTGCACGAGCTACGGGCCCTACGCCCGAGAGAGCGGGGGCGTGCGATGAAGAACATCGGACAAGGCTCTCTCTTCGAGGAATCTCGCGAATCCAAACATTGGCATCGCGTGCACGCGGCGCCCGCTTCAGGGCGTAGCGGCTGCTCTCTTGATATCGGGCCCGTCCGATGGCGTGGCGAGGGCGGCAGTCAAGAAGAGAAGCGCGAGCTCGCCTATCGACTGGCGCTCTGCTGGAACCTCGCCGAAGGTTGGCCAACCGAGGCCCTCGAAGAGGGGATCTTGCGATCCGTTGAAGATGCGCTCGCGCAACTGCTGAAGCTCTTGGAACAGCGCACACAGGAAGTCCCTTGCGAGATTCGAACGCTCGGAGACCAGCTCTCCCGACTCCTCGAGGAGCGCGATGCGCACTACGACCTGACCGATGGTCGGCCTCATGATTGCCCGGCCTGTCTCGCGAACCGTGCGCCAGCGGAGCTGTCACAGCGGTTGCTGACGTTCCGGTTGCTTCGCGGTGAACGCGCCAGCCGTGGGCCGAGGAGACAGCTCTCGGACTCGGGTGAGAGAGCTGTCATCCACGGCACACAAACAAAGGAGAACACCATGAGCACCAAGAAGCACACCATCTACGTCATCAACACGACCGAAAGCGGCAAGACCTACTGGAACCGTGCGGGGGTCGCCTTCGAGAACAAGGACGGGAGCTTCACGTTCAAGCTCGACATCCTTCCTCAAACGAAGTTCCAGCTTCGCGAGGAGAAGCCCCTCGGCAACGAGGAAGCGGCGGCCGAGTAACGGCAGCCCGCGGCAACCAGGGCGCCCTGCCCTGGTTGCGCGCGGTCGTGAGATCTCGATCCCAGGTCATCGCCACGGAACCGAGCTCTTCCAAGGGCACGGTAGTCGCCGCACCCGCTTTTTCGGTCGTGCCTTGTTGGCTCCGTCCAAGATCACGAGGCCTGCGTACCGCCTGCCGGGAGTGCGGTCCAGTTCGCCTTGATCGCTCGTGCTGAGGACGACTTCCCGACCCCGGAGACACGGGAAAACAGTGGCCCCAAACGCCATTATTTGGCATTCTGCGCAAAGCGAATGGGGAACGGGGTACGGAAGCTGGATCGGTACGACGCTGCAACCGAGCCGGGCCGGCTCTCGCCGCGCTCGGTTGCGTGGCGGGAGGCATCCGAGCAGTCCACGCAGACGACGGTCGCGGGAGTACGCCCAGAACCGAACCGCTGGGGGCGAACGTGACAACTCACAGCATGGACGTCTTCTCCCTGAGAGACGCGGTCGTCGGCGAGTACAAGAAGTTCGCTAAGTCGTTCACGACGATCTACGCGGAAGACATCCGGGAGCAAATCGAGGACATCTATGCTCAGGATCGGTATTGGCCCGAACCGCTGATTCAAATCAATCCAAACTACAAGCGGACAACCACGGTCGAAGATCTGGTCAGAAGCAGCACTCTTCATCCCGACTGCGCGAAGATCTTTCGGACCTCCCCAACGACCGATGCACCGCAGGGTGAGACGCTATCGCTTTACAAGCATCAGGAACAGGCCATTGCCCTCGCCTCCCAAGGCGAGAGTTACGTCGTTACAACGGGCACTGGCTCAGGCAAGTCGCTTTGCTTCTTCATACCAATCGTAAATGCAGTCCTCAGCGAGAAGAGACATGGTGACGCTGCTAGAACGCGCGCCATCATCATCTATCCCATGAACGCGCTGGCTAATAGCCAGCTCGAAGAACTGAACAAATACGTCGATAACGTCCCCGGGCGACGCCCCGTCACCTTCGCGCGCTATACCGGCCAAGAGGACGAAGGCGAGCGTCGGAGCATTTCCGAGAACCCGCCTGACATTCTGCTCACGAACTTCATGATGCTCGAGCTTCTAATGACGCGGCAGGACGAGCTCGACCGCCGTGTCATCGGCAACTGCAAGGGTCTCAACTTTTTGGTGCTAGATGAGCTCCACACGTACCGCGGCCGACAGGGTGCGGACGTCGCGCTTCTTGTTCGTCGTGTGCGGGAGCGCCTGGCACCGGGCGGGCTTCAGTGCATCGGCACATCGGCTACGATGGCCAGTGAAGGCGCGCTCAAAGATAAGAGCAACGTCGTCGCCGAGGTCGCCTCCAAGTTGTTCGCGGCCGACATCGAGGACAGCAATGTTATCGTCGAGACACTCG
>WOR8_10004464_pt1 | contig 13591 bp, 6 predicted proteins | sample DeeMarSeWOR38_10_FD_19890 | JGI IMG/M metagenome (IMG submission 19890) | reverse complement strand
TGCCGTAAGATTCTAAATCATAGTCTTTGCTGTGAACGCCGGGGGAAAGGTAGATGTATTTGTTGTGCCAGGGATCCAGGGGTACCTTATCGAGGTAGGCGTCGCTGTTATAGCCCTTTATGCCCGGGTCTGAGACGAGCGCTTCAAGGCCTTCTGAAGTAGTGGGAAAACGTCCGGTGTCGGTCTTGAACAGTGCCAGTGCAGATTGGATATTGCGTATATCGACTTTGGCCTTCATTCTCCGGGCTTGTTCGGGTCTGCCTAATATCCTCGGCATAACTATAGTAGCCAGTAGCCCCAGAATCACGACTACTATCATAAGTTCAATCAGGGTAAAACCGGCTTTTTGTAATCTTTTTCTGTTTTCTTTCATTTTGCAGGACTCCACTAAAGGACCTGATTAATATCAAATATTGGCAGTAAAACGGCCAGCACGATAAAACCCACAATTGCCCCCATGACCAGAAGTATCACGGGCTCAAGCAGCGAGGTTAGTGTTTTTGTTGTCAGTTCCACCTCGTCGTCATACATATCGGCAATATTGATAAGACCATCTTCAACATTGCCGCTTATCTGGCCTGTAGCTATGATGTGATAGACGATTGGCGGGAACAATCCGGTTTTTCTTATTGCGTTGGCAATAGGTTCTCCCTTGCCGACCAAATCCTTGACTGAATCCATTGCGTTTGCAATAACAAGATTTTGAATTACCTGTTTTGCGATTTCCAGGGCGTTGAGTATCGGAATACCGCTAATAAGAAGTATCCCTAACGTCCTGGTCAGACGGGCAATTTCTGCTTTAAGAAAAAGTCTACCAAAGAGCGGCAGCTTCAGTTTCCAGCGGTCTGCAAACAGTTTGCCTTCTTTTGTTCTGCAAACGGCTGGAATTGCCAATAAAACCAAACAAAATATAGGGATGATCACTATTATATATGTTTCCATAAAAGAGCTAATTGAGATAAGCAATCTCGTGGGCCAGGGAAGAGATCTATTCATTTCAATAAATATTGCTGTTATGCTTGGTATCACAACGGACATAAGAAATACCACCACCGCCACTGCAACCACGACCATCATCAAGGGATATGCAACGGCGGATTTGATCTTGGCTGCGAGATGGAGGCGTTTTTCCAGTATTTCCGCCAGGCGCAAGAGAACTTCTTCCAGAGTTCCGCTTGTTTCACCTGCGGCCACCATGTTGACAAAAAGGTTTGAAAATACATTGGGATGTTTGCTGAGGGCGTCGGCCAGTGTGCTTCCTGAATTAACGTTATCAGCCACTTGTTCCATAACGTCTGCAAGAGGATTTTCCCGGCCCCTAATCCCTCGCAACTGTTCGACTAAAGCTGAGAGAGCCTGTACGAGGGGCATGCCGGCACGTAAAAGTGTTGCCAACTGGCGCACGATGCTGCAGACATCCTTCGTACGGATTCTATTGAAAATGTCCCTCTCGTATGTTTTTGGCTGCGCATCGGAACAGCCGTCGCTTTTAGACGTTTGGTACGGTTGGACCGATTCTTTGTCACTTGCCAGCTTATATTCAACCACCGACACTTTCAGTCACTCCTGTATTTGTTTGTACATGATCCTGTGTGACCCTGCATACTTCTTCAAGAGAGGTTTCACCGGCCAGAGCCTTGCGTAATCCATCCTCTCTCAAGGTGCTCATGCCTTTTGCAATGGCAGCTTCTTTTATAATGTGAGAGCTACAGCGTTTGGTTATTAGTTCCTTAATATCATCATCGATAACTAACAATTCGCAGATTCCGGTCCTTCCAAGATACCCTGTATCAAGGCAGCTCTCACAGCCGGTTCCTTTGTAGAGCTGCCCACTAATTGTGGAATTTTTTTCGTTTTCGGGCCATAGTGAAAGCTCTTGTTCATCCGGTGTGTGCGGTTTTTTGCACTCCGGGCAGATAACTCGCAGCAGCCGCTGCGCCATGACAGCAATGACCGATGATGAAATCAGGTAAGGTTCAATGCCCATGTCAATTAACCGGGTTACGGCTGAGGATGAGTCATTCGTATGCAGGGTGCTTAAAACCAGATGGCCTGTAAGAGAGGCCTGGATTGCAATTTCGGCGGTTTCAACGTCACGAATTTCTCCTATCATGATTACATCGGGATCCTGCCGGAGAATGTGGCGAAGACTGTTGGCAAATGTGAGATTTATCTTCGGCTTGATCTGCATTTGCCCGACACCGGGCAGTTGATATTCAATCGGGTCTTCAACTGTAAGGATGTTCCTTTCTTCACAGTTCAGTTCACTCATGGCGGCGTAGAGCGTGGTTGTCTTGCCGCTGCCCGTTGGACCAGTGAGTAGAATTATTCCGTGCGCCGATCTAATCAGGTTTCTGAAGCTATTAAGTACTTCCGCACAAAAGCCTATCTCGTCCAATCCTAATTCACCGCTGCCCTTGTCCAGCAACCTCAGCACCACACGTTCGCCGCCAGATGTCGGGATGACCGAAACTCGAATGTCCACAAAATTTTCGCCTATTTTAATCCGGCTCTGTCCATCCTGCGGCAATCTTCGCTCGGCGATATTCAGATTTGCCATAATTTTTAACCTGGACACGAGAGCGGCAATCTGTTGCTTCGGCAGCGTAAGTATATCGTGCAATACGCCGTCAACCCGAAAGCGTATTCGAGCTTCATTTTCGTATGGTTCGATGTGAATATCGCTGGCCCGGCTGTGAACCGCCTGGAAGAAGATTTTATTGACTAATTTTATGACGGGTGCCTTGCTGGCAATATTGAGCAGGTCTTCGGCCCCGGTGCCGCCAATCGTATCAGCATCATTGTGATTATCCGCTGAATCTTGCTCCGAAGGATTTTCTTCATCGCTATTGATGCCTGTGCTCTGATAATAGCAGCGACTTATAGCCTGTTCTATCTCGGAGGCAGGGCAGATGACGCGGCTGCACGGCTGGCCTAAGACGGTCGATATCGCATCGTATGCTTCTATATTTAGAGGGTCGGCCAGAGCAATTACAACCTGGCCGGTAACCAGACTTAGAGGGATAGCGCGTTGCTTTTTTAGAAACTCAAGGGGTAGTTTCCGCACAAGTTCCGAGTTCAACTGTTCGGGCAATATGTTTTTTTTGTACTCACACTTGTGGCCCCCAAACGCAGTCTTTCGCGCTTGGGGAACTTCCTTTAGTTGTTTTATTGTTTGTTCGTTCAGTTTTTGTACTCTCCAGTTGGGCTACTCGTCCCGCACCATTACGGGTGTGAGACGAAGTTATTTTAGTATAAAATTAGTCCGAGTTTTTGTTAGTCTCACCATTTTCATTCAGCAGATCAGTTTCTTTTTTCTTTTTTTCGGTTATCCTGTCCAAATCTTGCTGGTTGCTCATAACATGTGGCGTTATAAACATAAGCAGATTTGTTTTTTGTATCTGGTCCCTTTGGTACTTAAACAAACCTCCAAGCAGGGGAAGATCACCCAGCAGGGGAATTTTCTTTTCGAGTGTAACTTTGTCATCTCGAATAAGACCGCCGATTACAATAGTTGAGCCGCTGTTCATAGAAACAACAGTCTGGGCCTGCCGTTTAGCAGTTGTGGGCGTGTTAACGGAGGTCCCCGTAACTCCTTCAATAAGCTTGGTGAACTCGCTGTCAATTTCGAGCCTGACAAGTCCGCCCTGACTGATGTGCGGCGTTATCTCAAGGCTGATGCCAACGTCCTTGTATTCGAAAGTGTCTATCACTGTGGGTGTAATAAAGTCTGTGGTTTCGGTAATTCTGGATTCTACTACGTAGGGGATGTTTTCACCCACAATTATCTTTGCTTTGCTGTGGTTGGAGGTCGTAATATGAGGCGTCGAAAGGATATTTACTCCCGACTCCTTCTCCAAAGCGTGCAGGATTGCCCCAATTCTTACATCTGAACCATCTGCTCTCCATGCGCCAACGGCAAGTCCCTCAAGATCTCCACTGAGAAAATCCACACGTGGTCCGAAATTTGTAGCTCCGAAAAATCTAATGCTGTCCTCAACCGCTTCGTCCAGTGTGGCCCAGTCAATGCCGATTTCGGTTAGACTGTCTTCACCCACTTCCATAATGAGCATCTCAACAAGGACCTGCTCTCGCACTATGTCCAGCTTTTGTATAATCTCTTCGATGACTTTAAAGTCCTGTGCCGAAGCGGCCACAATCACTGAGTTTGTACCCTCATCAGCGGTGACCTGGACTTGCTGGCCTGCTTCCAGTGCGCCGGTGATTCTCATATTTGCAAGAACGGCTGTTAGTGATTCCGCAACTTCTTTGGGCTGTGCGTTTTCGAGGTAAACCACGTGAACGTTGTTTGCGCTATCAGGTCGCTCAACATCGAGTTGTGTTATTAATCCCTCTATAATCTTGGTGTCCTGTTCATTGGCAACGACATATAGAGAGTTCGTCCGTGGATCAGGTATGATTTTCATACCAGTCGAGGCCTGGGGCATGCTGCGGTTTCGCCCAACCGGTGAAGAGACTACCCTGTTTTTCTCTATTATGCGAGTGATTTGCTCACTGATGACCTGTGCGGAAGCATAGTTTAAGCTAAATACCGTAATTTGTTCTTGTACATCAAGGTTCTGAATAATTTTGGCGATGTGGTGGATATTTGAGGATGTGTCTGTAATCACAATCGAATTGGTCTTGGAGTAGGTCGCCATCTGAGCGCCGGTAGCCAAAAGGGGCTGAATAATCTGGCTGATCTCATCGGCATTAGCGTAATTGAGCGGGATAATCTGAGTTATAACAGTATCGTTTCGGGGAATATCTGAAGGATTGTTTCCAAATCGTACCTGAAGGTTGCGTTTGGCAGCCTCTGCCCTTGGTACTATCTTTACAAGATTTCTTCCGGCCGGTACAGCAGCGAATCCTTTGACTTCAAGAATCGACTCTAAAACCTTGTAAACCTCGCCAAGACGTATTTTCGTAGGGAACATTACCGTAACGTTGCCGCGAACACTGTCATCCAGAACGAAATTAATACCTGTTATATCACCAACCGTCTTCAGCACCATCCGAATATCCACCTGGTCAAAGTTTACACATATGAGTTCGTCAGACATGCCGGGTTTATCAAGTACAGGTGGTTTTATGGCTGTCTCTGAAGGTGGCTGCTCTGCTGTGGTGGTACTTTTGCTTCTGGCTGCGATCTCTTGCGGCAAGTCAACTTGCTCTCTTGAAGCTACCTGAATAATTGTCTTGCGGGTTGGAGTATATTCCGACGTCTTGCTGCTGTTGGCGGTTGTTTGAGACTTCGGTAGGGTAACTAACTGCATCAACTCTTTTTTGTCGGTATGATTTGTGACTGTTGCTTTTGGTTGCTCAATCTGCTTTGTATACAATTCTTTCGTATGAAAATCCTTTGTTATTTGCGGAGGCTTGTCTTCCTGCGGCCTCATTTTCGTTGTCTTAGGTGTCTTGGATTCCGGCGTGCAGGATACAAAGCTTACGCAGAGTATGCATACAAGGTAGAAAAAGCCGTTCAACAACGTTCGCAGATTTCGCTTGTTCATATTTGTTTTTTTTGACTTCATCGATTTCACCTGTTCAACATTATTTCATAAACGGTATATCGGACTTTTTTACATGGTAAATGACAACTTTTTATTGTTGTTGTCCCTCAAAAGCTCTATATCTATGGCCGGCTGTGACTTTGCTTTCCTGAAAACCTGATAAGCCTTCTGCTTGCTGGTCAGTCGATGTCCATTAACTTTACGAATGATGTCCCTGTTCTTTAGGCCAAGGTTCTTTGCAATGCTCAGGTTTTCCAGGCCGGTTATTTGAAGTCCTTCTATCCGGCCATTTGCAGAATAAGGCTCAATAACGGCATTATTTAATACTTCTTCCACATATCCGATTTTTGTTTGGGTGTTATTAATAGCCTTGTTAGGAGACAAATCGGCTTTTGCTGCGTTACTCGTTACGTTAGAAGCCTGAGCCGGAGATAATTGGTTATTACTACCGGATGATGCTATATTGAGCTTCAACACCATCCTTTGTCCGTCGCAGTTCAGAACTACTGCATTTTCTTCAATACTCTCAATGCGAGCGCCCGCCACGGTCTGGTCTATCTTGTACAGATCAAACGCTCCGGTTTTAAGGTCTTTGATAATTGCTCTTGCAATTTCTGTTCTCCCGGATATAGTGCCGGATAATGCCAATCCTAATTCCTCAGAGATCGATTGCTGGTAAGCTGTCGATGTCCATTTACCTGAGCCTGCTGTTTGACCTGAAGAGTCGAATGGATCTCCTTCTATGATTTCAGAGTAGTCTTTGGGTGACAAATCCGACGAACGTGTTGCCTTATTTACACTTGTTGCGCTGCCGCCCCGCACGAAGGGGGGTGTAGAATTTTTTTCCTTTTGCTCGGGCACAAAAGTTATGATGACTACATAACCCAGTACTAAGGCAAGTGCTAATTTACTTATAAACAAGACCTTCCGAATGTACATTTTGCACCTTTCTTTTTTTAAACAACCATTGCTGCCACAGATAAGTAGAAGACATTTGCCAGTCCGTGAAACAAAATTGGTGCTAATAGTGACCCGGTCCGGACAAACAGCCAGCCAAGAACCAGGCCGGGTAAAAAGGTCAGAACCGAAACTATTTCACCCTGAATTACAACATGAGCAGTTGCAAAACAGGCAGCAGATATTATTATACTAATCCATTGTAACTGTAACAGCCTGCGTTGTTCTTGTGTTATTGCGATTATTGTCTTCAGAATATTATTTTGAACGTAACCTCTAAAAAATATTTCTTCAGCTACTGCGATATACATAAACTGGTAAAGTAACCAGCTAAACCAGCCATGTGCCGGTGGCATCACCGACCGCAGTGGTAATTCCAATCCCCAGTATCTCATAAACCACAGCCCACAGACCATGAGTGGGAAAGTAGTAAGGCAGGTCCATCCAAGAAGCACAAGCGAATGGCTTATTTGCTCCCTGTCAAGACCAATTCCGGCAAATTTACGTTTTGTAATCGCTGTCGGAACAAAGGCAACAGCGATCAAAATACCTGGCGCCAAGAACCATGTCTGTTTCAAAACAGAACCTGTGCCGATGACCCTAATTACCAAAATCGCAACAATTGTTACGATGGCGGTCTCTATAAGTAAAGATGCATTCAGCCGCTTTGTTCTCATATCAAAAAGCTGAGCCGAAGGTCCATCCCTACATCTGTATGCTGGAATAAATGTTTTTGTATTATTTACTGTATAAATTGTTAAGCCTCCCAGAAAAGGACCTTCTTACGCATCTTCTCATTATAAAGTCTAAGAAATAAAGTCTGGCAGAGGCAAACATTGTCTTTTACCTATATATGGTTCCTATATGCCGTACGCGCTCAATTTGCTAATATGAGCCTCTATTAGTTATATTATCGGTCCATAGTGGCGTCAGCTATGAGTATAAAATATAAGAATGAATTTTACCGGAGGCAAACTTCAGTGATGATTTTGTACATCCATGCTGAGATTTGCGTATATTTTTCCTATTAACAATATTATAGGACTTTAAAGTGCTGTTGTAAAGTAGAAAATGGTTAGAGATATGTAATTTCAACGTCGCTTATAAGTTATACGAAATGTGGTTTTTTATCTTAAAAATGGGGTTGCTTTTCGGCCGAAAATCCAAAATCGATAATTAGTTCTACGAAGATCTTAACTGAAGGGCCAAAAAATCAGGATTACTCTTAAAAAAATCTGTAAAATGGGCTAATTGTTACGAATTTAATATTAAAAACAGTAAATTAGGCCGAAAATAACCGATTTTTGGGGACCGGACCTATTCGTCAGCTAAAGCTGAAAATCTCGATGTTTAGGTCAATTGTAACATTCGTGTCAGGTAATATCGCGTATTTTACTTTTCCGCCTATCTTTTAGTTTTAAAATTACCATTGTTACAGCCAGCCCGATGTATGGCAGCAGAAGTTCCAGTGCACTTGCCTGGCTGTTGGCAGACATCGAACAGCCTCCGCCGCCACCTCCTCCACTTACACTAACGTTGCTACTACCAAAACTGCCACCAACAAAAAATTGCGTGAAGTGTGTAGTCTTAAAACGCAGATATGGGATCGAAGATATAACGATGGTCTCAATATCCGTTATACCTTGCTGACTGGCCGATGCGGTAAGAGGATTGTACCAGTATACCGAAACTGAGTAATCGGAAGCGGGGCTCTGGTATGGTATCGTGATTGTAACCGGCGGATCAAATACTATTCCGCTTGGTCCAAAATCATAAGGCAGACTCAGGTATTCCTTGCTCGTTGCTGGCGGATTCTTTACCTCTGAGATTGTAATCTCTATTTCGCAGGGATACGCTCCTGCCGGTACTATGACGGAAACACCGTCTGTAGTCTCCACTGTTGTTGTGGATGTAGTAGAAATATTGCCCGACGCCAATGTCGTAGATTCTATGGAAGTGCTTCCGGCATAATAGATATCCGTATTCATATTCCTGTTGTCAGTCCATACTATGTATGGATCGCCATCTCTATCTATGCCTAGGGCCGGCTCTGCCTGGCCTGAATTTGTCTCGTCATCACCCACAAAAACATTTGTTATGGGGCCTGAATTGATTTCATCGAAGAATATATCTGTGTCTCCACTGCTGCTGAGCCATCGCTTATCCTGCCAGCATACGTAAACTCTTAGGTTATTACCTGTGCTACCCATAACGGCGATCGCCGGTTCCAACTGATCTGCACTGGAGCCGTAATCGTCTATAATGCTGCTGCCTGTCAGATAATTCCCCGGCAGGCCACCACTAGTTTTAGCATAGAATATGTGATCTTTCCCAAGCGTGTCGTCAACCCAAACCAGATGTAAAATAGATCCTTCGGATTCAGTAGCGATCGCAGGATTTGATTGGTTATTTTCGTTGTTAACTATCGCAACATTTGTCCAGGGACCGTTATTTGACGCTGCTCCATAAATGTCATTTTCTCCGGAGATCCTTTTATCTGTCCACACAACGTAAACTGTGTTGTCGGAATCTACGGCAATGGCCGGCTCTCCTTGGTAGGCAAGATCAGATGTTATTTGCGAAACTGTTTTGGAGACGAAACCGTTGTTCGATGAACCTATATAAATATCCTGATTACCGTTCCGGCTATCTTCCCAGACGACATAGACCTTGTTAAAGCTATCGACAACAATGGCTGGATAATACTGGTGATCATTTGAGTCGGTGATCCTTGTTTCAGCAGACCAGTTTACTCCGTCAGTTGAGGTTGACATGTAGATGTCCCAGTTCCCGCGGCGACTATCCTGCCAGGCGACATATAATTTGTCATCGCTGCCTACCGCGACAGTAGAATTGCGTTGGTCTGCGGTACTGTCCGTCAGCTTAATGCTGTTACCGAAATCTTCCGAACCTGCAGTAAGTTTGTTGATATAAATATCTTTGTTGCTTGTCGGGCCTGCGTGCCAGGTTGCCCAGATATTACCCTTGCTGTCACTACAAGTTTTAGGTCTGTTATTGTTGATAATGCTGGCAAACTCAAACGACTCAACATTGATAGTGTTGTTCTTATTGACTTTTTTGTTCTTACCAAATGCCCGCATCTTTGTTTGAAAGGAATAGGAATACTCGTCCATTAAATTGCCGGCAAGGTCCGCGGCATTTACTGTAACAGTAAATGTCTGATCAAAATTAAATCTTTCGTTCGATTGGTAGGTAAATGTATAATCAGCTTTTGTGCCTGTTCGATAGCATTGGCCGTATGCGCTGCTGTATTTGGCTGTATTACCTGAGTATACGGTATCATTATTGACTTTAATTCTTACCGAATCAGCATCGACACCATCTCCTGAATCAATAATATCCAAAGTTATCAATGTATTCAGGTGAGCTTGGATTGAGTCTGCTTGGGGAGAAAGATTGGTAACTATTGGTTTTGTTACATCCGGCTCAGCAAAATTGGCAGAAATTGTGTGATTGGTAATAACATTGGTGAAAGTATAACTGCTCACGGCACCAACCGAGATGCTATCTACAAGGACATCGGAGATGTGATATCCTGAGTTTGTGGTGATAGTGTATGCCTGTGAGGCACCTGGAACGACCTGCGTGGTGCCGCTTGGATTAATCTGTCCACCATTGCCCGCATTGGCTGTAATTGTGTAGGTGAAAATGGTGGTAATTGTATGATTGGCCGCAACATTTGTGAAGGTATAGCTACTTACGGCACCAACTGAGCCGCCATCCACCAGAACATCGGAGATTTCGTGTCCTTCTGTTTCGGTGATAGTGTATGTCTGTGAACCGCCTTCAACGACTTGCGTAGTTCCACTCGGACTAATCGTGCCGCTGCCGCTGGCACTGGCTGTAATGCTGTAGGTAATTACTGCAGCGGTAGTGAAAGTGTTATCCTGGCTGATAGATTCGTTTCCCGATGCGTCTGCTGATTTTACACGGAAGTGATACGTGGTGCTTGAAGACAGCCCAGTAAGTGCTACAGAGTGAGAAGTGACAAGGCTCGTATCAACATTCGTAGCACTTCCATAAGTGGTGTCTACACCATATTCTACCTGACTAGTAGAATTCTCATCAGTATCCCAGGTAATAGTTGCTCCAGAGCTGGAAATATTTGAATAGTTGATGTTTGAGATGACCGGAGCGTTTGTATCAGCGGGAGGAACTTCTCCATAAAGCTCTAAGATCTCTGTTGCACTCAAAGCCCGGTTGTAGATGCGTACTTCATCGATAATGCCCTTGAACGCCTCGGTTCTATCTGAACTGTATCCGTTATTGCCTATGTCGGCGTAGGTCTCTAAGATGGATAAGCCGGTATACGTACCACTTGCCTTTCCAGCACCGTCTACATAAACAACATAGTTTGCCCCATCCCAAGTCAGGGTAATGTGGTACCAGATATTTGTATTTAAATCCTGGATATTAGTGTGTCTTGTATGAGAATCCCCTAATCCTAAGTCCAGGTATCCTTCTGTATTGTCTGTATAAAGCTGTATCCTGTTAGACCAGGGTTGAGTCATGTGGCTAAAAAAGAAATGATGAGCACTTGAAAAGTTCTCAGCATAAGCCCAGAAGGCAATTGTTCCTCCACTCACGCTGATATTGCTGGTTCCAATTTGCACAGCATCATCGACGCCATCAAAGCTTAAGGCTCCATCAATTTTGCCGTTAGTCCATATCGGGCCATTTATCAGCGATCCAGTGTTATTATTGCCCGAAGAATCCACAGCACTACTGCCACTACCTTCATCGAATTTCCAATGACCCACCAATCCATAGTCATATTCATAATCTATTGTTGTTTCAATCATTGGGTTACCGGAAGTATCCTGAACATTTACAACTGTTAAAGTGTAGGTTCCTTCTTCGTGAGTTGAAGTTGTTAGAGTAACCGTATCGGTCTCAAGAGAAGCTGCAATTATAGATATTCCATTATTGATATTGTAATTATTTGTCTGTTCTGCTGATGTCGGATCTAATAGCTCGTTGAAGGTAATTTCAACTGATGTTTCAGAGGCACTGGCCGAAATGATGGTCGGGGCGGTTACGTCCGGGCCCTCAACCGTGATGACTACGGTGTCAGTATCCGTCAAGCCGTCGTTGTCCGTAACTGTAAGTGTGATTGTATGAACGCCAACCGATAAAGTCACTTCGGGGCTATCGCTTGTTGCAATCTGATTTCCGCCTTCGCTCCAGACATAGCTATCGATAGTGCCATCCGGATCCAAAGAACTAGAACCATCAAGGTTGGCCTGTTCACTGCCATTATTGTCGGAGTCGGTAATAGTTTGGTCGGGTCCGGCGTTGGCGATCGGCGCCTGACTGCCCGAAGGAACGAATTCGTAGGCGCCGATATCGTATCCAGCGCCCTGTGGTCTTGTAGTTCCGATGATATCGATGTTAGGAGCTAAATTTGAACTTCCTGCGTCAATTGCAGGGCTTCCCGCTTTCAACGTGAAGTCCAAATTGGTATAATCACTATAGATTTCATCATAGTATCCGGAGGAATTTTTAAGATTGTGCTCAACTATAAAATTATTAGCTGGCAGAGCATCTGTTATGCCTCCCCAGACAATATTATTTCTTATGAATACGTTACTTGCTTGTTCAGGGTAATAAATTCGTATCGCAGGTCCGTGTGTGCCGTTGGGTGGATGTACAATTGTATTATTGATTATCTTGGCATTGACAGGACTATCTAAAGTTATGCCATGCCAGTGGTCTACCACAAGAAGATTATTTTCAATTGTCCAATCCTGCCAATCTCCACCTGCAGCAAAAATGCCCTGAGCGTGTGAACTATATGGTATACTTGGGTCTGCGTAACAATAAAACTTATTTCCGCGAATAACTAATCTGGATACAGTGTTTTCTCCAACATAGATTTGCATTCCGTCGTCATGGTTGTCGTCTACATCTAAAGAATTTCTAACAGTGTTATACTGCCATGTCATGTCACTGCTGGTTTTTACACGTAATCCATCCATGGTAAATTTATCAATGACATTGTGTTCTATTAAGCCATTGCTTCCTCCCACCAAAATACCCTGTCCTACATTTCTTAAATTGTTATTGCGGACAATGCTATTATCTGCAACAATATATATACCAGCTACACTTTTAGTTGACCAGTCACTTGCACTCCAGAGGTTTGTAGTTGAATCTGAAGCCGTGAAAATTTTACAATTTTCGATTATTATATTACTGCTGCTGCCGATAATATAAATAGTAGCCTGACCGCTATGTGCTCCCCAGTCTAATTCAGTTCTTACTTCAATACCTCTTAAAGTCCAGTTACTAACATCCCTCATATCAATACCGGATAATTGAGGATTATGATCCACCTCCGCCTCTATAGTTATTGGCCCTTCATTATTATACCATCCATCATATCTTCCGATATGGCCATGATAGCCTGTTCTGAGTTTTATTGTATCTCCCGGGGCTACAGGAGCTATAGGATTTGTTATAGAGCCGGTGGGAGTAGTTCTTCTCTGGATTTTTCCTGCGTTAAAAACTGATTGTAAGGTCCCCCATGGATTTGCTGAACTTCCGTTGTTGCTTTGAGTATCTCCCCCTGCGGGATCACAATAATAAATATCCGCTAACCCTTTGTTTGTCAGGGCTGCATTAATTGAACATAACAGGCAGACTATGAACAGCGCACCTGAAGGTACTTGTCTACACCTGTATGCTTGTTTAAATGTCTCTGTTTTATTTATCTTGTACATTGTTTAGCCCACCAAAAAGATCCCTTATTGAACTACATATCTTCTCAGTATAAAGTCTAAGAAATAAATCGGAGCAGTGGTGAACATTGTCTTTTACCTATTATTTTCACGTAAGCTGTATATTCTAAATTTGTGCATATGGCTCTCTATTGGATTCATTATCGGTCTAAAACAGTGTTAGCGACGCGCATAAATCGTAAGAGTAACTTTTGCCGATTGCAAACATCATCGATGATTTTGTACATCCATGTTGGGATTTGCAAATATATCGTTTTATTAGCTTTATTATAGGACGATAAGTCGCAGGATTCAAGTTTTAAATATTCAAAGATATGTAATCAATAATTTCGTTTATAGGTTTTGATTAAGCTACATTTT
>WOR8_10004459_pt1 | contig 13594 bp, 5 predicted proteins | sample DeeMarSeWOR38_10_FD_19890 | JGI IMG/M metagenome (IMG submission 19890) | reverse complement strand
AAATCCCGTTGTCATTGCTGTCCTCATCATTGGGGTCTGTTCCCAGAGTCAGCCATTCATCTCCATCTTTTACCATGTCTCCGTCCGTGTCTGGTCTTCTGGGATGCGTGAATGTAACACGAAGCTCATCGATGTTGCTCAACCGGTCTAGGTCACTGTCCTCAAGGTCGTCTGTTAGAGGCGAACCTCCTGAGTCAATCAACGTCGGATTCGTCCGCGTCAGATAGATCTCTTCATAGTTTGTGAGGAAATCGCCATCAAAGTCCCAGTTTCCGTCCAGAGTCCCAGCATCGAAGGTGTTGGGATTCGTCGGGTCCCAGCCATTTGAGATGTACTTGACTTCATCAGGGTCTCGAATCAGGTCAAAGTCAGAGTCTACAAGTGTGGCGTTTGTACCGTATGTGAGGACTTCCAGGCCATCACTTAATGTGTCTCCGTCCGTGTCGCTGTTCGTGACATTTGTGTTCCAGACGTAGCATTCAGCAAAGTCATCGAGATTGTCGAGGTCCGTATCTGCTGAGTTGGGATCTGAGCCCCAGAAATCGACCTCCAGACCATCAGGGATGAGATCTGAATCCGTATCATTGTTCAAGGGATCAGTGAAGTAGACGTTCACCTCTTCTCCGTCTTCCAAATTGTCGTCGTCGCTGTCACTGTCCAAGACTCCAGTTCCATAGATCACGTATTCATCGTAGTCCGATAGCCCGTCGTCGTCCCCGTCTGATTTTAGCGGGTCAGAATGGACAATCATGACCTCTTCAAAATCTGTTAGAGAGTCCCCGTCCGTGTCTTCGTTTAGGGGTGACGTCTTGCTGATCTTCACCTCATAACCGTCGTTCAAGAGATCGTCATCGCTATCGGGGTCATAGAGACCGGTGCCGACCTGAATCTCCTTCCAGTTGGCGAGGTTGTCACCGTCCTGGTCGTCATAGTAGTCGGTTATGGTGTCCGAGTCCGTGTCAACATCGTTGGGGTCAGTCTTGGAAAGTCGGACCTCTTGTATGTTGGTGAGCCCGTCTCCATCATTGTCATCCTGAGCGTCATTAATGTCGTCTCCGTCACTATCGACGTCAGTGGGTAGCGTTAGAGTGACGTTGTTTTCCTCATAGTCAGTCAGAGAGTCTCCGTCCGTGTCTGCCTGGTTAGGATTGGTTCCCAGGTAGACTTCCTGCCAATCTGTCAATTTGTCCGAGTCCGAATCAGGTTCATTGGGATCTGTCCCATGAGTGATGACCTCAGCAAAGTCAGAAAGTTTGTCTCCGTCGGAATCCGCGAGAAGTGGGTTTGTGCCATAGGTCAACACTTCTTGTCCGTCTCGTAAATTGTCGTTGTCGCTATCATCGTCATCGTAGAGCGTGCCCTCGATGAGGATCTCGCGAGCGTCAGCGAGTTGGTCCTTGTCAAAGTCACGGCCATAGGTTGAGACGACACCGAGATTTGTACCGACTGCATATTCCTCGCCACCGAAGCTGTCGAGGTTCCCGGTAGAGAGAGCGCCAACGAACCCATTGACAGTGCGCTGATTGGTGCGCCATCCTGTTGCATTATACATTGTGACAGTGTTTGGTGTTCCCACGAGCACCTGAGCGTTGGCAGTGGCTCCGATGTTGGGGAAGCGGATGTCATTGGGGATGCCGTTCATTGTCTTGTTCCAGAGGAGAGAACCTCCAGAGTCATAGATACGGAGTTGGTTCTCATCTGTCCCCAGGGCGAACTCGTGCCTACCACCAGTGACCAGGTCACCTACTCTGAGTGCTGTGATGCTGTCATCCAAGGCAAGACTGTAGGCAAGTGTCCCAGAGTCGTACCAGACAGCCACTGTGCCGTTGCTGCTCCCATAGAGAACGTCCCAGTTCGCAGCAGCGGTGAGGTCTCCCATGGCAACCACGTTGATTGCGGTGGAGCTCACCTTCGCGAACAATACTGCACCAGTGTCCTCCAGGAGGGTGAATCTCCTTCCTTCAGAGGCTACCACAATCTCATCTCGGGTGTCTGAGTCAATATCCCCAGCAGCAAGTAGCCGCACCCTACCGTTGCTGAGATAGCTCCACTCAGGAGTGGTGTCGATCTCGAAGGCGTACACGTAGAAGTCGTCACAGCCCACAACGACCTCATCCAGTGCATCAGCATCGACATTTGCTCCAGCCACAGCGTAGACCGGCTCAGGGAGTGACATGTTCATCTGAACAGTCTTGTCCGCACCAACGACCAAGACACCGTAGTCTGTTCCGATGAGCATCTCCTGACCTGCTGCAGCTGTACCATCGAGCGAAGTGAGAGCACGTGGCGTCGATCCCAGGTCGAGTCTCCAGAGTAGAGTACCGTCCTCATCAAAGAGGAAGAGAGTACCGTTCTGGGATATGACTGCCACCTCGTCCCGCGCATCCGCATCAAAGTTGTCCACGACAACTTCCACCACCTGGCTTCCCGTAGTGGTGGACCATACTATTGCCGTTTCGAATGGTGCGATTTCCGCGAGAGAGTGTGGAACCTGTGGTACCGGTATTGTGACGGGTTGTAGACCCGGGTCCGTTGTCTGGACCTGCATTCCTGCAAGCACGCAGACCACCAGTAGGGCTATGATTGCATGATACGGTTTCATGTTCATGGTGCGGTTCCTCCGTTTTCTTTCCACGGTTTCACTGCAAAATAGTCAAAGAAGTCTGCCTCAACCAGGCTGACCTCTTCAAAGGGTAGTTTCATCTCATTCAGTTTCTCGATAGTTGGTAGGATCTGCTCGGCTGGATCATCGATGAACAGTTTGATTGCATTCCTACCTGCAGCAGCAGTATACTGGACTCCTGGGAGAGCCTGGACACGTCTGATGATCTCTGGCGTATACGCCTTCAGGACCACGCGTATACTCTCTCCCTTCCCAGGCAGTGATGCTATGAGTTCTTGGGGTGTCCCGAACTGGCTGACATTGCCCTCCTCAAGAAGGCACACTCTGGTACAATAGTCCACGATCTCTAGGTCGTGGCTGATGATAACCATGGTCGTCCCGAGTTCGTAGTTGAGCTCCTTCAGGTAGTTCAGGGTTTCATGACGCAGGTGCGCGTCAAGCCCAGTGGTTGGTTCATCCAAAAGCAGAACTTTTGGATCATGAATCATCCCAAGACAGATTGAGACCCTCTTGCGTTCTCCGCCTGAGAGTCTGTCTACACGTTTCGTGATGAGTTCCTCATCAAACCCGAGGATGGTGAGGACATTCCTGGCGCGTTCCTCGATCTCCTTTGGTCTGAGTCCAAAGAGTCTTCCGAAGAACTGTGCATTCTGGAGGGGGGTGAAGTCATAATACAGGCTCAGATGCTCAAGCTGAGGGACATATCCAACGAGCAGGCTGATGAGTCTGGACTTCTTTGTGACATCATATCCTCCGACAAACGCCTGGCCATCCGTTGGTTTGATTTGACCAGTTAAGATACGGAGCACAGTGGTCTTGCCTGCACCGCTGGCTCCAATGATTCCTAAGAATTCCTTCTTGTTGGCGAAGAAGGATGCTCCTTTCAGAGCATAGAACTTTCCAAATGCTACTTTGAGGTCTATGATGTCAATCTCTCGATGGGTCTCTTTGATCTCTTCCTTAGCCACATCACACACCTCCTACCTTGTCGCTTACACGGTCGAACATCTTCCGTCCCTCCTCGATGTCCTCCATGAGCACCCTGAGTGCTTCGACCTTCTGTATCCTATCAAGGTCCTCTCTTTGAATCAGCTCCTCAAGTTGCGTGAAGGCTGCTAGGAGCGTGTTCAATGTGTTGTCGATATCACGGACAAGCTCTGGTTGTATCTCAGGTATCCTCAGTCGTCTCTTCATTCTCCGACGGTTGTAGACCAGACCAAAGATCATGCTTCCAAAAATACCGACAGATGTTATCAGAGCAACCTGCGCCATCGTGAGACCAAGCGATGGACCCGAGGGTTCCGTCGGGGGTGGGTTCACATAGAGATAGAATGAGACACTGGCATAGGTCATAGCGTAGTTCTCATCACCCAGGATGAGGAATATCCCATTGATCCTGCCCTCGGATCTCCAATAGCTCGGAGCGAACTGGGAAGAGTAGAGACCGTCCTCAACGAAACCAGCAATGAAGAATGTCAGACTCCCGTTTGGCAGCTCGTAGGCAATAGCCACGAAGAGGTCATTCACAGCATTTCCATAGTAGTCCTCTAACTCGAGGTTGACGTATACACTCTTTCCAGCCTCGTAGAGTGTCGTGTTCTCCGAAAGACTGGTCCTAGCAGTGAGAGTGTTTCTGAGTAGATACTCGTTGAGGTTGTCTAGCAAGAGGCTATTGTTACACTTCATCAGATTCTTGTTCATGAAGATCTTTGAAGAGCCAAACAGAGCAATGTCCGGTGATGTGTCATCTAGCACGACGACACTGTTTCCGCCTAACCTCACCTGTGCGTTGGACTGATTGTTCATGATGTAGGTGCCGCCGCCGAGCCACATGCTCTCTAGACCAACACCTAGCAGAGAGGAGGTGACAATCTCTGTTGTGTTCTCCTTAGAGTGTGTTCCCTCGAGGAAGTATCCATACTCCATCAGGAGCGGGTTAAGGACAGTTGTATTCGCATTGTCGTCATTGTCACCTAATATGATGAGTGTCCCGCCTCCATCTGTAAATTCCCTAAGAATCTCAATCTCAGTGGAATTGAACTCTTCAGTGGGTGCTATGATAAAGACGGTCGAGAACTGTGCCAAGAGTCCTGAATCAAGATCCATTCCTGGGGTTTCTATGAGGTCTAGACCAACATCGGCCATTCTCTTATCCATGTTTGAGAGTCCCGAGAATGTAGTCATCCTGAAAGCATCAAACAGGCTTCCTAATGAGTCAAGACTTCCAAGGTCGTTCAGACTGAAGTCCATTGACATTCCGTCATCTTCAGGGGGCGGTTCTTCCTCCTGTGCCAATGGGAAACTCATTCCACCAGTGTCATTTTCACCACCGAGACCTCCCAGGTCACCGAACCCTCCTGAATCTCCAAGAAGACTTCCAAATCCTCCGCCGTGGGAGGTGTCCAGGAGCATCATGGCTCTGGGATACTCGATAACTCTCTCAAGTGTAATGTTAGTGGTCCACCCAAGCTCAGTTTCCAGAACGTAATCACATCGATGGTATCCGTCGATTCCGATTGGTGGAGCCATGGCAAACAGTGAGAAGTCATAGAATCCTTCGATCGTGTCTGCACTTGTGAGGGACATGTTACCCCAATCGGAGGCGTTTCCATGATTGGTTATCGTAAGATTGCCAAGAGACTCTGTTGTTGAGAGTACAAAGCTGTAGAGTCCAAAGTCAGCAGGGAATCTGATGTCAAACGGGGCAAACGGGAGTATCTTTGGAAAGACCGATGTAGATGGAATAGGATCAATGATGAACACATCTCGCATCAAGAAGTCATCCAAGATTCCTACACCTGCAGTGAGTAAAACTTGGGCTGGGTTTGATACTAAGTTGACAATCTGGTCAAGACCCGTTGAAACCGCCCAGGCCGCAGTCCTCACCCCCTCGGTCTCAGGTCGCCAGTCTGTCACAAGCTTCTTTGCCTTGAATGGCTCGATTTCATCATAGTTGAAGTAACGAGCAAACATTGTACCATTCTCAACACTGCCCTCTATCACAAACATCGCGCCAATGGCAGTGGAATTCGTCTCACCTATGTTCATGATTACTGCTGTCGATTGATAGGTAAGACCTGCTTCAGCGATTCTGGGAACATCAGCTTCGACTACGAGTAGGTCTCCATTGATCAGTGCGCCAGGTGGTACATCATATTGCCACATTGCCTCAATTGATGCATCGAGAACAGTCCTGTTCTCCCCAAAACCCATCGCTATGGTGACATTTTCCAGTTCATCGACGTCAAGTGTGCCAAAGTCCCACTGCATTGCAAGACCGACGCTGCCATCGAATGTCGTAGATCCTGTCAGATTGTTATCAGACACATGGCTCGAGACAGTTGAGGCATTTCCAACCTCAAAAGCTGACAACGGAATGCTCGAGTTCATTCCAACGTAGAAGTTACCAAAAAATTCAGAGAGACCATAGGCAAACAACTGCTCATTGTCCAAATCGTATTTGCCATGGTCGTCCTCCCCATCCAAATAGAGGTCTAGCGAGTATGAAACATAGAGACTAACATTCTCAATAGGTTCGTTTCCAAGATTGAGAATGAAAGGTGTGATTCTGAAGGCCGTAAGCGGCAGAGACGAATACGTGGTGAGGTTATAGGATTCGACCAAGAAGGTCACGTATAGAGAGTCATTGTGAGACAATACTCCTACGTATCGATTGTATGGAGTTATCTGTGATGCACTGAAGACCTGGTGAAATTCGCTCTTCACATCGAACATCATGAGATTCGTTGGGTCTTCATTGTTCCACTTCAGTGAGAACATGCCCATCATCATGTGAATTCCCGAGTCCTGCGGATTTCGCTCATCCAGAGCCACAAGAGTTGTGCCAAAACTACTCATTAGCATCGTAGTGGATGCATCTGTTCCACTTGCAGTGACCAGTCCCAATGCAAGCAGTGGTAGTCCTGTAGTTCGAAAGTGAGGATCTCCAGGAGTCTGTTGAGAACTTAGATAATCAAATGCCCCTTCTAGATTCAGAAGGCCTGCACCGCCATCATTCGCACCATATCCTATCAGAGTTGCGGTGTCCCGTAGAACGTTTGCTAGAGAAATAGGACTGACTCTGTCAAATGCTTGAAGCAGAATCGCAGCTGCACCTGCTGTTATTGCCGCGGATGCTGAAGTGGTGTCTGCAATCGTGTAGTTCTCATCATAGGTTTCGCCTAATGAACCACCAAGAAGCCCTCCAAGTCCACCAAGGTCTCCAAGATCACCAAGTCCTATGTCGCCAAACCCAAGACCTGCGAGACCTGAGAATGGTTTGTTACCAACAACGCCAACACCTGGAGCCACTATGTCCGGCTTCGTCAATAATGAGAGTGAGGGACCTCTTCCCGAGAAATCAGGAATTTGTTGTAATTCAGTATCATATGCTCCTACACAGAAGGCTGCAGCATTTCCGCCAGGGGACATGACAGTAAGATAATCCGGACCGTCATCACCGGATGCTGCAACAACAAAGATTCCCTTCTCTGCTGCAATCTCAACAGCTTCAGAGACCGCATCACCGGGGGCACCCAGTGTGTTGAATGGGAGAAGAATGATGTCTGCTCCTCTGCTACTCGCCCACTCGATGCCTGAAACAATCCAACTAGGGGCTGCAAAGAGGCCTCCCAAGGTTACCTTCGCAGACAGAAGTGTCGCACCGGGGGCGATTCCTGCATAGAGTCCGTCTGAGGAGTTGCCCGAGCTCACTGCGACTGATGCCGAAAATGTCCCGTGTCCTATGAGGTCAAGAGGCAACGTATCTGCTTCAACAAAGGACGCAAATGCTGACACACTGAAATCAGCCTGTAGTGGGTCTACTCCTGTATCCAAGACTGCGATGACAGTTCCTGTACCATTGTACCCTTGGTCCCAGAGGTCTCTGCCACCAATCCTGTCGATGAGTGGTACATACTCCTCAGAGCTTGAAGCTGGGATTGCGGTGGTCTGGACTTGTTTGATAGGTGTGATCTCGTTAGACCAGAGTTTGGTGATGAACTCCTCTCTAGCCAGCTCCACTATCGCGTCACTCATCATACGCACATGAAGCATCCCAATTGACTCGAACGAGTCGAGTATCTCTGCAGTCCTATCGGCATAGTAGACTGCATTCTTCGCTTTGAATTCTCCAACTTCCTCGTTGTATCCCACCAGAACCTCTAGTCTCTGGTCGAAATAGGTCTGGTTTAGTAATGAATCATCAATCTTGTCTATCGGGTCTTCATAGTACGGTACTTGGCTGACTCCAACGACAGGGGGGACAATCGTGAATCCACTGACGGTTATGATGCACACTAACAGATATGCAATCAGCTTCTCCGTCAGGTGACCCATGGTCAGTCTCAACCCCTTCATTGAATCACTTCTCAATTGTACCCTGTATCAACCCTCGTGTTATTGCTACATAGTAGTCAACCATGTCTGCTACAGATTTTGTCTTGACGATCTTCACAGCGATGTTCTGTTCCTTCAGTGCAGTGACACAACTCTGAGCAATTACTTCCAGAGGTTCATCCGTGAAAACCTTCAGGAGTTCTCCTCTCTGAAGGACAAAACGTACGCCTTTGACACCTTCAAGGGTCTTGCGAGCCCGTGGATCGACCTCTTCTAATACAATGCCTACAGAAAATCCTCGTGAGGGCATAGACTCTTTCAATCGTGCGGGACTTCCAAAGGCTACGAGGCTCTTTCCACGCATGAAGACTGCCACCTTGTCACAGAACTCTGCCTCCACCGGATAGTGTGTGATCACGATGATAGAAGTACCATACTCCTGATTGATGTAGGTGAGATAGTTCCACAGCTCACTTCTGTTGTCAGGATCTAGGCCGCTTGTGGGTTCATCCATCAACAGGACTTTTGGCTTGTGAGCCAGAGCAATCCCTATGGAGACCCTTCTCTGTTGTCCTCCACTCAGCTCCTTTGTTGGGCTGTTCCCCTTCTCCAGTATCCCGAAGTCTCTGAGTAACGTCTTTCCTCTCTGGATGAGCTGCCACTCGGGAATGTCGTACTGTTTTCCAAATGCGATGATGTTCTCAAGTGGAGTGAATGTTTCATACATGTAGGAAAGGTCCTGTGGACAGTATCCAAAGAAGTGTCGGACCTTCTGGGTCTGCTTGGAGTCGATACCGGCGATCCTTGCAACTCCAGTGCTTGGAATATCTCCGATTAGAGCCTTCACGGTTGTCGACTTACCTGCCCCTGACTCTCCTATGATGGCCAACATCTCACCCTCACGGATTGAGAAGGACACATTCTCTATGAGTTTCAGTCCACTCTTGACCTTGACAGTCAGGTTTCTCGCGGCAAGAACATCCCTGTATTCAGGTGCCATCTTCCAAGCAAAGGGCATGATGTAGACCTTGTTCGCTAGCACAGTGAGGTTCGGATTATATCGAGGACCGACCAGTAGTTGGGGCTGTGCTATGTGGTAGATCTTAGGGTCTCCTACATCTCCCTCAGGAGCCACCCTTATTTCGAGGGTTCCTTCCGGAAGGATGGGAGCTGGAGCAGTGGAGGCACCGACAATGACTCCTTTGATCATGATGGGTAACTTGTCCGATCCTCTTCTTCCCCAAACTGTACAGGCTACTTCCTGACTCTTCATCTTCTCCAGGTCCTTGACAGCCTGTTGGAGGTCCCTCCCATCATAGTATAGGTCATCAGCCATGTTTCGCTTTAGATAGTTCTGAACTGTGATCATTGTTGAAGCTACGTCATCTTGGCTGGAGTTATCGCCACCAACTGTTAGGACTTTGTCCAAATCGCCTGCGCGTCTTCTTCTGAGGTCCTCTTCAATAAACACTGCGATTCTTCTGACCAGAACACCCTTCCTGACCTTCAGTACCCGACCCCTGAATTTGACATCCTTCCCAGTCGAGGTCAGTTTCCCTTCGACTTCAACATGTAGTTCACGGTCCTGCCTCGTGATACACCAGTCAATGGCATCTCCAATCCTTGCTCCTGAGAAGTATGCCTCCTCAACAAAGGCGGGCTTTTCGTCATCCATTGGTGAACGGTCTATGTCTTGTATCATCTTTCATCACTCCTACCCTAGGGTGGGTTTCTTCGAGAAGATGTAAGAGGCTGCTAACATTGAGATAACAGAGAATCCGAGCAACTTCAGGATTCGTTCCCATACATCCAGCAATGAGAGTCCCTTGAATGCTGTATCTATCAAGAGTCCCATAGCCTGATTCATTGGCAGGTACTCATCTAGAACTCCTACATCAATAAAGAAACCAGCCAGTATTAGTGTAGCAAACAGAACGAAGAGGAACATCTGATTCGCCTGCAGTCGAGTACTAGCGACAGATGAGATCAGTATACCTGTAGCGGAACCTGTGAGGGAAGCCAGGCACATGATGATGACAAGAGCCAGGAAACTTGTATTCAGACTGAGGTCAAAGGCTAGAACCCAAAGTGTGACCAATAGAAGAGATTGGAAGAATCCAATGATCACATAGCCAAGTACCTTCGCTGTTATTACTTCAAGCCTGTTCGTTGGTGTAAGAAGCATCCTGCGAAGAGGAAGGTCGCCCACAATTGACTGTGCTGATGTCATTGCAATACCCAGATAGCTAGAAAATACCACGATGAAAGCTCCAAAGACACTCTCCAGATATCCTCCCTCAGGTGTAAACTCAATGACAGTTCCTGGAAACACCTCAGACCGGATCCACAGCTTTCCCACACGGAATAGTATTGTGGCTCCTTGAACCACCCCTGACACAGATGCTGAGCCTAGCAAATCGTTTCCATCATAGTGCACCTCAATGTAGGTTGGTTCATTTATCGTAAGGTTTGCCTCAAACCCATCGGGAATCACGATGTATGCCGTGATCTCTTTCTCATAGAGAGCTCGGTACGCGTCCGCTGTTGAATTATACAGTATTACTTCGTCCACTATCATCTCGAAATACGCCGTCAGGTTCTCCGAGAGGTCCTCGCCTTCGTATGTTGTTGTTGTGTCCAGATCCACTACACCAAAGACCAGTCCTAGACCCGTACTCGTTTCATTCCCATCTTCAGTGGCGGTGACATTAACACCTCCCCCCATACCCCCTCCCATTCCTCCACCACCCACATCCATTCCACCAAAACCACTCTCATTGGTGACGTATGCAAGCATCCCAATCAGGACTGCTGGGAGCATGAAGATGAGGAGAAGGGCAACTTTGTCTTTGACAATCAACCGGAGCTCCTTCATCACCATGTTCCTAATCCGTCTTGACGGTTTGGTGAGAACTTCTGCCATTTTGGCTTCCTCGAGTACATTTGGCTCTAGACGAGTCTATGGGCCGATTATTCTTTATTGATGAAGTCAAGCTCAGGTTGAACTCTATTAAGGGTTTACCACTCCTATCAGTGTTCATGGAAACGGGCTCGAGTCTTTTTTTCGCAATTCGAGTAAGGCTACACGAGCATCACAAATAAATGGCTTCTACATCTCGAATGTTAGTAACTAAGTGAAGAAAACTGTCTGAGTCCACGAGGTTCGAAATATTGGCTGTAGATGACTTTGCTCGTTTGGAACGTTTCAGAAGGGTGGCAGGTAAGCACAACCTGAAGATACCCAAATCTGGACTGCCTGATGAGGAGATTGACTACCTGCGAAGTCAGCTCAACGCATCTGTCTATCTCAAAGCCAAACCATGGATGCTTCCGCCGTGGGCAGCGCTTGAACTCAAAGGGATTAATGTAGAAGAATCATTGATCACTGAATTTCCTAACGACTCTTACAGGAACTGGTCCCTAATCGGCGGAGTAGGAGGTCGTAACTATGGAATTGTGGACTCACGGGGTCTGACCTCTGCTCGAGCTGACATTGGCTCTATTGATGTGTGGGTTCAGGATGACGGAGAGATCATTTTCCCCACTCTCATAGGAAAGGATGGTCCTCAGCTTCGACTTGTGTCATCCGTGGACCAGCTCTATGAATGGCGGACTGAGGTGAAGTCTGTGGAGTTCGTTCGGTTGGTCTATCACGTCAAACAGGGTGAAGAAGAGTTCGTCTACACTGAGATTGATTTGCGAAACATCGCCTTAGAGAAGACTGAGATCACATTCTATGTTGTGGTCAGACCTATTTCTCCCTGGGGTGTGGATCCTCTAGAGAAGATTGAATTTGACAGCGGTGAGAGCCGAGTCATTGTTAATGATATTCCTGCCCTCCAGTTTGACCTTCCGCCAACTGCAGTAGTGCTTTCTGAATCGGATGATGAAGATCTCCCAGACACAATACGTGCAGCAACCACTCGGATTGACACAAATCTGGAGTCAGAGAAGGGGCTAGCAATCGCTGTATTGAGATTTGATATCAAGCTGGCACCTGCTGGGACAAAACGACTCTTCTTGGTTTCACCACTTGAATCAACAAAACGTGACATTCAACGTTCCGAGCTAAATGTTGGACATCAGAACCGCGATCAGACTATTGGGAATTGGTACAATTTCTCAGAACAGATCGCAAAGGTTTCATTTCCAGATTCCGAGCTTGACAAGGTGTTCTCTCAGGCTGCAGTCTCTCTGGCAATTCAGGCAAGGTCGGTGATGTTTCCCGAGGAATCCTACTTGGCATCGCTCACTTGGAGTGACCGCATGAGAGTACTTCTTGCTCTGATAAAGACTGGAAGTATTGAACTGGCTGAGAATCTGATCATTGAGATTGCACAGCAGTCTGACATTGCAGAAAGCACATTTGATCGCACCATCTTTAGTCCTATTCTCTGGGGTTTACTGCAACTGTATAGTCATGCTCCACGCTCTGAATCTATCGAACACATCAGACAAGACATCAATCTCTTGACTGACCGTCTTATCGAAGCTCTGCGAGATACACCAGGGAAACAGTCAGCTAATAACGGAGCTGAGGAAGATGAAGCCCCCCTTGAACACTATCAAGTCGTGGATGAAGAACTGATCAGAGGACTTGACCAAATACTCTGGGACCTTGCTGCACTGAAGGAAGCCTTACGATTCCAAGTCGTGATGAATACTCCAATAGTAGAGATACTGAGTGATACCATCAAAGAAACAGAGACGCAAATACACGCTAAGCTCGATGAGATCAAGAGTGCTCGATGGCCGAGACCACAGGATACCGTCATGAATGACATTGATAGGGCAATACTTGACCTTCTAACAAGCGTGGCTCAACTCAGACTGACCACTTTCGACAAGAATCTCTTGAGAGAACTCTGCACCAAAGTGGAGAAGAGACGGGTAGTACGGAATCTCTGGAAGACTCCAGAGCCTAGAGAACTCTTCTCTAGTCATCTTACTCTACGACTAGCACAATACTATGTCTTTGACAGACAGAGGAACAAGGTCGAAACATATCTTCAGAGATCTCTCGAATTCCTTTCTGAGGACTATCTGTTACCGGATTACGTTAACACTCGGACCTATGGTGGTAGCGGTGGAACGGGCTCCAGTGTCCTTGCTGCAGCAGACATCATCCTCCTGTTGAACGATATGTTGGTTCATGAGGACATTGCTAACATTGTGTTTTTGCCAGGTGTCCCTGAGAGCTGGTTTTCCTCGAAGAAACCGCTCCTCATCAATGGACTCCCCACCAAGTTTGGAAGGGCTCGTGTAGAGATTGGTATGTCTGCGAATCAACATCAGATTGAGGCTGGATTTGAATACCTTCCCGAGGAAATAGAGGTTCATGTCCCAGAGAATGTTCCTCTAAGAATGGTGAAGGCATATGGGGGAAGCATCGTTGATAGGGCTGCGAAATCAAAGTCTCCACACCTTCGGTTGGTCCCATTATCAGATGAGATCACACTCACATATCACAGGTAGAAGATGGTTTATTCTACTGACAGTTGGTTTATATTAACTCATGAGGGGTGAGTCATCATGTCACCAAGTTCTGACGAGCTCCTACAGGAGGCAGTCCAACTTCACCAAACTGGCGATTTCAAAAAGGGATTGAAGACAGCTGAGAAGGCAAGGAAAAAG
>WOR8_10004458_pt1 | contig 13599 bp, 9 predicted proteins | sample DeeMarSeWOR38_10_FD_19890 | JGI IMG/M metagenome (IMG submission 19890) | reverse complement strand
CCCGCACCAGTCGCGAGCTGGATTTGCGCGAACAGCAGCAGGTGCGGCAGTTTTTCGCCGAGGAGAAACCCGAGTATGTGTTTCTGGCGGCGGCGAAGGTTGGCGGGATTCTGGCCAACGAGAGTCGTCCCGCCGAGTTTATCTATGACAACCTGATGATCGAGGCGAATGTTATTGATGCCGCGTATCGCAGCGGTGTCACGAAGCTGCTTGCCCTGGGGAGTACCTGCATCTATCCCCGGCTGGCGCCGCAACCGCTGACAGAGGACTCTTTGCTGACGGGACCGCTGGAGCCCACCAACCAGTGGTATGCCGTGGCCAAGATCGCCGGGATCAAGCTGTGCCAGGCCTATCAGCGGCAGTATGGCTGCCAGTTCATATCGGCCATGCCCACCAATCTGTACGGACCGGGTGACAACTTTGATCTGGAGGCATCCCATGTCATGCCGGCATTGATTCGCAAGTGTCATGACGCAAAGATGTCGGGGGCTTCCAGTGTGACGATCTGGGGCACGGGTAAGCCGCAGCGGGAGTTCCTGCATGTGGATGACTGCGCCTCGGCCTGCCTGTTTCTGATGGAAAATTATGCCGCCGAGGACATCGTCAATATTGGTGTGGGCGAAGATGTTTCGATCCGCCGCCTGGCCGAGCTGGTGAAGGAGACGGTCGGATTCCAGGGCGATCTCGTGTTTGACAGCACCAAACCGGACGGCACGCCGCGCAAGCTGGTGGATGTCTCACGCATGCGGGAGATGGGCTGGAAGGCGGAAATCGGCTTGGAGCGGGGGCTCAGGATGACATACGATTGGTATCTCAAGCAGTTGAGCGAGGGGGAACTGCGTGGGATGGGGAACGGCTGAAGATGGTTAATGGCCACGGAATCCACGGAAGAACACGGAAAAATGTGAATGAAAAAAATCGCATTGTAAGCAGAGTGCTCAGTGTGTGAGCCGAGGGGGGAGGCCTAAGGATAGGGATGGCAACGGAACCCACGGAAGAACACGAAAAAATGTGAATGAAGAAATCGCTTTGTAAACAGAGGGCCGATTGGCTGAACATGGGGAACCCTTAGCCCAATGCCAATTTGCTACTGGTTCGCCTGTGCTGTGGTTATCGGAGCTGCATGCTCCAGGCCGGGGCAATATCAAGATCATTTCACAGTTCTTTTCCGTGGATTCCCTGGCTAATATAGAGAAATTACAAATCTACCGAGGACTTTCTTATGGATATCCGGGTTTTCAGATCGGCAGTCGTTATGGCGCTTGTTGCCGTGCTTGTGGCCTGCGGTGGTGCCGAGGAGCGCAAGGCGAAATATCTCGAGCGGGGCAAGGCGTACTTTGACGAGCAGAATTACGACAAGGCGCGAATCGAGTTCAAGAATGTGCTGCAGATCGATCCCAAGACGGCGGAGCCCTATTACTACCTCGGGAGGATCGCCGAGAGCGAGCAGGAATGGGCAAAGGCATTCGGCAGTTATTCAAAAGCCGTCGAGCTTGATGAAAACCTGGTTCGACCCCGCGCCAGACTGGCCCAGTTTTACCTGCTGCAGGCCAATGCCGAGAAGGTCAACGGCAACGCAGATGGCGAGCAGACGGCACTGGCCCGCGCCGCGGCGGAGCTGGAGGAGGGTCTCAAGCGCGCGCCGGACGATGTGGAGGCAGTGACGATTCAGGCGGCCATAACGCAGCGCGGCGGCGACAGCCAGGCGGCGATTGCCCAACTCGAGCAGATCGTCACGCGTGCGCCGGATCACAATCCGGCCGTGGTGCTGCTGGCCAGCCTGTACGAACAGAACCAGGACGTGGATAAGGCGGGTGCGACGCTCGAGGCGGGCGTTAAGGCAAAGCCCGACGATGTGGGGCTGAAGATGGCGCTGGCTCAGTTCTATAACCGCCAGAAGCGTGAGGACGACGCCACGCAGGTGTTGCGCGATGTCGTGGCACAGAAGCCGGAGGAGTTTGGCTACCGCCTGACCCTGGCCAAGTTTCTTGTGGAGCGAAAAGAGGCGGATGCGGCAGAGACGGTACTGCGCGAGGCCATCGCGGCGGATCCGGACGATGCCAGGCGTTATGCCGCCCTGGCCGAATTTCTCTCCGCACAGCAGGGCAACGATGTAGCGATCAAGGAGCTGGAGCAGGCAATTTCGAGCAAGCCGGATCTGGTGGAACTGCGCTTTTCGCTGGCACGACTCTATCAGGTGAATGGCAATAGCGAAGGCAGCGTAGAGGTCCTTCAGCGGGTCGTGAAGGAGCAGGATACCGAGCCCGCCGGCCTTCGTGCACGTAATCTCCTCGCCCAGATATACGCCTCGCAGTCGGATTTCGACAAGGCACGCGTGCTGGTCGAAGCGGTGCTCAAAGAGAACCCCAAGGATAACGACGCGCTGACGCTGAAAGGACGCCTCGCCGTGAATGCTGGCGATTTCCCCGAGGCAATCGCCGCCTTCCGTTCGGTGCTCAAGGATCAGCCGAATTCGGTTGACGTGCTGTCCTATCTTGCCGAGACACAGCTGCGCAATGGGGACGTGGAACTGGCGGGGGAGAATCTGCGTCGGGCGGTGGATGTCGAGCCGCAGAATGCCGAGGCCCGTATTCGACTGGCGCGTTATCTCATGCAGACCAAGGACCTTGCCGGCGCCCTGGAGCAGGTGGATGCGGTCCTGGCAGCAACGCCCGACAATGTAACGGCGCTGGTCGTGAAGTCGGACATCCTTGCCGCCAAGGGCGACCAGGCAGGCGTGGTCCCGGTGCTGGAGGCGTTGAGGCAGACAGATGACGGGAAGGTGGAGGGCTATTTGCGTTCGGCGCGACTGCATCTGCTGCAGAAGGATGCCGGGGCGGCGCTTAAGGATGTCGATGTCGTTCTGGCGGAGCAGCCGGATAACCTCCCGGCGCTGACGGCGAAGTCCGATGCCCTGGCGGCCCTGGGAGACCAGGCGGCGCTCGAGTCCGTACTTGCGAAGATAAAAGAGGTCGCGCCGGAAGAGGCGGGCAGTCACTTCCGCATGGGGCGGCTCTACCGGTCCCAGCAGAAGTATGATGAGGCGATCAGGGAATACGAGACCGGCCTGGAGTATGCGACGGCTCAGGCGAAGGCGCAGTTATTGACAGAGATCGTCAACACCGAGCTGGCTCTTGGCAAGACCGATGCCACCAAAGCGCGATTGAACACGCTTCTGCAGAAGGAGCCGGACAACGCTGTGGCGAACGATCTGCTCGGTGCGATCTACCTTCAGGAGAAAAAGTTTCCGGAAGCGGAGAAAGCATTTATAAAGCAGCTCGAAATCAATCCGAAGAGTGCGATCGTCTATAGCCAGCTGGCCGCGGCGCGCATCGGCCAGGACAATCCCGCCGGCGCGGTTACTGCCTATGAAGACGGCCTGAAAATCCTGCCTGATGATCCGCAATTGCTCCTGGGGCTGGCGGGGATGCATGAGCGGCAGAAGGATTACGACCAGGCACTGAAGGTCTATGAACAGGTCCTGGCCAGCAACCCGGACAACCTGATCGCCGTGAACAATGTCGCAGCGCTGCTGGCGGATCACAAACAGGACGCGGCGAACCTCAAGCGTGCCAAGGAGCTCGCTTCGCGCCTGGCCGATGCCGAGCAGCCCGCCTTGCGCGATACCCTGGGGTGGGTCAACTATCGTCTCGGCGATTATGATGCGGCGGTTCCACTGTTGCGGGGTGTGGTCGACACGGCGCCCAAGGTAGCCATTTTTCAGTACCATCTGGGTATGGCCCTGTACAAGCAGGGAGACAAGGCTGGCGCAAAGACGCATCTGGGTAAGGCGATTGAGCTCGGGGAGTTTGAGGGCTCCGAGGAAGCGAAGGAGACGCTGGAGGGGATGAAGTAAAAGGGCAGAATACAGAAGACAGAATACAGAATACAGAATACAGAATACAGAAGACAGAAGACAGAAGACAGAAGACAGAAGACAGAAGACAGAAGACAGGAGACAGGAGACAGGAGACAGGAGACAGGAGACAGGAGACAGGAGACAGGAGACAGGAGGCAGGAGGCAGGAGGCAGGAGGCAGGAGGCAAGAGTGAGGAGTTAGGAGTTAGGAGTTAGGAGTTAGGAGTGCGGACTAGGGGTGGGAAGTGGCTCGCGCACCGATGGCTTCGGTTAGAGGAAGACCTCGTTGGTGGCCACGGTACCCACGGAATACACGGAAAAATGTTAACACTTGCTTTGATACCGGCGTTTGCCAGAACCGCCGGCGAATGCACGTTGGTGAGTGCACTTACCGCTGATTTCTGGTGAGGAAAGATGCCATTCCAGTATAGCTAACGGCGGCGCTCGCTACTCAGTGTCTGGCTGACCAGCTTCAGTCCGCTCGAGACTGTTTGTGCCAGGCAAATGGCGCCGGCGGCTTCGATTTTTTTCTGGTGTGAGGCCGCGGTTTTGCCACCGACGAATACCGGTATCCTGGCTTTACTGACCAGCTCAGGAAGCTCATTTTCGAGCACGCCGCGGGACGGCCTGGACGAACAAGCCAGGACAACACCTGCACAGGCTCTTTTCTTGAGTACACCAGGAAGTTGTTCCAGTGGCGTATTGGCGCCAAGTACCAGAACGCGGTAACCAAAGTTGACACTGGACAGTGCAAAAAACAGCAGGCCTAGTTCATGAAACTCGCCCGGCAGGCAGGCAAGCAGTAACAGTGGGCCGCTGCTGCGCTGGTTGATGTGATGAATGCGCGTGCCAAGCTTGTTGCGCAGATAAACCGAAAAAAAATGTTCCTCTGCGATACCGGTGTCGACTTCCTTCCAGCGCTCACCCAGAATGCGTAACAGGGGCGCGGTCAGGTGTTGGTTGACGACATCAACAGGGTACAGTGACAGCGCGTCGTTATACACACCATCAAGGGCGTATTCATCAAAACTTTCTATCGCATTGAGCATCCTCTGTTGGTAGCTTCTCCACACCTCTCCCAATTCACCGACGGCCGCAGCCGCCCTTTGTCCCGGCGCCTGTTCCAGCAGTGGTTTGACCTGGCTGATAGAAATCCCCTGATCGAGCAAGTCGAGCACCTGCTTTATCAGATCGACATCACCTTCGGTGTAGAGCCGGTGTCCCTTCGGCGTGCGTTTCGGCGTAATCAGGTTGTAGCGCCGTTCCCAGGCCCTCAAGGTGACTGGGTTCACGCCGGTCAGGTTAGCAACCGTGCGTATCGGAAGTAGGCTGCCGGGTATCATGGGTTGTTCTGCGCGTTGGGGTCGAAGCATAGGGGGCTCTGTCTCGTGGGTTGTACAAGTATTGTACTGCATGGTCGGGAATTGTAACAGCCCTTAGCTTGTGTGGAACGAACCGGGTCTTTCAGTAAGCTGCTAAAAGGATGAAATATTCTGGTTGATCTCCCTGGATCTGATCCTGCTGCAACCCGTCCGACCGTCGCCGAACGACGACTTCAGGTGGCCATCGTGGATTGTTTGACAACAAAGCATCGATGCCCGGTGTCAACAGGAACCAGGCGAGTTGGGCAAATAGCGAAACATCTGCCCGGTCATGCGTCACCAAATCAGCAGCGAGTCGATCCAGTGGGTACTGTGTGAATCATGTTCTGGGCGTACTTTCTGTCCCAAGTTAGGGACTTTAACACCGCTTCAGGCGGAAAAGTTTCATTCAGGCGGTCGCGATCATCCAGTCCGGAGAAATAGCGCCTCCGGTGTTTTTGCGAATGACACAACCTTGCTAAGACCAATACGAAAAATGTACAAGAAAGCTTGACAACATTTGTACATTTCCTATACTTCGTCATGCCGCGCCTGGCCCGAGAGGTCTCGCTTCGGCGTTAGTTCAGGGTTGGGAAAATTCTCTACATGATTGGATTTCAATTAAATTTTCTCATCCTCTTCTTAGTCTCACCACCATGGAGGATTGACGCATGAAAGTAACAGACACCTTTTGCGGAGTGAACGCTCGAGCCGGCTCTTTCAGATCGATGCTCACCCTGCTGCTGCTGGCAACAGTGGCTGTGTTCTTGTCGTCAGCTGCTGATGCCGGCGATCGCTACCACAAGTCCTCGGAGGTTTCCGATGCGCTTGAAGCAGAAGGTTTTGAGACACTCAGGCTTGCGCTGGACCTGACAGGACTGCTCCCGGTGCTCGACAGCAATCGAGTGACACTGTTTGCGCCGACCAATGATGTTTTCGACGCCACGGCAGAGGCCCTCGGTTGCACTGACGCCTTGGATCTCGCCACGCGGCTCATTAATATACCAACGGGGGATGGCAGCAATGCCTTAGCGGACGTGCTGTCCTACCATGCGGTACTGCGCGTGATCAGAACCAATAAGAAGCTTCTGAAATCCAGCCCGCTTCACACCGCGAGCAGCGGTACAGTAACAACCGGCGTAAACAGCGAGGGGCTGTTCGTGAAAGGCGAGGCAAACGCGACGCCGAGCAGTATTACGGTTGAGGGTATTCGTGGACATCGTTGGGTAATCTATCCGATCGACAGCATATTGTTGCCGTTTGCGCCTCCCGCAGACCTTTGCACCAGTACCTAGGTGGTTCTGGATTCGTGTCAGCACCGGCTGGAGTGCGGCGCACTTCTGCCGGTGCTGACGCCCTCGGGCCGATGCGAAGTTGACCACATATAAGGCCAGCCGTTCGCGCGTCACGGCGTGTCTTCTGCGATGACCAGGCCCTCTGTCGTGCTGTCCCGCCAGCACCTCTGATCGTTCGCGGCGCACCCTGTGTGACTCACCCACCGTGCATCTATCGGGGAACTGCCTGGGTGGGTGCCATTCGGGCGAAAACACAGTTTCTGCTAAGATTAGTGTTGCGACTGTCACTGTGGCCATCCGGTCAAGGATGGCGCATATCAGATTTCAACGAGGGCTGGATCGTTCCGAAAAAACCCCGCTTCAATTTTGGCAGGTACTTCATGAGGTACATGCGCGACAGTGAGCTGAATCTGTTTCAGGCAGACAGGCGTGCACACCCCGCAGGTGAATGCTGGTCAAGCGCCGCCTCCGGAGCCACAGGTCAGATCAGCCCGCGCGTGAGCGCACAGGTGGCGTCTACGGGGCCAGTTGCCAGTACCGAACAGCGTCAACACGTGGGCCGCCAATTATTCCGGATGAACTCATGGGAGGCGGTGAGCCGCCGCGATCGCTATGCTATGTCAGCGACCCGTTTTGGCTTGCTGATCTTCGTTTGCCTCATCCTGGCGTCGTGTACGGGCATACCCTCCAACGTCCAGCCCGTCGACAATTTTGAGCTCAACAGGTATCTCGGTACCTGGTATGAAATCGCGCGGCTGGACCATTCCTTCGAGCGGGGGCTTTCGAATGTTTCCGCCAGCTATTCGTTACGAGACGATGGCGGCGTAACAGTCGTCAATAGAGGCTTCAAGGCGGATAACAAGGAGTGGAAAGAAGCGATCGGCAAGGCCTACTTTTTTTCCGACCCGGACGTAGGCCGGCTGAAGGTGTCTTTCTTTGGCCCATTTTATGGGGGCTACAACATCATCGAGCTGGATCATGAGAACTATCAATATGCCCTGATTTGTGGGCCGGACAGGTCCTATCTCTGGATCTTGTCGAGGACGAAGAAAATGGACCATGCTGTTCTCGACAGGCTCGTCAGCAGGGCAAGCAGTCTGGGTTTCGATACAGAGAAACTGATTCTTGTCAGCCAGGACTGAAAGCGGTACCGATGCGTTGTTGAATTACCCGGCGTCAGGCAACGTCGGTCAACTAGGGCGGCCGTGTGTGAAGGAAGAGCAAGGCGTCTAGCCCGCATTTCTCACCGGGATAGGCACGGCCTGATTGCACGCTGTTCCTTACCTCAGTGCATTATGTGACTCTATCGCCGCCCGGTGAGAAATGCGGGCTAGGCGGCGGACTCGTATGAAAGCTGGAACTGTGATCTGACGGCGGTTTCCAAGACAAGGCCCCAGGGCAGCACCCCGGGGCCTGTCGATCTTGCTTGAAAGCGCTTGCAGCCTTGGCCTACTGTACTTCTACGACCTCTGGCACACTGTCATCCCTTACGGCACCATCCTGAAAGATGCTGCAGTAAGGGTCCCGATCGATGTTCACCTTCTCGAGTTTCACCGGGAAACCCAGAATAACCGCGGTGAAGTTGCACTGCCAGTAATTCGGCGTCACGCTTGAAGTGTGTGTCGTGCAGTCAATCTCCAAAGGCAGACTCAGACCAGGAGCCGTGGCGTCCGCTTCGATTTGGATAGCGCTGATTTCACCCGACAGCCGGGCGCCGTTGGGGGAAGGATACTTTGCCCCCTTGGTGCTGATCGCAGATCCCGTAAACCCCTGCATGGTGTGCGGGCCAGCAACGTTGGTGACCTTTCCGTTTGCGTCGTAGACGGACTGCTCGCCATGTCCAAACTTGTTTCTGCGGTTAGTGAGTTTTCCAGTCTTCTTGGCACTGTACACCAGACGAACGGGGGGGCCATACTCGTTCATACCATCCCCATTAGGCGGCACCTCCATGTTTTTCATCATGGAATCCCCCAGCGACAGCGATATTCCTCCCGTGAGATTGTCGAGCGCACCATCCCGCATAAGGTACTCGATACCGTATTTCCAGTCGTCAGCAACCGGCTTGTAACAGACCGCTTTGTCGCCCGCATGGGCCGCACCGAACGGCAGCGCGGCGCCCAGGCTCAGGGCGACGGTAGCGCTCAGGCTGATCAAACGGGTCGTTTCGCATTTTTTTTCATCTATCTCAGGCTCCTAAGTTGTCATTGATTTTCATTTTCTGATTGTCTTGAGAAGCGGGGTGCAGCACAGCTCCCGCGGTTTGTCCGCAGGTGTAACCACACCTTCACCTCCTCGCCATGAGATCGCAGGATGCTCCCGGCATCGGGCGCCTGCGGCAAAGTGAAAAACCAGGACGGTCTCCGCCCCGAATCCCCCAAATGGCCGGTGCGCCCCGGGAGCCTGCCCCCTGGGTCTCTGACGGCTCTTGTGGTTGTTGATTGCTTCCTGGACCACGCGGAAACCTTGAGATTGGCTCGCCGCGCCGGATGGGCCCACATCTATCCCTGAAGCCCTCGCAAAGGGTAGAACATTTCGCCATGTGGTCACGTCGAAGCAAACGGCTGAGCCGGCAATCGTTCGTCTGGTTCCCGCGGCAGGACGCGGTATGACAAGGTTTGTGCCTCTGCAACAGAGGGTTTTCTCGCAATGCTCACCTATTCTGTTTAGACACGATCCAGTCCGGGAAACAGCCGTGTAGCGAACACTTCACCCGGTCGTCGCATCACACCAGCCACGTCGTCCGCCTACAGACCAGCGCGTCTACCCGAGTCGGTGAATACGCACGTTGATTTACGGTCCACTGAAACTGCCGCGCTCTGCGTGCACGGCGCGACTCGACGATGCTGCGTCTCGAGGTTCGGCAGCCACAACTTGTCGATACGTAAGACTACCGGCACCGGAACGCACTGCGTCCGGCGCTGGTCGGAAGCAGTTTGCGTATCAAAGCAGATTGACGGATAGACGTGGACTTGGCCACCGCGAAGGCTTTTCCCGGCAACGAGAGTCGACTTGCCCAGCGTGTGGGCGAGCGCGGTGAATACGAAGCGAACACTATCCGGCGTTCGAGCCGACGGCTGAGACCCACTATGGGTCGTCTATCTCCGTGGCCGGCGACCCAAGCTTTAATTTTTAGGAATTCGAGGATCCTGCATGAAAACAAATGGATATGGATGCCCATGTCCCGATGCAGAATTCATTCTGGTTTTCAGGTCAGGAATGGTATAAATGATGCCTCGTTCTTATGAGGATTCATGCAATGAAAAGGCACTGGTTTCTCTGGTTATATGCACTGGTGGCGCTGACCGGCACGGTTTTCGCCGCCGATGGGCAATGGCAGGCGCTACCTGAGACCGCTCCTGCGCCAGCCGACAACCCGACCACTGAGGCCCGGGTCACCCTGGGCAAGATGCTGTATTTCGATACCCGCTTCTCCTCCACCGGCACGGTGTCCTGCTTCTCCTGTCACAACGTCATGGAAGGCGGCGACGATCACAGGCCTACCTCTATTGGTGTACACGGGCAGATCGGCGGGCGTAATGCCCCGACCGTCTGGAACGCGGCCTTCCATTCGGTTCAGTTCTGGGACGGGCGTGCGCCCACGCTGGAGGAGCAGTCCAAGGGTCCGCCGACGAACCCCATCGAAATGGGCATGAAGGACCTGGATGCCACTATCGACCGCGTTCGCAGCATTCCGGGTTACCGGTCCTACTTCGAGGCCGCCTTCGGCGCAGGCGATGTCATCACCATCGACAACGCCGCGCGGGCCGTCGCCGCCTACGAGCGTACCCTGATCACGCCCAATAGTCCCTATGACCGCTACGTCAAGGGCGACAAGCAGGCTATGAGTGCCCAGCAGGTGCGGGGTATGGAAACCTTCGCCGCACTGGGCTGCACGGCTTGCCACTCAGGTCCTGCGTTCAACGGCGCCGCCAGTCTCCCGATCGGGCAGGGCCTGTTCATGAAATTCCCGACTTTCCCTGGCAGCGATTACGACACTCGCTACAAGCTGACGGAGGATCCGGGACGCTACAACGTCACCGAGAAGGATGCCGACAGAAACCTGTGGCGGGTGCCGACGTTGCGCAACCTCACCTATACCGCACCCTATTTCCACAACGGTTCGGTCGCTGGCCTCGCGGAGGCGGTGCGGGTGATGGGCAGGACCCAGCTCGGCAAGGACCTGAGCGATGCCCAGGTCAAGGATATCGTCGCCTTCCTCAGCGCACTGGATGGCGAATTTCCACAGCAAACCATGCCCAGGCTGCCGGCAACGCCCGGCGACTTGTTGACCGGTAACTAGGGAACTGATGGGGTCGGTGACAGATAAAAATGATGGCGGTTTGTTGCCGGCCCCTTTGTTGTCTTTTTCAGCTCGCTCGAAAAGAGGTGGCGACCGACTCGAACACCGGCCGGTCACGCTTGAAGTAGTGCAGGGTGGGTGCGCGGTAGGTCAGCAAATAGAAGCCGCGTTCGTCGACGAAGCCGCGAATCAGCAGCTCCATGCGCAGGCCCTCTTCGGTTTTGAACCGGAGATGCAGTGCAAAACCGGTCTGTCCGCCGATCTCGACGGGCGCATTACTGAGTACCTCCAGACTGGGTAATTTCTGCTCCGCGGTGGCCCTGATCTCGGCAATCGTCAGGTCGGCAAGTTCGGAGGGCAGCATGCCGGGTGACGACGTCCTCTTCAGGTTTTCGAAGCCCTTGTCGTGCGCCCGGTACTCGATGAGGATGCGCTGCAGGTCAGGGCCATCTCTGGACAGCAGGACGGTGTCGTCTTTCTCGAACCGTACCCAGCCGGCGGGCAGGCTGACATGGTAATGCGCGCCACGGTACTGCGTGTCGGCGCTGTCGATCCTGACCCAGTTGGCCGCGCAGCCAGCCAGCATGCCGACCAGCAGCATCATGAGCAGTTTGTATGGCATCGTGGTCACTCAGTTCTTTCTCAGGGAAGACCTGTACAGTTCGATGTAACCCTTGTCCGGCGCGTCAGGACGCAGCTCCAGATAGCGCCTGAAGAAGGATTCGGCCTGTTCCGGCCGGTCGCTTTTCATGTAGTGTAAGCCCAGCGCGCGGTACGTGGGGGCAAATGCGGGCGCCAGCCGCAAGGCCGCCTGATAGGCGTTCGCGGCCCGTTCGCTGTCGCCCTCTTCACCGCGCAGGCGGTAGGCCTCGCCCAGGTAGAACCTCGCCGACGGCGGATAGCGGGTAAACGCATCGTCGCGTTCGAGTATCAGGAGCACGCTCTGGTACTGGCCGAGCTCGAGATAGTCCTGCAACAGCTCCAGCTGCAGCTTTTCCAGCTGCTCGCGGTAGGGCTGCTCACCCCGGTATCGATTCGCTCCCCCACTTTGGCGTACTAACTGGCTGAAGCTCTGGATACGTTCCTGCAGTCTGGGGTGGGTTGAGAAGAAGTAAGGCTCATCGATATCGAGTGCGTCCACCTCGGCCAGCAGGTACTCGAAGGTCACGGGCGCCTGGCTGACATCGTAGCCCGCCGCCCGCAGCCGCTCGAAGCCGTCCACGTCTGCCTCGCGCTCCAGGTCCTTGGAAAACCCGTACATCGAGGATATGGCGACCAGGTCGCCGAGCAGCGGTATGCCGGTCACCACCCCGAAGCCGGTCGAGAAAGCGGTGGAGCTCTTGACGTTGCGCTGCTGCTGCCAACTGTGCTTGCGCGTGAAATGCACACCCTCGTGAGCCAAAACGGTGGCCAGCTGGGCCTCGTTGTCGAGACGCGCGAGCATGCCGGTATTGATGTAGATACTGCCGTTGGGCAGGGCAAAGGCGTTCAGACTGGGTGAATCGAGGATCCTGACACGGATGGTGTCTGCGTATTCGGGATACAGCTTGCGCATGATGCCCGCGACGTAGGCCTGCAGCGCGGCATCCTCATACAGGTAATCCGCATTCACCATCTGCTGGTCCAGCTCCTGCGCCGAGTGCCACAGGCGGCGCTCCTCGGCCGTGAGGCCGGCGGCACCCTGGGCGCCCGTCATGGGCGCAATCGGCGCCGTCTGGCAGCCAGCCAGCCACAGAACACCAATCAGCACAGCCAAATGCCGCATCTGTCACTTGCCGGCTGGCGAGCCGTCGCCAACAGGGCGCAGGCCGGGGTAGCCCTGCATGAGTTCGCGGGCCAGCGCCAGGCAGGAGCCAGGGTCCCGCAGGTCCGTGTCCCCGCTCGCGACCTTGTAGTTCAGCCACAGCAGATCGCCGGTGTCAAAGTCCACGAGTCCGCCGAGCAGCACCGAGTGGCCCAGGGGTACCATGACACCAAACACCGCACCGACCACTGCCGTCGCCTTGCGTCCCGCCGAGGAAACGACGTCTTCGCCGACGATCACCAGACCGGCGTCGATGCCGTACTTGGTTTTCAGAAAACGCAGTTGATTGCCCAGCGTATAGTCGAAATGCTCAGCCTTGAAGTGCCAGGCCGAATTGGCCGGCAGGGTCGCCCACATCGCGTTATTCGCCACCAGGTTGAACAGTGCCAGGTGTTCCTTGATGATCTCGCGTTCCTCGGCGGTGAGCGCGGATGTATCGACCTCGCGCGTCACGCAGCCCTTCCCCCGCGGATCCTTCGAGACCAGCATCGCCGCGCGGATATTGTCTTCGGCGCTGCGACTCCACTCGGGCACCTGTTCCTTCACACCACCCGCCGACATCTCGTAGACGTCCACGTCCACCGGGAGCAGCACAACCTGCTCGAGCGGTCGGGCAGCCGCATCGCGCTGCAGGCTGTGGTGCACCTTCGCCGTGGGTCCCGTGGTACAGCCCGCCACCGTCAGTGCCATCAGCAACAGCCACACAGCCCCGGCGTGGCAGTCCCTGCGCATGTCCCTGTCTCGCTTTACGCTCTTCACGGCAAGGCGATTGAAGCGCGAGCAACGCACGGTGTCAAACTGCATTCAGAGCTAACGAAACTCATGGGGTCGGTGACAAATGATAATGATTGCGATTTGTCACCGACCCCTTTTAGGCGTTTTAGGCGCTGTAAGTACGAGGAATCCATCGGGCGCCAGGCGGGTTGCCAGCATCACGTCGTTGATGTCGCGGTGCTCGAGCCAGGTGCGGGCGCGTCGATG
>WOR8_10009273_pt1 | contig 13603 bp, 13 predicted proteins | sample DeeMarSeWOR38_10_FD_19890 | JGI IMG/M metagenome (IMG submission 19890) | reverse complement strand
GGTGCGGCTATGAGGTAGGTGGTATCGGGCACGAGGGACGCAATGCGGAACTGGCCCGCGATTATAGTCGCGCTGCCAGCCTCTCACCACACGCCGTGATTTGGCATCGCGGGCGCACCGGCGCATTTCTCTCCCTCATGGCTCGCTTCGCTGTGCTTTACTTCGGTCGAAAAACGCGCCGGTGCGCCCTTCCCGTTTGTATATCCGGTAGGCGGGGCGGGCAGGGTGTTCTTCGACCGAAGTAAAGCGCAGCAAGCGAAGCGCAGCGAGCCATGAGGGAGAGGAATTCCCTGTCCGCCACGCCGGGTCAATGCTCGAAGCCGCGAAACGAAAACGCCCGGGACGTGCCCGGGCGTTGGTGTTCGTGGATCTGGCGGTCGGTCAGCGCTTGAGCACGGCGTGGATCACGCGGTCGTATTCGAAGTAGACCGTAAAATCGGGATACTCCCAGCTCGAGATCGGCGGATCGCCGACCGCTGCCTTCTTCGTTGCCGGGCTGCCGTATTTCGCCTCGACCTGTGCCTGGGTGGTGCCGCGCAAGGGGCGCGAACCATCCTCTCCCGCGCTGATGCCCGAGGTTTTGAGCGTATCCGCGCTTGCGCTTGCCATCAGGCCGAGTGCCAGGCCCAGTATTGTCAGTAACCCCGTTATTGAGAACTGTGTCACAATCCAGCACGCGCTGAAACGGCGTGAACCGGGGCGAGTTGATTGTGGTTTAATGCGTGGCGATGATTAATCCCGTCGAACTGTTTGTCGGGCTTCGCTACCTGCGCGCGAAGCGCCGGACCCGATTCGTTTCCTTCATAACACTGATATCGCTGATCGGTATCGCGCTCGGCGTTGCCGCACTGATCGTGATTCTCTCCGTGATGAACGGTTTCGAAGGCGAATTGCGCAGCCGGCTGCTGAGCATGTCGGCGCACGGTTTCGTGACGGGAAGCTCCGGCGTAACCAGTGACTGGCGGCAGCTCGTCGGGGAGGTCGAAGCCGAACAGGGCGTTGCCGCCGCGGCCCCTGTCGTCGAGCTCGAGGGAATGATCCAGTCCGGCCGGGACCTGCGCGCCGTCATCGTGCATGGCATCGATCCCGACTTCGAAGAGCGCCTCTCCGGTGGCGTAATGAATCTCGTCGAGGGTGACCTGTCGAGTCTCCAGGCAGGCAGCCGCGGCATCATCCTGGGGCGCGTGCTTGCCTACGATCTCGGTGTGCGCGTCGGCGACGGCGTGGTGCTCCTCATCCCGCGGCCGGTCGGCGACGGAACCATGGAACCCGTGCTCGAGCGCTTCGTCATGAGTGGCGTGTTCGAGGCCGGCCTGCAGGATCACGACAGCATTCTCGCCCTGGTCAACACCCGCGATGCGGCGGAAATCCTCGGTCTCGGTGACGAGGTTACGGCCGTTCGCTTCCGGGCGCACGACGTTATGGAGGCGCCGGCGATCAGCAAGCGGCTGACGCAGCGCCTCGAGGGCGTGACGGGCAGTGACTGGACCGTGGAGAATGCAAGTTACTTCCGCGCGATCAAGCTCGAAAAGATGATGATGTCTCTGATTCTCTCGCTGATTATCGGGGTCGCTGCGTTCAACATCGTTGCAAGCCTCGTCATGGTCGTCACGGACAAGACGAACGATATTGCGATACTGCGAACGCTCGGTATGGGCCCCAATGGCGTCGTGCGCGTGTTCTTCGTGCAGGGCGCGGTGATCGGCTGGGCCGGCGTGCTGGTCGGTGTGTTGCTCGGCATCGTTCTCGCCATAAACGTTCCCGTCGTCGTGCCGGTGCTCGAGCAGTTGTTCGGTTTTCAGATCATGCCGGGCGACGTCTATTACGTGACGCGCATTCCGTCGGAGCTCGAATGGGCGGACGTGACGGTTATATCGATCGCCGCGTTCCTGCTCACCTCGCTCGCCACGCTCTATCCTGCGCGGCGCGCGGCGCTGGTTAACCCGGCAGTCGCGCTGCGGTACGAGTAGCGATCATGGCTCAACGCTACGAAACATGGATAGGCAGCCGCTACGTGCGTGCGCGCAGCGCCAACAGCTTCGTATCGCTCATTTCCGCGATATCGATGCTCGGCATCGCGATCGCGGTTTCGGTGCTTATCATCGTGTTGTCGGTGGTCAACGGTTTCGAGCGGGAACTCAAGGATCGGCTGCTGGCAATGACCGCGCACGCGAGCATCGAGGGCGTCGAGGGTCAACTCGAGGGAGCGCAGGATCTGCAGGCGACCGCTGCGCGCAATCCTCGAGTCACCGCGTCGGCGCCCTATGTGAGCGGGCAGGCGCTGATGGTTTTCGGCGAACAGCTGAGCGGTGCGGAAATCCGGGGTATCGATCCGCCGCAGGAAGACGCCGTTTCGGGCGTGGCAGACCTGATGCTCGAAGGGGACCTGGCGAGCCTGGAGGCCGGCGATTTCAACGTCGTGCTCGGCGTGGAACTCGCCAAAGAGCTTCAGGTCGGGCTCGGCGACAAGGTCACCGTGACGCTGGCCGAGGGGATCGTTACGCCCGCCGGTGTCGTGCCCAGGACCAAGCGCTTCACGGTGAGCGGGATCTATCGCGTCGGCATGTACGAATTCGACCGCCGCCTCGCGTTCATCAACATCGGTGACGCCCAGAAGCTGTATCGCAAGGGAGACACCGTTACGGGCGTCAGGCTGTCGGTCACTGATATTTTCGATGCCAATGCGATCGTACGTGAAGTCGCACTCGACCATGGCGCGCTGGTGCTGATCAGCGACTGGACCCGGCGTCACGTGAATTTCTTTCGATCGATCCAGATCACCAAGTCGATACTGTTCGTCATCCTGTTGCTGGTCATCGCTGTCGCCGCTTTCAACATCGTATCCACACTCGTCATGGTCGTGAAGGAAAAGCAGGCGGATATCGCCATACTGCGCACGGTAGGGGCGCGGCCCGCGAGTATTCTCAGGATCTTCGTGACGCAGGGCAGCGTCATCGGTATCGTCGGCACGCTTGCGGGCGTCTTGTTCGGCGTCTTGCTTGCAATCAACCTGGAGACCGTGGTGACGCAACTCGAAGCGATATTCGGCATCAAGTTCCTCGCGGCAGACGTGTATTTCATCAGCGACCTGCCATCCGAATTGCGTCTGGCGGACGTCGCGAGGATTGCCATAATTGCACTGGTGCTGGCGCTGGGTTCCACACTGTACCCGGCGTGGATTGCCGCGAAGACCGCGCCGGCGGAGGCGCTGCGCTATGACTGACGTCGCGCGTAACGTTCTCGAGTGCCGCGGTGTCGTACGCCGTTTTCGCGAGGGTGACTCGGTGCTCGAGGTCCTCAGCGGCGTCGACCTGGAAGTGGCGGCGGCCGAGCGCGTCGCCATTATCGGCACGTCGGGTTCGGGCAAGACCACGCTCCTGCAGATCATGGGTGGGCTGGACGATCCCGACGAGGGCGTCGTGCTGGTCGACGGCGTCGCGATGCACGGCGGCGACGAAAAGGCGAAAGGCGACCTGCGCAATCGATATATCGGCTTCGTTTACCAGTTTCATCATCTGCTGCCCGAATTCACGGCCGAGGAAAACGTCGCGATGCCGCTGCTTATTCGTCGTGAGCCCAGGGCCGACGCGCTGGCCAAAGCTCGCGACCTGCTCAGCCGCGTCGGGCTCGGCGAACGCCTTACGCACAAGCCCGGCGAACTGTCGGGTGGCGAGCGGCAACGTGCAGCCGTGGCGCGCGCCCTCATCACGCGGCCGCAACTCGTGCTTGCGGATGAACCCACGGGCAATCTCGATGCGGGCAACGGCGAGCACGTGCTCAACCTCATGCTGGAACTCAACCGCGAGATGCGCACCAGTCTCGTGATCGTTCGCGATCCTGGCGCTGCTTGCGCTTGCGGGTCTTGTACTGGCCGATCGAGCTGCGCCAGACCATGTCGAGCGTTACGTAGGCGAGCAACGCTGAGGCCGTTCCCAGCAGCAGGCATCCGAGCAGCATCGGCTGCCAGATGTTCACGAACGTGTGCGTGACCCATTCGACCGACATTTCTATCGCGAACGGTTGCAACGGCACGCCGAGCAGCCAGGCGCCGAGCCGGTAGGCGAAGAAGTACATCGGGCCCATCGTCAGCGGGTTGCTGATAAAGGTCGTGAGCGCCGCAATCGGAATATTCACCCGCAGGGCCAGCGCCGCGAAAGTGGCCCAGAGCGGGTGGCCCGGGAACGGCATGAATGCGAAGAATACGCCCAGTGCGACTGCCGGCACGACGGTCTTGCGGCGAATGCTCCACAGGCGATGGTCGTGCATGAGGTGGCTGAACGGCGCGAGGAACCATTTCTTGCCGTACTCGTGGCGTTTGAACGCGAATTTCCTGAAAAAGCGTCTTGGCATCCGAGTCTGAATCCGATTCTCTGACAGGAGGGCGATCCCTTTTCCATCGGCCGATGCGACGGCAACGCGATGACCAAATCCTGTTTGAGCCTGCTGGCAGGTGCTTACGCGCTGCACTTTACCAGCTTTACTTCCATTTACGTCCTATTACCGGTCGTTATGGTCGGCGCCGGAATCGCCTTCATCGCCGGTGGCCGCCTTGCGGCCGCCTGGTTCGTCGCGGGTTTCGCCCTGTTCACGCTGCACGCGCAACACGTTATCGGGCAGCGCTTGCCCCTGCCGTTCGAGGGCGACAGTATGTTGACGGTTCTGCAGGTTGTCGACTTCCCGCGCCGCAGGGGCGATACAATCAGCTTCGTTGCCCGGCCGGTCGGCGATCCCCGCATTCCACCGAGAGTACGTGTTAGCTGGTACGAGGCCGGGGAAAAACCCGAGCTCGGCGATGTCTGGCAGTTCGAGGTGCGGCTCCGCCGGCCGCGCGGGACCAGCAATCCCGGTGTTTTCGATTACGAAGCCTGGTTGTTCCGAGAGCGTATCGGGGCGACGGGCTATGTCGTCAACGGGCAGCGTAATCAGCGGCTGCAGCCGTCGACCGGCGGCCCGGTGAGCCGTTTGCGGCATCGTATCGTCGACCGGCTCGACTCGATCATCGAAGATGCGGATACGGCCGCGGTCGCCGCCGCGATTACCGTTGGCGCGCGGCACGGCATTACGGCGGAGCAATGGCTGCGCTATGCACACTCCGGGACGAGCCACCTGATGGCGATCTCCGGGCTGCATGTCGGCCTGGCCGCAACGGCCGCCTGGTTCCTCGCCGTGACGGTTTGTGCGGTCCTGCGTCTCGGCGGCAATCATCTGAAGATCGCCTGGCTAGGGTCGCTTATGGTGGCTGGCGGTTACGCCTGCCTGTCGGGTTTTGCCGTACCGGCGAGACGCGCAACCCTGATGCTGTTGTTGCTCGTGGTCACATTTCTGTGGTCCCGCGAACCGCGACCGTTTGCGATTCTCGCCGCGGCCTGTCTGCTGGTAACCGCACTCGATCCGCTGGCAACGCTCGCTCCGGGCTTTCAGCTGTCATTTGCGGCCGTTCTGCTGTTGCTCTGGTTCGCACGGCGTCACGCCATGGCAACGGCCCGGTCCCGGATCGCGCGCCTGTCCAATGGCGCCATACAGCTCGCCCGGGTGCAGGTATTCCTGTTGTTCGGTCTGCTGCCGCTGACGGTGACGAATTTCGGCCGCGTGTCGTTCGTCACGCCCGTGGTCAACTTTGTTGCAGTGCCGCTGTTCAGCGCTGTTACAGTGCCGTTTGCGCTCGCGGGCCTGGCGCTCGACGGCCCGCTGGCGAGCGCGGGCGATGCCGCCTTGCGCGTTACGGCTGCGAGTATCGACTTGCTGCAATGGCTTATCGACCGTGCGCTATCGATTCGCGGCGGCGCCGTGACGACGGCGACGATCGGCACGGTTGCCGGCTCTTGCCTGGTGTTGGTTCTTGCCTGGACCGTGCTGCCGCGCGGCTGGCCGGGGCGTCACGTCGCCTTGCTCGCGACGCTGGCGCTGGTTTCCGACCGCGTCGAGGGGCCGCCGGAGGCCTGCTTCGACGTGCGCATGCTCGATGTGGGGCAGGGCCTCGCAGTCGTCATACGCACGCGGCAACGAACCCTGTTGTACGACACGGGTGCCCTGTATCCGGGCGGCACCGACATGGCGACCCGCGTGGTGTTGCCGTACCTCTCGGGCCAGCGTATTACGCGCCTCGATCGGCTCGTCGTGTCACATTCCGACATCGACCACTCGGGCGGTGCCGCTCGCGTACTGGACACTATGGACGTATCGGAGGTACTGGCCGGCGAGCCGGATGCGCTGGCCGGCGGCACTGCTGTCGCATGCCGGCAAGGCCAGGCGTGGCGATGGGACCACGTCGCATTTCGCGTACTCCATCCGCCAGTGGACGGCCGGTACACCGACAACGACGCGTCCTGCGTCATCCTCGTCGAAGCGGGAGATGCGCGCCTGTTGTTGACCGGGGATATCGAATCGGGTGTTGAGCGTGTACTCGAACCGGGCGCCGTAGATATCGTCGTCGTGCCGCATCATGGCAGCGATACCTCGTCGAGTGCAGCCTTCGTCGAGTCTGTGTCTGCGCACACGGCGCTCGTGTCGGCCGGTTACCGGAACCGCTGGGGACTGCCGCGGATCGACGTCGTCCAGCGCTGGCGAGACGCCGGTGCGGCCGTGCTGGTGACGTCGTATGACGGTGCGATTGGAGCCAGGCTTTGCGACCGGGCCGGAATCGTGCAACTGTCTCGAAGTCGGCAGGATAGCCGCAGGATATGGCATGAGCCGCCGGGTCACTGAGCAGGGAGAATTTTCGATCCCGGCGCTGTATATTTCATTTTTGTTCCGAGTCCGGCTGTATGGTTGAAATCGTCAAATCCGGTGGCTGGCTGATGGCGCCGATCATTCTTTGCGCCATCATCGCCATGGGCATCATCCTGGAGCGTTTCTGGACGCTGCAGCAGAAGCGCGTGATTCCGGAAGACCTGACCAGCAAGGTATGGGGCTGGGTCAAGAAAGACCAGCTCGATCAGAAGCAGATCCAGAGCCTGCACCAGGGCTCGCCACTCGGGCAGATACTCGCAGCCGGGCTTATCAATCGTGACCGGGAGCGCGCCGTCATGAAGGACAGCATCGAGGATACCGGGCGCCATGTCGTCCACGAGCTGGAGCGCTACCTCGAGACGCTCGGCACGATCGCGGCCATCACCCCGCTGCTGGGACTGCTGGGCACGGTGATCGGCATGGTCAAGGTCTTCACGGCGATTACCACGCACGGCGTCGGCAATCCGACGGTGCTGGCCGGCGGCATCGCCGAGGCGCTGATCACGACCGCGGCCGGCCTGACCGTTGCGATCCCCGCCCTGATCGGCTATCGCTACTACCGCAACCGTGTCGACACACTGGTCGTCGATATGGAGAAGGAGGCCATCAAGCTGGTCGAAGCGCTGCACCGGCGGCAGCAGAAGGACGGCGAGTGAAACTCAGTGTGCGGCCGAAGACCCAGCCCGAGGTCAACCTGACTTCGCTGATCGACGTCGTATTGCTGCTGCTGATCTTCTTTATGGTATCCACGAGTTTCGTGAAGCAGTCGCAGATCCAGTTGCGTCTGCCCGAAGCCGACAGCCCCGCCATCGTCGAGGAGGTACCGGAACAGATCGACATCATGATCACCGAGGTAGGAACCTACTTCGTCAACGGGCGTGAACTGATCAATACCCGGCCCGAGACGATCCGCAATGCGCTGCAGAAGATATCCGGCGGCAATAACCAGTTGCCGCTCACGATCAGCGCGGACGCCAATGCCAGGCACCAGGATGTCGTTACGGCCATGGATGTCGCCGGCCGCCTCGGGTTCACGCAGATCAACATCGCTACCGTCAACGACACGGCCGACGACTAGGCCTGTTAAGACAATGAACGATGCCGCTGTAGCGCCTGAGACCACGCCAACTGATCGGGACACCGCCGTTATATACAGGCGCCTGTGGCGTTACGTTCTGCCGCACAAGGGTATCGGTGTCATCGCGGTGATCGGCATGGCCGCGACCGCGTTGATCGAGGCCGGTCTCGTGTACCTGCTGGAGCCGCTGATGGACGAGGCACTGGTGGCGAAGAACCTCGATACGGCCAGGTGGCTGCCGCTCGTGTTCATAGCGATTTTCATCGCCCGCGGCATAGCCGGCTTCGCGACGGAGGCGTCCCTCGGCTGGATTGGCCGCAGTGTCATCAGTTCTTTGCGCCGGGAGGTCTTCAACAAGTTTCTCACTCTGCCGGCGCGGTTTTTCGATGAACGCACCGCCGGGCCGCTGATGTCGCGGATGACCTATAACGTCGAGATGGTCGCGGAATCCGTAACCAGTGTCGTCACGATCGCCATTCGCGACGTATTGACGGTCATCGCGGCCTTCGGCGTGATGCTGATCCAGAGTCCCCGCCTGACCGTGTTCGTCGTCATTCTGTTCCCCGTTATTGCCGTTCTGATCAGGGTGCTCGGCATCGCGTTCCGACGCTACAGCAATCGCATCCAGGACTCGGTGGGTGAAGTCACGCAGGTGACGGAGGAGATCGTACGCGGCAACTGGGTGGTGAAAATGTTCGGCGGCTACCAGTACGAGCGCGACCGGCTGGCCGACGTCGACGAGAAGAACCGCAGGCAGAACCTCAAGCTGATTCGCGTGAGGTCGATGGGCGTCGCCGTTACGCAGACGATCTTCGGGTTCGGTGTTGCGCTTGTCATCTACATGGCCAGCCGCGAATCGCTCGAGGGCAATCTGACGGCCGGCCAGTTCATCTCGTTCTTCAGTGCGATGATGTTGATGTTGCAGCCGGTCCGCCGCATTACCAACGTCAATGCCACGCTGCAGCGCGGCGTCGCGGGCGCGCAGAGTCTCTTCATGATCATGGACGAACCTGACGAGGTCGACACGGGTTCCATCGAGAAGAACGATGTGCGCGGTGACATCGAATTCCGCAACGTCAGTTTCCACTATGGCGAGGATGACGGCCCGGTGTTGCACGACATCTCCGTTTCGGTAGATGCGGGGCAGACCCTCGCCATCGTCGGCCACTCGGGCAGCGGCAAATCCACGCTCGTGGGCTTGCTGCCGCGATTCTACGAAGTGAGCGACGGCGACATACTGCTGGATGGCATTTCGATACGGGATTACAAACTCGCCAACCTGCGTGACAATATCAGCCTGGTCAGCCAGGACGTCGTGCTGTTCAACGACACGATCGCCAACAACCTCGCCTATGGGGAATTGCGAGGCCATTCCCGCGATGAGTTGTTGCGGGCGGCCGAGGCGGCTCACGTGCTGGACTTCGCGAATGAAATGCCCAGGGGGCTGGATACCCGGGTTGGTGATCGTGGCGCATTGCTGTCCGGCGGCCAGAAGCAGCGTATCGCCATCGGCAGGGCCTTGCTGAAGGACACGCCGGTGCTGATCCTCGACGAGGCGACCTCGGCGCTGGATTCAAAGTCGGAACGGCACATCCAGGAAGGCCTCGCCGAACTCATGAAAGACCGCACGACCCTCGTCATCGCGCACCGGCTGTCGACGGTCGAGAACGCGGATCGCATTATCGTCCTCGATTCGGGCAGGATCGTGGAATCGGGGACGCATGCCCAATTGCTTGCCGCCAACGGCCATTACGCGGCGCTATACCGGATGCAGTTCAGCGAGCAATGATCCTGTTGCAATGAAAGACGCCGCATACAGCTGGATCCATCGCGCCTGGTACGACGGCCACGGCTGGTACCGCATACTGTTGCCGTTTTCGGGCGTCTACTGGTTGTTGTCGGCCTTGCGGCGGTCCCTGTATAGCGTCGGGCTGTTGCGCTCTCGCCGCGCGAAGGTTCCCGTCATCGTTATCGGGAATATCACCGCAGGCGGCACGGGCAAGACGCCAATAACCGTGTGGCTGGCCACTTCGCTGGCGGAGCATGGTTTTTCGCCGGGAATCGTGAGCCGCGGTTACGGCGGCAGCAAGTCGGGCATGTCGATGCGGGTCGATGCCCGCAGCGATCCGGCCGTGGTGGGCGACGAACCGGTCCTTATCGCGAGGCGGACCGGCTGCCCGGTGGTCGTGGATGCCAATCGGGGACGCGGCGCAGACATGCTCGTGCAGGACGGCGCCGACCTCGTCATCGCGGATGACGGCCTGCAGCACTACGCACTGGCACGGGATTACGAGATTTGTGTCGTCGACGGTGCCAGGGGGCTCGGCAACGGTGCATTGCTGCCTGCCGGGCCGCTGCGCGAGCCGGTCAGTCGCATCGGGGAGGTGGACCAGGTGCTGATCAACGGCCGCCTGCGCAAACGACAGGAGGCGCTGCCGACCGGGCTGCAGAATGCGATCGAATTCCGGCTCGCTGCAAACGAAGCCCGCAGGCTCAATGGTTCATTGAGCCGTCCGCTCGAACGCTTTGCCGGCACCACCGTGCATGCCGTGGCCGCGATCGGCAATCCCGACCGTTTTTTCGACATGCTGCGGGGACAGGGCATCCAGGTCATCGAGCATGCACATGCCGACCATGCGCGTTTGCTCCCCGGCGATCTCGACTTCGCTGATAATTTCGATATTCTGATGACGGAGAAGGACGCCGTGAAGTTCCCGCGCCAGGTATCTGACCGTTTCTGGTACGTGCCCGTAGATGTCGAGATCGATGCTGTCATCGCTGCGCCGTGGCTCGAGCAGATTGAATCGCGCATGCGCGATGAGCAACCACACAATGACTGATTTCGTCGTCGTTATTCCTGCGCGCTATGCGTCCACGCGTTTGCCCGGCAAGCCCTTGCGCGAGATCAACGGCAAGTTCATGATCGAGCACGTATACATGCGCGGGCGCGAGAGTGGCGCAAGAGACGTCGTGACGTATCGGCGAGGCTGCCGAGAACTTCGGGGCCACCGTGTGCATGACGGGCGACCAGCATCGCTCCGGCACGGAGCGCATCGCCGAAGTGGCCGACCTCATGGACTGGCACGACCAAACCATTGTCATCAACCTGCAGGGCGACGAACCCGCGATGCCTCCGCAGTTGATCGACCAGTGTGCGGCGCTGCTGGATGAATCGTCGGCCGATATCGCCACGCTGGCGTCGCCGATACGGTCGGACGAAGATTTCGGCAACCCGAATGTCGTCAAGGTCATACTCGATGACAAGGGTTTCGCGATCTACTTCAGCCGCGCGACGATTCCCTATCCGCGGGATGCGGCGAGGCTCGCGGATGCAAGAGCGGCGGCGCTGCATCATCACGGCATATACGCTTACCGCTGCGGCGTATTGCGCACGCTGGTGGCGTCGGAGCCGTCGGCGCTTGAACTCGCAGAGCACCTCGAACAATTGCGCGCGCTATCGCTCGGCATGACGATTCGCGTCGGCATTCCCGCCGTGCGCCCTGGCGCCGGGGTCGATACGGAAGACGATCTTGCCGCGGCGGCGCTCGAACTGGCGGCACGCTCATGAATCGCTTCAGCCAGGCCTGCCGCGAGATCTACTATGGCCTGTCGCCGCGGGCACTGCGCGCACAGTACCTGTTTCTCGCGTTCGACCTGCTGGTGATCAGCTATTTCGTGGTCACGACATTTCTGGAGCCCTACGACTGGATCATAACGGTCGATATCATCATCGGCGTCATCCTTGTCATCGATTTTCTTTGCAGGCTGGCGGCCCAGACGGACCGCGGCGCGTTTCTCGTCAAGCCGATGACCATTGTCGATTTCATCGTAATCGTTTCGCTGTTCGTGCCCGCACTGATCGGCAACTTCGCGTTCCTGCGCCTCGTTCGGTCCCTGCGCCTGTTGCGTTCCTACGTCGTTGCGCGCGAACTCCGCAGCCATTCCCGTTTCTTCGCCAAGAACGAAGAGGTGATCTTCAGCGCGCTCAACCTGCTGGTCTTCATTTTCCTCGTGACGGCAATCGTCTACGAGTTCCAGGTGCCGGTGAACGATTCGATCAATAACTACGTCGACGCACTGTATTTCACAATTACCACGCTGACGACGACAGGGTTCGGCGACGTGATACTGGTCGGTAGCACCGGGAGACTGCTGGCAGTGGTCATCATGATCGTCGGCGTTGCGCTGTTCCTGAGGCTGGTGCAGACAATTTTCCGGCCAAGCAAGGTGAAGTACGAATGCCCGGATTGCGGGCTGTCGCGCCACGAACTGGACGCCATCCACTGCAAGCACTGCGGTCGGCAGTTGCGGATCCGCACCGAGGGATTGCCCGGCTAGAGGGGGCTGGCGATTCCGATTGATCGCCCGTTCTGTCTAGGTATTGTCGAGAAAAAATCCCGACACTATACTGGGCGCGGCCCGGCACACTTGCGTGTGCCGGCCGAATCAGGCTCAGCAGGAGACGGCCATGTCCAAGAAATCCGATGACTCCCGGCTTTACGGCATCGGTGCCGTCGCCCGGCTGACGGGTCTTACAGATCACACGATTCGTGTATGGGAGCGCCGTTACGCGGCGGTAGTGGCCGACAGGGCGCCCAACGGCCGACGCCAGTACACCGAGGCGCACGTGCAGAAGCTCGGGCTGCTCAAGGTGCTTACAGACCATGGTGTCTCGATCAGCCGCGTCGCCGCCGATTCGATCGATGAACTCAGGCAGCGTGTCGACAGCCTGCGCGATCTCGCAGCCGATGCCGGGTCCGCCACCTTACGTGCCGCGGTGCTCGGCGACTTTCTGCCGCGCCAGTTGCTCGAGCACGAGGGTGGCACGGCGCCGCTCGAGATCTGTATTGCGGACAGCAGTCGCGAGCGATTCTCCGCGGACCTGCGCCAACAAACGGTCGACGTCGTGGTGCTCGAAAGGCCCGTGCTCGATGCCGAAACACTGGCCGAGATGCAGCGGCACCTTGCAGACAGCGGCAGCGCGCACGGTGTTATCGTCTACTCGTTCGGACGCACCCGGGATATCGAAGCGGCGGCAAAGAAGGGCATTGTCGTGCTGCGCGCGCCGGTCGGCTGTGACGAACTGTGCGACGCGGCATCGCGTTCGGCGAAACCGGGGAAGAGGATGGCCTTGGACTCACGTCCGCCGGACGACGCACCGACGGCCTGGGAGTTTGCAGGGCCGGTTACTCCACGGCGTTTCAGCCCGCAACAACTGGCGAACCTGACATCCGTGCAGAACGACATCGAGTGCGAGTGCCCGAAACATCTCGCGCAACTGGTATCGGATCTCAGCGCATTCGAGATCTATAGCGATCGATGCGCGAACCGGGACGATGAGGACGCCGCCCTGCATCGTTACCTGCACCGAACGACCGCGGCGGCGCGCGCGCTCGTAGAAACCGCCCTTCAGAAAGTCGCCGAGGCGGAAGGTCTTAGCTACTGACCCTGCGCGCGAAACAACTTGATACAATTTTGTCTATTTAATTAATAGACAAAACATTGACATCATTCCCGGTTCAGATATGCTTTTCCCATGGCAGCACGCATGTGCGGCCGGACGAGACAGTCTTCACCTCCCCCGAACCCACTGTCTCTGATACTCGTGGCCGGCGCCTGCGCCGGCCATTTTTCCAACGCAGGAGAAACGGTCATGAGCAAAGAGCGAAACCAGGACACCCGGACGCCGAGACTGACCCGGCGCTTTTTCGTCAAGACCGCCGGCGCCGTTACGGCCTTCGGAGCGACCAGCCTCAGCAGCCTGCAGGCGATGGCAGACGATCTGCCCCGGGTCAG
>WOR8_10004452_pt1 | contig 13610 bp, 13 predicted proteins | sample DeeMarSeWOR38_10_FD_19890 | JGI IMG/M metagenome (IMG submission 19890) | reverse complement strand
AATCCTGAACAAGGATGGCACTCTCTCAGGTTTCAACACCGACGGCGTTGGTGCTTTAAACGCCCTCAGAGAAAACGACGAGGACCCGTCAGAGAAAAAAGTGCTCTTGCTTGGTGCAGGTGGCGCGGCAAAAGCCATAGCTTTCTCTTTTGCCCAAGAAGCGGAATCGCTCTGCATATTGAACAGGATGCCTGAAAAGGCGATCGTGCTGGCAGATGCCCTAAACCGCGTATTCGGCAAGAGAATCGTGGGCGGTGCTCTTTCGCCAAGCACTCTACAGAAAAACTTGCAGGACGCTGACATATTGGTTAACGCAACTTCAGTAGGTATGCATCCAACAGTTAACCAAAGCTTAGTGGAGCCTAAATGGTTAAAACCCAACTTAACAGTGATGGACATAGTTTACAACCCTGTTAAAACACAACTGGTAAAGGACGCCAAAGCAGCAGGCGCCAAAGTGGTAAGTGGCGTGGAAATGTTGATCTACCAAGGTGCCGCCTCGTTCAAAATCTGGACTGGCAAGTCGGCTCCCATCAAAGTCATGAGAAAAGCAGCGCTAAACGAGCTTTCAAGCAGAGTTGACGGTAAGTGACTGGAAAAGCTAAGGCAGTAGCTCACGGCGCGGCAACAATTGTCAACGCGATTGCTTTGGGTAAAGGTGCCGCTTTCGGAGTTGACTTGTGGACTAAAGCTGAAGTTAAGTTGACAGACGAGCCGAACGTAATCACTGGTCAGATCACTTCAGACCCATCGGAAAGCACAGTATTAATCAGCAGAACGATGGAGCGAGTTTTCAAGCAGTTCAATGTTGAGGACTGTTTTGGCGCAAAAGTGAAAACTTGGTCCAACATCCCTGTCGCCAGAGGGCTCAAAAGTAGTAGCGCAGCGGCAAACTCCATAGCATTGGCAACCGTCGCAGCTTTAAACGAGACGCTAGACGACTTGGAAGTGGTTAAGCTCGGTGTGGATGCAGCTTTTGAAGCCAAAGTCACCGTGACTGGCGCTTTTGACGACGCCTGCGCATCGTATTTCGGCGGAGCAGTCGTCACTGATAACCTAGAAAAAAAACTGTTAAAGCGAGTCACATTGCCTGACGACTTGAAAGTTCTATTTCACGTTCCATCCAGAAAGGAGTACACTGGCGATTCAGACGTTAAAAGACTCATAACTGTTAAGCCGCTTGTTGAAGTAGCTTACACAGAAGCGTTGAAAGAAAATTTTTGGACGGCCTTGTCGCTTAACGGCGTGATCTACTCTTCAGCCTTAGGATATGACGCATCAGTGGCTTCTGACGCGTTAGCTGCTGGAGCTTTAGCTGCTGGACTGTGCGGAAAAGGTCCCGCAGTAACGGCAGTTGTTTCCAACGACAAAATCGACTCAGTTCGGACAGCGCTGCAAAGCTATGAGGGCGAACTTCTAGAGGCGCGCTTGAACCATGAAAAAGCCAAGGTGATCTAGCCAAATGACCGATGTTACAATCAGGAAAGCTGAAAGACTGAAGGGCGAAGTAAGTGCGCCACCCTCTAAGGCTTACACGCAGAGAATGCTGATGGCCTCCGCGCTAGCACATGGAACCTCTAGGCTTTCAGGTCCCTTAGTTTCAGACGATACCGAAGCCGCGTTGCGTGCGGTCACGGCTTTAGGAGCAAAAGTAAAGGCTACAGGGGACTGCTGGAAGGTTGAAGGCGCTCAGCCGCTAAAAGCCGCGCAAAAGCCAATAGACTGCGGCGATTCTGGAGCTACCCTTAGGTTTACGATACCTGTGGCCGCGTCGGCGTCTGAGTCTTCGGTGTTTTTGCTTGGGAAATCCCTAGAAAAGAGACCTATAGTGCCTTTGCTTCAAAGCCTTAGACAACTCGGAGTTGAGGCATATCATCAACATCTCAACGGCAAAGCATCCATCGTTGTTAAAGGCGGCGGTATCGTAGGAGGAAAAACAACAATTAGGGGAGACATAAGCTCACAGTTTATCTCGGGGCTCATGTTTGCTTGTCCACTGGCAAGGAAGGACACGGAAATAACTTTAACCACACCTCTAGAGTCTAAAGAATACGTTAAGATGACACAAGCAGTGCTAGCTGAGCACGGCATATGTATTCGTATTTCCGAAGAGTTTGACTGCATCCATGTTCCCGCGAACCAAACATACAATCCGTGCAGTCACAGGGTTCCAGGTGATTTTTCGTCTGCTGCATTCCTTTTTGCTGCTGCGGCTGTAACAAGCTCTGATGTGTGTGTCCGGAATCTGGATTACGAGACAATGCAGGGAGACAAGGCAATACTGAATGTGCTCAAGCGAATGGGTGTGAAAGGGAAAGTATACCCAGGTCGCGTTGAGGTCGAAGGTAAAGGCGGTTTGCTTGAAGCGGTTGACGTTGACGCGAGGGATATTCCTGATTTGGTTCCTGTTTGCACGGTTCTTGCGTGTTACGCAAAAGGCACTTCTAAAATACATGATGCGCATAGACTTAGGTACAAGGAGTCGGATAGGCTGTTGTCGCTTTATCTTGAACTGACGAAGATGGGAGCGCAAATAGCTGTGAATGAAGGTACCGTGACAGTTTGTGGTCCTTGTGTTCTGAAAGGCGCTGAGGTTGAGCCACATAATGACCACAGGATTGCCATGGCTTGCGCCGTTGCTGGCTTGGGAGCCAGCGGCGAAACATGTATCCAGAATGCTGAATGTGTTCGAAAATCTTATCCGAACTTCTTCAGTGATTTACGTGCGTTAGGAGTGGATGTTGTTGGCGGGGAATTCGATAGGTAAAGAATTTGTAGTTACCACTTTCGGAGAGAGCCACGGCAAAAAGGTGGGCGTCGTCGTCGATGGCTGCCCAGCAGGGGTGCCATTTTCTGAAAAAGACGTGCAACCGGAACTGGATAAAAGGATTCCTCCACAACTGAAGATTGTTTCTGGAAGAATAGAAAAAGACAAAGTGGAAATTCTTTCAGGCGTTTTCAACGGCTTCACAACAGGCGCACCCATCGCCATGCTGGTAGCGAATAAGGAGGCAGACTCAAGCGACTACGAAGTCATAAAAGATTTACCCCGACCGGGACATGCCGATTATCCAGTCCGTTTGAAGTACGGCGGCTTCAACGATTACCGTGGCGGCGGAAGATTCTCCGGAAGGGTTACCGTAGCCCTGATAATGGCAGGTGCTGTCGCCAAAAAACTGCTTGCCGCATTCAACGTCGATGTGTTAGCTTATACCAAGTCGATAGGTAACGTGAGACTGGACAACTCTCTTAGTCCTGAAGAAGTCCGTAAACGAAGATACAAAACCTCTGTCCGATGCCCAGATTTAGCTTGTGCGAAAGCGATGGAAGAAGCAATTGTTAATGCTAGAAAAGAGGGTGATAGTTTGGGCGGAATAATCGAGTGCATCGGCTTGAATGTTCCAGTGGGCGTTGGGGAGCCTTTGTTTGACGCGTTGGATACTGACATCGCCAAAATCTTGCTGGCGGTTCCCGCTGTTAAAGGTGTCGAGTTCGGGGCAGGCTTCGCAGCTGCGCAGCTGAAAGGCTCCAAGAATAATGATGTATATAGAATGAGGGGCAGTAAAGTTGTAGCTTTAACTAATAATGCTGGCGGGATTTTAGGTGGTTTGTCCTCAGGCATGCCGATTGTGGTGAGGGTGTCTGTTAAGCCCACATCGTCTATTACGAAAGAGCAGCTCACTGTTAATCTGTCACTGATGGAGAACGCTGAGATAAAGGTTGGTGGGAGACATGATCCCTGTGTGGTTCCTAAGGCGGTGCCTGTTGTGGAGGCTGCCTTGGCGATCACTCTTGCTGACCACATGATTCGCGCAGGTGTTATACCCAAAGTATTAAAGGAGAAGAAATAATTGCAGGAAATCAAGCAATTAAGAAAGAGAATCGATGAAGTGGATGACCAGCTTTTGCTGTCTCTGAGCGAAAGGGCTGAAATATGCAAGTCTATCGGCTTAGTTAAGGAAAAACATGGAATTCCCATTCAGGATTTTCCCAGAGAAAACGATGTTTACGCGCGTATACGAGAGAAAGCTACAGCACTGGGTCTTGATCCTACTGACGTAGAGACAATTTACCGTCAGATTGTTAACATGTGTAGCAACATTCAGGGGTCAAAAAAGTGAAAAAAGAAACCATTTCGGAGAATTGAAAAAAATGTTGTATGAAATAAACGAGAAAGCTTTGAAACTGGAAAGCGAAGGCAAAAAAATAATCAAATTGAATATAGGCGATCCTGACTTGGAGACGCCTCCTGAGATTGTTGAAGCCGCTTACGATTCAATGAAAAGGGGAAAAACAAAGTATTCTTCTGCTTTTGGCGAGAAGAGCCTGCGAGAGAAACTGGCGAGTATTCATAAGGTTTACGGGGATAACGTGGTTATCACGCCCGGCTCAAAATGGGGCATTTTCTCTGTGATGTACCTGTTGCTGAAGGGCGGAGGAAACGTGGTGATTCCTACGCCGTATTGGACAGCGTACGCGCTGACAGCGAAGACGTTGGGCGCTGAAACCCGCTTAGTCAAGACGGAGCTTGATTCCAACTGGAAAATAAACCTTGAGATGCTGGAAAACTCTATTGACAAGGACACGAGGATGATAATACTGAACAACCCTAAAAATCCAACAAGCGGCGTCATCGAAAAAAAAGTGTTTGATGGCATAGTGCAAATAGCCAACGAGAAGGGCATTACGATCTTGTCTGATGAAGTCTACGCGGACATAAGTTTCGTCAAAACAAAGAGAATCCTAGAGTACGGCGGCGACCATATACTTGTCACAGGTTTTTCCAAAACGTTCACGATGACGGGTTGGCGGCTTGGATACGTAGTCGCCAGCACTGAGCTGATTCAAAAGATTGCGAAGCTAAACCAGATAACAATCAGCAATGTGCCAGTTTTCATTCAAGAAGCCGGTCTGAAGGCGTTGGAGTTGGGAAGCAAGATTAAAGAGAAAATCAGGCAAGAATATCGTGAAAGAGCCAAGATGGCTTGTGATATCCTGTCCAAGTCAGCATTGGAGTTTTCAGAACCCAGCGCCCCCTTCTATATGTTCCCAAGGAAGCGCGGCTTAGACTCTGAAAAATTCGCTTTGAGCTTCCTCGACGAAGGCGTAGCCGTGGCTCCAGGAACAGCATTTGGCGATTACAGGGAACACTTCCGCATTTCTTTAACCGCGCCCCGAGACGACCTAGATGTAGCGTTGAACAAGATTCGCGAGGCAATGGGATGAGGATAGCGATACTTGGCGCTGGAAAAATGGGTGTCTGGTTCGCCAAGTTCTTCCTTGCAGAAGGTCACTCTGTGGTAATAGCGGATAGGAAAAAAGAAAAGTTAGCAAAGTTGAAAGCCGAGCTTGCGGTTGAAACCGCCGATTTCACGGAAGCTATAGAGAATGCTGAAAGGGTTCTGATTTGCGTTTCCATTAGTGCCTTCGAAGAAATCGTTAAAACGATCAGTCCAGCCATACGTGACGGACAAATAATATTGGATATATGCTCAATCAAGGATGTCCCCGTCAAAATCATGCACAAGCATCTGAAAGGCAGCTTAGTTTTGGGGATGCACCCTGTTTTCGGTCCCGGAAGCACTACAATCGAAAATAAAACATTCGTTTTAACCCCAACGAACAGCCAAGAAGAAGCGTTCGCCAAAGACTTCAAGACATGGTTAGAAACCAAAAAAGCCCGTGTCTTCGTAATGCATCCTCAGAAACACGACCGGTTAATGTCAGCTGTTCTCGGCTTGCCTCATTTTCTAGGTTTGGTTGCCTGTGATACGCTGCTTGAACGCGCTGATTATGCCGAAACCAAGGACGTCGCGGGCACAACTTACCGCATGTTGTTTACTTTGGCGGAGGTTGCAGCACTGGAAAACCCTGAACTCTTCGCCAGCCTTCAACTGAGCTTGCCAGAGCTAGAAAGAATTGAGAGTTCGTTTATTGAAAAAGCAAATGACTGGTTAGATCTAATTAAACAGAAAGATCGCGATGCCATAATCCATAGGATGGAACATCTGAAGCTGAAACTTATGAACGCGAGCGGCGATTACGAGCGGTCATACAAGATAATGTATAAAATGTTGGAAGCTACCGAGAACTAAAATCCTAAACGCGTGGCGATGTCGCTTTAGGATATGACCCCAAGATTTTTATGAACGTGGCGTATTTTTCAAGTGCCGTCAGCGCTTTGCTGCAGTTTTCTTCAGTTCTGTGTCCTTCGAAATCGAGGTAAAAGTTGTATTCCCAGGGTTTTTGCTTTGTTGGTCTAGACTCGATTTTTGCAAGATTTATGTTGCGTTTCGCGAATTCCCCGAGTGCGTGATAAAGTGCACCTGGCGTGTGTGTAGCGGCGAAGATTATGGAGGTTTTGTCTTTGCCCGTAAGGGGCGCGTCATTTTTGGATATGACGAAGAACCTTGTGTAGTTCGTTGGGATGTCCTCTATTTCTCTGGCGAGGATTTTCATGCCGTAGATTTCTGCTGCTTTTTGGCTGGCTACAGCAGCCGAGTTTTTTAATCCTTTCTCCTTGAGCATTTTTACGCTGCCTGCGGTATCGTAGGTTGGAATTAGGTCGCTGCCTAATCGTTCAAGAAAGCTGCGGCATTGAGCCAACGCTTGAGGATGCGAATAAACGTTATTAACAGCCTCCAAGCTTGTGTTGGGGTTCGCTATCAAGCAGTGAGAAATTCTTATGATGACTTCGCCCGAGACCTTCAGGTTGTGGGTCAGAAAAAGGTCGTATGTTTGGTTTATGCTTCCTTCCAAGCTATTCTCTATCGGCACAACTCCAACCGGCACTTCGCATTTGTCTACGTTTGCGAAGACTTCGGTGAGATCTCTGCATGGCCTAACTTTCGTTTCGTCTCCGAAAAACGTGTAAACTGCACTTTCGCTGTATGCACCTCTTTCCCCTTGAAAGGCTACTTTCACTCTTTCTTTCCCAGCTTTCGATTTCTTATTAGACACTTGTTGATTCCGTTAATCATTGCCTCAACGCTGGCCATGACTATGTCTTCCCGGGCAGCGCGGGCTGAAACGATGTGTCCTCGCTCGTCTTCTACTTTTATAACTACTTCAGCCACGGCGTTTGAGCCGCCTGTTATGGCTTCAAGGCGGTATTCGTTTAGTCGGATTTTCGCCAAATTGCTGGTAAGTTTCTGTATAGCCTTTAGTACAGCGTCAACTGGTCCCACTCCTGTTTCCGCCGCAATATACTCTTTTCCGTCCAAGACCAGTCGAACTGATGCTGTTGGAATCACCTTGATCCCAGTTACAACGGCCAAGTCGCCCAAGTCAACTATTTTTTCTTCTGCAATTACTTCGCCCATAATTGCGGAGGTCAACGCAAGAAGGTCAGCGTCGGTTACCATTTTGCCTTTGTCGCCCAACTCTTTGACTCGCTGAACGATTTCTTTCAGTTGGTCTTCTGTTGGTCGTATTCCAATTTCTTCGAGTTCAGCTTTGATTCCTCTGGTTCCTGCGAGTTTTCCCGCCACGAGTTTTCTTGTGCGCCCTACCGATTCGGGTTTTATAGGCTCAAAGGTTAAGGGTTTCACAGTTACTCCTCGAGTGTGAATTCCTGATTCGTGAGCAAAGGCGTTTTCGCCAACGATAGCTTTGTTCGCCTGCACGAATATGCCTGTTAGTGTGGCCACCATTCTGGAGGTGCTGTAGAGCAAACGTGAGTTAATCCCAGTTTTCAATTTGTAAATAATGTGTAAAGCCATAACAAGTTCTTCTAACGCGGCGTTTCCTGCTCTCTCGCCCAATCCGTTTATGGTTGCATGAACCTGAGTAGCGCCGGCTTCAACAGCAGCCAAAGAGTTCGCAACAGCCATCCCGAAGTCATCATGGCAGTGGATGCTTATTGGAACTTTAACTGCCATTCTGACATCTTCAATTAGCTTACGCATAGTTTGCGGAATCATAATGCCCACGGTGTCAGGTATGTTTATCATGTCGGCCTTGGCTTTCTCCGCGACTCGGCACACCTGCTTAAGAAAACCCTTTTCAGAGCGAGTAGCGTCCATAGGCGAAAACTCGCATTTCAACCCATGCCTTTTAACATACTCAATATGGTCAACGGTTGCAGATAAAACCTGTTCAGGGGTCATATTAACTGCGTATTTCATCTGCACAGGCGATGTGGGAACAAACACGTGAATAACGTCAACATCACAATCGATTGCAGCGTCAATGTCGCTTTGTGTAGCACGGGCTAAACCGCAAACTTCAGCTTCCAACCCAGCCTTCGCTATTTCTTTAACAACTCTCTTCTCACCCTCGGAGGACATTGGCGATCCCGCTTCGATGACGTCAACGCCTAACTTGCTTAGCTGACTGGCAATCTCGATTTTGTCCTCCAAAGTCAGCGAGACGCTCGGCGTTTGTTCGCCATCGCGCAGGGTTGTGTCAAAAATTCGAATGTAATTTGAGCTTTTCGATTTCATACATTTCAACCAACTTTCGCTGTTAAAGCTGAGGCTATGGCTTCAGCCATGCCAATGGTCGTGGTTTTGCCGCCTAAATCTGGAACCGTGTTGCGTGCACGCAACGTTTTGACCACTGCTTCTTCTATGGATGCTGCTGCTTCTAAGCACTTTTGGTCGCTGTACTTTTCACCCAACCAGTCCAGCAACATTTTACCCGCCAGAATCATCGATAGGGGATTCGCTGTTTGTTTGCCTACCCTGTTGGGTGCTGAACCGTGAATCGGCTCGAAAAGCGCGAAAGCTTCACCTATGTTCGCGCCTGGCGCCATGCCCAACCCGCCGATAAGCTGGGCAGCCTCGTCGGAAAGGATGTCGCCGAACATGTTGCAGGTCACCAGCACATCGAAGTCTTGCGGTTCTTTAATAAGGCGCATGGATGCCGCATCAACGTACAACTCGTTGAAGGCGATGTCGGGGTACTGTTTTGCGACTTCTCGGCAGACGCTGGCAAAGAGACCGTCTGTTACGCGCATGACGTTGGCTTTGTGGATGGCTGTGACTTTCTTTTTGCCGTTGCGTTTTCTCGCGGTTTCGAAGCCTTTGCGGGCTATCCGCTCGCAGTTTCCGCGTGTGATAACCCTCAGGCAGATGGTAGTATCGTCTCCTATGGTGAACTCTTGACCCTTGTAAACGTCCTCAGTGTTCTCTCTAACGAAAATCATGTCAATGTCAGGTCGCGCCACTTCAACGCTAGGATACGCCTTTAGAGGACGCAGATTAGCATAAAGGTCAAACATCAACCTAAGCTTCACGATGACGTCAGCAGCGGTTTCTCCAACAGGACCTTTCAGGCAAGCGTGAGAATCCTTGATCTTCTGCACACTTTCTTCAGGCAGCGCTACGCCTCTTTTCTCGAGGCAAATGTCCCCAGCTTCAGCTTCAATCATCTTGAGTTTCAACCCTATTTTCTGTTGAACAGCATCTAGGACTTTCATGGTAGCGTCGGTTAGTTCTGGACCTATGCCGTCGCCTCTGATTACGGATATCTTATATTCTGTCATTTCTTCATTCTCCTTCGTAAATTCTCTATTAACCCTCCATCTGCAAGTATCTCTAGTATGAACGGTGGTAGCTTGGCTACTTGAAAGCTCTTGCCCTTTGATAAGTTTTGTACCGTTCCAGCTTCAAAGTCCACGGTTAACTCGTCACCATTGTCCACGGTGGCTGAAATGCCCTTGCACTCGATTACGGGTAAACCGATGTTTATAGCATTTCGAAAGAAGATTCTTGCAAATGATTCTGCTATGATGCATTTTGCGCCTGAATACTTTAAGGCTAGAGGTGCCTGTTCCCGGCTTGAGCCGCAACCAAAGTTTTTCCCGCCCACAATAATTATGCCTTTTTTGGCTTTGCCTGGAAAGTTTGAGTCCAAGCCTTCCAGAGCGTGTTCAGCTAACTCGTATGGATCAAGTAAGACCAAGTACTTTCCAGGCAGGATAACATCTGTGTCTATGTTATTGCCAAATTTTATTGCTGGTCCTGTAACTTTCATTATTGTTTTGCCTCCAGTGTTCTTGGGTCCGTGATTTTTCCTGCTACCGCTGACGCTGCGACTGTTGCCGGCGAAGCTAAGTAAACGCTGGCTTTCTTGCTGCCCATTCTGCCTATGAAGTTGCGGTTAGAAGTGCTAACACAAATTTCTTCTGCAGCTAACAAGCCGATGTGTCCGCCTAAGCATGGACCGCATGCGGAGCCGCAGACAACTGCGCCGGCGGCGGTGAAGATTTCGATTAAGCCTTCTGTTAATGCTTGCATGTAAATTTCTTGGGATGCGGGAATCACCAGTGCCCTTACGCCGTCTTTGACTTTTTTGTCTTTTATTACTTGAGCCGCTAAGCGCAAGTCTTCAATGCGACCGTTGGTGCAAGATCCTATAAATGCTTGTTCGATTGGGACATTGTTAACTTCTGAGACTGGTTTAACGTTGTCAACGGATGATGGGCATGCTACTTGCGGCTCTAACTCTGCAACGTTAAATACCACTGTCCGTTCGTAAGTTGCGTCTTTGTCGCTTTTTAAAGCTTCAAAAGCCGGCATCGTTTTGACTCTGCCTTGCAGGAATTTGCTTGTGGTTCCATCTGGTTCTACTATGCCGTTCTTTGCGCCCATTTCTACTGCCATGTTGCAGACGGTCATTCTTCCAGCCGTACTCATCTCACGTATGGTTGGACCAGTGAATTCAACGCTCTTGTAAATTGCTCCGTCAACACCTAGTATGCCGATTATGTTTAGAACTAGGTCTTTTGCGGTGATGTACTTGCTGAATTTTCCACTAACGTTAATTTTGATCGCTTCAGGCACTTTTAGCCAAATCTTTCCTGTGGCGAAAACTGCTGCCGCTTCGGTTGAGCCGATGCCTGTGGCGAAAGCGCCAAAAGCGCCGTATGTGCAGGTGTGTGAGTCTGCGCCTACTATTACTGTGCCTGGGATTACGTGTCCTTGTTCGGGCATGACTTGATGGCAGATGCCGCCTCGTCCAACGTCGTATATGCGTAGTTTTTGGTCTTTGGCGAATTGCCGCATGGTTTTGTGTAGTTCTGCAGCTTTGATTGATTCTGCTGGAACTTGGTGGTCCAGAATCATCACTACTTTTTGGTTATTCCAAACTTTTTCTGTGCCTATTTTTTTGAAGGCTTCTATGGCTAAAGGTCCAGTTAGGTCGTGAACCATTATCATGTCTACGTTGGCGTCCACGATTTCTCCGGGTTGCACCATTTTCTTTCCGGATGCATTAGCCAAGATTTTTTCTGTTATATTCATAGTTTGGCCTCTTTTCAGTAGGTAACTTGATTTTTACTGTGCAACAAACCTAGCGTGTGAGGAAGTTAAGGTTTCCCGCGCGGTTTTTCAGGTTTACTCATCGACTCTGATTGAGCTTGCTCCTCGTGAGAGAGCGGTTAAGCCTGTTCTTGCCAGTTCCATTATGCCGTATGTTTTCATCAGGTTTAGGAAGGCGTCTATTTTGTCTGGGGTTCCAGTGATCTCCATGGTTAAGGATGCTGGTGAGACGTCCACCACTCGCCCTCGGAATACTTCTACGCAGTTGATTACGTCTGATCTGCTTTTGTTATCGGGGATGTTGACTTTTATTAGCGCTAGTTCTCTGGTGACTATGTTTTCGGGTTCTAGTCTGCTGACTTTCACGACGTCTATGAGTTTGCTCATTTGTTTGACTACTTGCTCTAAGGTTTTTTCGTCTCCGTTGACGGTTATGGTCATTCTGGAGAGGTCTTCTTGCTCCGTGGGTCCGACAGTGATGCTTTCAATGTTGAAGTTTCTTCTTCGGAACATATTTGATATGCTGTGTAGCACACCTGGTTTGTTTTCCACTAGTGCAGCAATCACTTTGGTTTTTCCCATTAATACTCCCCTACCTGTTCGTTTATTCCGCAGCCTGGAGGCACCATAGGGGCAACGTCCTCTTCGAGCGCTATTGGAACGTCTATTACTGTTGTGACTTCGCTTTTCAACGCTTTTTTAACAGCCTTTGAGAACTCAGGGATTGACCCTACGCGGAGTCCTTGCGCTCCGTATGCCTCTGCTAGCTTGACGAAGTCAGGTACATTTCCCAGTTTGACGGCTGAGTAGCGTCCTTTGAAGAACATTCTTTGCCATTGAGCGACCATGCCCAACACTGAGTTATTCAAAACTATGACTATGACTGGTATGTCTTCTATAACGGAAGTCGATAGTTCCTGTTCCGTCATTCTGAAGCTACCGTCTCCTGCGATGTCCACAACCGGTCTGTCGGGGCAGGCGACTCTTGCGCCTATAGATGCTGGAAAACCGAAACCCATCGTTCCTAAGCCTCCTGAGCTTATGAAGGTTCTCGGTTTTAACGCGTTGAAGTACAGTGCTGCCCACATCTGGTTCTGGCCGACTTCGGTTGTAACTATCGCATTTTCCGGCAGCAGTTTTCTTAGCTCTTGCAGTAACGCTTTCGGTTTCAGGTCGTTCGGGCCAGTCTTAGACGGCGGGTTAAGGTGATCTTTAGCTTCTTTGACGTGTTTTGTCCATGGGGAATTCTTTTTCTTTGGTAGCTGTTTTGCTAGCCGTTCGTATAGTTCTCGCAAGGCTTTCTTAGCGTCAGCCACGATGGGTACGTCAACGTCTACGTTCTTTCCGATTTCTGCGGTATCTATGTCTATGTGTATTTTCTTTGTTGGTGCGCAGAAACTGTCTAGTTTTCCAGTGGATCTGTCTGAGAATCTTGTGCCAACTGCCAGGAGCACGTCTGCCTCGCAAAGAAGCTTGTTTGCTACTGGGTTTCCGTGCATTCCTATGCTGCCTAGGGATAGCGGGTGGGTTTCGGGTAAAGATCCTTTGCCCATGAATGATGTAGCTACTGGTGCCAGTAGCAGTTCTGCAATTCTTAGTAGTTCAAAAGAAGCGTTTGCTGTTATCACTCCACCTCCTGCCAGTATGACGGGTCTTTCTGCTTCCGCCAGTAGTTCCGCGGCTTTTCTAATTTGCAGAGGGTGCGGATTTGATTTTGGTTTGTATCCGCGAATTTGGACTCCGTTTGAGAAATCCATTTCTGCGACTTCTGTTTGCGTGTCCTTGGGGATATCTATAACAACTGGACCTGGCCTGCCTGTGGTTGCTATGTAAAACGCTGTTTTCACGGTTCTTGGAATTTCCGCGGCTGAGCGTAGTTGGAAGTTGTGTTTGGTTATGGGTGAGGTTATACCGATTATGTCTGCTTCTTGGAATGCGTCTCTGCCTAACATGTATGACGTGTTTGTGCCTGAGGAGGGAACTTGCCCTGTTAAGGCTATTACTGGGGACGAGTCCATGTAGGCGTTGGTTATACCTGTGACAAGGTTTGTGGCGCCTGGACCACTAGTTGCCATGCATACTCCTGCTTTTCCGCTGGCTCGAGCGTAACCTTCGGCTGCGTGGACCGCGCCTTGTTCGTGCCTGCAGAGTATGTGCCTAATTTTCGAGTTGCAGAAGTGGTCGTATATTGGAAGTAGGGCTCCTCCAAGTATTCCAAACATTACTTCCACGTTTTGTTTTTCAAGGGATTTTATTAGAGCTTTTGCACCTGACATTTTAGTCATTTTTCTTCTACCTCATTACTTGAAAACTTGTTTAAAAGATGATTGCCAAAGATTTTGGCGG
>WOR8_10009065_pt1 | contig 13611 bp, 15 predicted proteins | sample DeeMarSeWOR38_10_FD_19890 | JGI IMG/M metagenome (IMG submission 19890) | reverse complement strand
TGATAAGTTCCTGTCTGCTCCCTTTGTCTTTTACCCAGTGCCGGAATTCTTCTTGCAACTCGGCATGGATCGCTTTGTGCAGCACCTCCCTTTCTTGCTGCTTGCCGAGCCGTTCCGTGATTCCCGCAGCCTGCAGGCAATTGTTCACTGCAGACCTGAACATTTTTGCTCCACTATCAAAGTCGGCATCGATATAGGCATGCACAATATCCTTACAGCACCTTTTCACCTCATTTCTATCTACCATGACAGTTGCTCCTCTTAGAAATTCTGAATTGCATGATTCTTTCCCATAGGAAAGATTTTCGTTGGTTTCCGGATAGACACTGACTAATTGACCAGACAAATCATGAGTGCACGTGCATAGTGAAGCAGTTTGTTGGCCTTACTGCCGAGTCCGAATTGGCTGATATCTTTGACTCCTTTTCGGCCAAGCACCAAAATACCGTGATTCCCCTCCTCCAATTCTGTGAGAATATCCCTGGCGATTCCTTGTTGTTGGCTCTGGAACTTCACAACCACGTTTTCCTCCGGGATCCCTGCAGAGATAAGTCTTTCTTTGCCTTCATGGGCAATATTTTTTGCTTTTTTTAGGTACGCTTCCATTCGTTGAGCCATGTTTTCCTGCCGCTCCATCTCACTCAAGTCTCTTATGATGTCCCAATAAGATGAGGTGTGAAGCTCCGGGGCTAGAGGAGGAATCACGTGAAATAGGGTAAATGTGCTCTCTTTGAGGTGGGAAAAATATTGGATTGTGTGGTCCATTACCCGGCGGCTGATTCCTGCGCCCACTATAGTAACCAGTACTCTATGGGAAGAGACGCGTGGATCAATCATCCAGATGGGCAGATGGTATGCCATATTTACCAGCTTGTAGGTAACATGCCCCATTATCTTTTGCGCCAAGGTTCTTGCACCCCATCGGGCCAGGGCAATTACTTCAAAATCTTCCTTACTGGCCAGATTAATCATTGAGATTACAGGGTCTTTGCACTTGTCCTCGTACGCTGTATTTACTCTGTCCGGGTCAAATCCTGCGTCTATTGCGGCCTCTTTGGCTAGTCGTACGACCTTTTGCCTTTCTTGGCTCCAGAGTTGCAGGTACTTTTCAACCTCCTCCGGGCTCAGAGACGGTTCGAACATGTGCGAAAGGTCGGGTTCGGGAATGCCATGAAAGATAGTCATCTTCAGGTCCTCACAGTCTCTCAAAAGATTTGCTGCCGCGGCCACAGCATCCCTGGCGAAACCAGAGCTATCCACTCCGAATAACACTTTTTTTTCTTTACTCATTGGTCTTGTCCTCCACTAAAATCGAAAGTTACGAGAAATTCTTTCTTGGGTCGTTTACAGCTTGCCGTAGCCCAAAATAGTCTTTGCCACAGCCTGCACCAGCCCGGAATGCAGCGAAATCCTCACAAGAGCAGCTGACATTTCACACAAGGGAATCTTCCCATGGTTTGTCATCCAATTTCTTCAACCACGGTTGAAGTCTCGATCAGTTCCAGGTGGCTCAACATGGCTTTCAGTGTGTCCAGATCGATTTCACCTTCTGGGTAGAACTTTTCGGGTTCATCCGATAGTCGAGAGAGGGCAAGATAGTGATCGATGGCCTTGCGAAGATTTCTGCACTCTTTCACCGAAAGCTCTATTTTCACCTGATGTATCCGTTTATCTGTCACCTGCATGTTTACCTCCTAAACCTACCGGTGCCCCATTAGTTTCTAGCCGATCAACTGAAGAGGAAGCTCTATTGTCAAGGTTGCATTCGCCTGGGTCTCGCTATTCAAGCTAATTTGACCTCCATGATCTTCGATGATTTTCTTGCTCATAGCCAGGTCCAATCCCGGATCACTACTGTGTCGATCTGAGAAGGGGTTGAATAGATTGTTCAGAATAGCAGGGGGAATCCGCGCGGTGCTTTCCTCAAAGTAAATGCCAATGGTGTCCCAGCAAACCTCAGTTCGCATGGTAAATGTTTCTTTTGGTCGCATGAACTTCATAAGTCTTCTGGCGAAGCTCAAGAGAGCCTCGAGCATGAGATCTTGGTCGAAGTAAGAGTCCGGCACATCAGGGTCGAGGTTTATGCGCATCTCCACTCCGCTGGATGTGAGCTCCGGCTCCAAATTTATAAAAGCACGGGTTATCAGTTTATTGTAATTGCCCGCGGTCTTGTTGGGTTGTAGAGGCCGTACGTAGGCCCTCATGTTTTTTAGGACTCTTTCGAGTCGCTTCACTTCGTCTATGATGATTTGCGCTTTAGGCTTCAGGTAAGGATGCAGTTCGGGTGCGTTCAAAATGGCAGTGGCAAAGCCGCCTATGGAAACAAGTGGATTGCGAATTTCGTGCGCCAGATAGGAGAACATTCTCCCTATGGTGCTTAGCCGGTCGGAGTGAGCCAATCTTCTCTCACATGCGATCTTCTCTTCCTGGAATTCGATAACTTCCCAAAACAGTCTGGCGCCGAGGTGTCCCATAACTCTGAGATGTCTTGGCTTGGTCTTTATTATCTCGTCCAAAACATCGTCACTACCGGTTATCTCAATGAGCAAGTGGAGGTCCTCCAAATCAAAGAAATCTCGGAAATCTTTGGTAATGTAAATTCCTTTGTCGCGGGCGTAGACTAGGCCCGGTGCATTCTCATTTGGATCAGCTACGCCCACAACATTGACCTGTATGTGGCGTAAGTTCTGGGTTTCTAAAAATGTGATTAGAGACTTGCAGGCGGGGCCGCCTCCTACCAGGGCAATATTGATCTCACCAGACTCTGTCCCCGGATAGTCTTTAGATGCTGCCTGGTTCCGGATCATCATATATTGTGACCACCCATTTGCTTTGAGGGGTTATGTTCTTGCAGAAAAGCCTCAGACGCGATTTTTTCACGTAGCCACAACTGGTAACGAGAAGTCATAATTCCGCTTTATCCTGCTTATCCTCAGTCCTGCTCTTTGGTAAAAAGACAGTGAAAACTGAGCCCTTGCCAAGTTCGCTTTCCAGAAGCACCCGCCCTCCGTGCGCCTCAACGATGGCCTTCACCACTGCCAGGCCCAGACCAATTCCTCCTGTCTCCTCTGCATATTTCCCTCGATGAAACGGTTCAAAAACAGAATGTAGATCTTCAGTATCTATGCCTCTTCCTTCATCTATGACCTTGATGATGACATCATGCTTGGTCTGATCGGTGAGGATGGTGACTGTCCCCTCACCGACAGTGAATTTAAAGGCATTATCCAAGAGATTGGTAAGGACTCGGCGCAAACGGGCGGCATCTGCCTCAATAAGGGGGAGCTCCTCAATGTTTTCAAGCTTTAATACAATTCCCGATTGTGAAGCCCGAGGATGATATGCTTCATAAAGTTCCAACAGTTCTCGGTCCAGAGAGGTGGTACTCAGATTCAAATTGAGCTTACCCGTTTGCAGACGAGAGAATTCAAGGAAGTCATTGATCAAATGATCCAATTTCCCAGCCTCTCTTTTTATTATCTCGAGGTACTTTTCACGCTTTTCTTCAGCCATGTCGGTGGTATGAGCCAAGAGCCTGAGCACAAATCCCTGGATGGCAATGAGTGGTGACTTCATATCATGGGCAAACATAGACATGAGATTCGCCTTTTCACGTTCCAGAGCTTTTAACTGGCTAATATCATGGAAGGCCTCCAAACCGCCTATAAGGCTATCCTCCTCGTCCAGCAAAGCTGCGGTGCTCATTCTCACGGGAATGGTCTCGCCCCGCTGGTTCTGGATGGTGGTCTCGATGTCAACTGTAGGATCCCGGCGATCGATAACTGTTCTCAAGGGACACTCCATATGGCACATTCCCCCTTGCAGAATGTCGCCGCAATAGCGACCAACAGCTTCCTCTGCTGAATAGCCCGTTAATTTTTCTGCCCAGGGGTTAAAATTGGTAATCTGTAATTCAGAATTCACTGTGACCACCGCAACAGGCAGACTCTGAATGACAAATTTATAGAAGGCAAGATCCGTTCCCGCCTTTGTATGATCTTTCGCCTTGCTGTAATTGCTGTAAACTGCGCTCATATCCTCACCTGTTTGAGGAATAATGCTTCATTCGAACACTCGCGCCCATTCTGTCTAATGAGTTTAGTTCGCAACAGACGTGCCACCTATTTGGGAGCAGTTTGTCGAAGAAGCCGTCCTGTAATCCCTTGTGGGAGGCTGAATTACGGCTGGCTGCTTGGGGGGGATACGATAGTCAAGGTAGCACTATGGCTACTGTTTGGGATGTGAAAGTAGCAGCATAGCTACTGTTTTGAGCGCCCGTCCATTGCAGGCAAATCAATGCCGAGCTTGCGGACTTTCCGAAAAAGAGTAGTCTTGTGAATTCCTAGGTCCTGGGCAGCCTTGAGCCGATTCCACTGGTTTTTTCGAAGCGCATTCAGGATCAGCTCTTTCTCATACTCACCAAGCAGGTCTATGGTTTCTCTCTGCTGTATGCTCGACCTTGGTTGAAGCTCGTCAGGCAAGTGATGCGCATGGATCATACCACCGGCGCACAGGACGAAGGCATGCTCGATGATGTTTTCCAGTTCCCTGACGTTTCCTGGATAGGTATGTTTCATCAAAATTGCCAAGGCCTCCGGGGTGACTCCGGAAATCTCTTTTCCCTTGAGTGCCGAGAATTTAGCTACGAAATGATTTACCAGCAGAGGTATGTCTTCCATCCGCTCTCGAAGAGGGGGCAACTCCAAGCGAAACACATTTATACGATAGTAGAGGTCTGTTCTGAACCGGCCTTCCTCCTCCAATTTCCTGAGATCCATGTTTGTTGCGGTGATGATTCTTACGTCCGCTCTGATGCTTTGAACTCCGCCCAAGGGTTCGAATACCTTGTCCTGCAGAACCCTGAGAAGCTTGGCCTGGATGGCAGGGGAGACATCGCCGATCTCGTCTAGAAAAATCGTGCCACCCTGAGCAAGGGCAAATCGACCGGCTTTGCTCCGGCGGGCATCGGTAAAAGCTCCTGCCTTGTAGCCGAAAAGCTCGGACTCCAGAAGTGTATCAGGTATGGCACTGCAGTTGACTGTGATGAAGGGATTGTCCGCTCGGGGGCTCTGGTTGTGAATAGCTCGGGCTACCATACCTTTTCCAGTTCCACTATCTCCGGTTATGAGCACCGTGCTCTCGCTTTCGGCTACAGTAGGGATCAACTCGAATATATGTTGCATTTTCGGGCTCTTGCTGAGAATGTCCTCAAAGGTGTGCCTTGCATCCAACTCCTTGCGAAGCTGCTCGACCAAACTCAGGTCCCGAATTGCCTCAACCCCACCGGCGAACTTACCTTGTTTGTCTCGCAAAACGGCGGTGGAGATGCTAACGGGAACCTTGACTCCTTGCTTATTGGTGATTTTTATGGACATGCTGGCGATGGGTTTTCCGGTTTCCATGGTGTAGCGCAAGGCACACGCTTTTTTGCAAATGTTGCTGCGAAATACTTCATGGCAGGGCCGTCCCAAGGCTTCCTCCCAGGGAACCCCAGTGATCTCAGCCGCGGCTTCGTTGAAAAAGCTGATCCTCCAGTTCTCATCGATGCAAAATACACCTTCGTTGAGACTGCTGAGAATAGCCTCGAACCAGGCTCTTGCTGGTCGAATTGTCGATTTTTGCTTTTTGCTGTGGGTCATCTGGTTACTCTACAAGTAAAAGATTTCTGACCTCTCAAGGGGATATCCTCATAATATCGCGGGTATCTCCCCTGAGCAACCGCAGTCTTTACACGAACAGCCTCATAGAAGTGTCTGCTACCAGGGCTTTTTCTATGGCCCGTTTCAGTTGCGCAAGGTCAAAGGACTTGACCACGTAGTAGTCTGCGGCCATGGATTTCGGGTCTTCTTTGTATGTATCGTAGGCTGTGCACAGAATGACCGGCAGATTATGGTGCTGATTACGGATGTCTTGCAGCAGTTCAAGGCCATCATAATCCAAAAGCTTGATGTCCAAAACTACCACCTCAGGCAATCCTGGCGAAAGAGGCAGCTCGCCTGATCGCAATAGTCGCTGGCCGTGCCGAAACAGTCAAAATTGCCCTCCGCCCCCTGAATCGCTTTGATCTTCTCAACCTTTCTCAAACCAGCTGTCTTGATGCCCAACTCTTTTGCCATTTTCTACAGTTGTTTTACGGTCATTTTCTTCTTCCTCAGTACACCTCTCTCAGTTGATTGAGCTAGGACCATCTGCGTTCCTGAGAGTCCCCAATCTGCTGCCGCACCTCCTTCACTGGCCCAAAATGGTAACGTCTAGCTATATACCCCCGTTCCGATTCAAGAATGTAAACGATTAACTGGAAGCTAGCCTCATCAAGTATTTCGGGATCCCATCCCAGTTGCTCCAATCGCCTATTGACTAGCCGAGTTGTGAACAAACCACCGTCGCTGATGATCTGAAGCACGTTCCGCACTAATCCAGGTATGTGTTCAGAGGAGACATTCCTTGGACCAAGTCGATGAATGAGTAGTTGTACTAAACTGGTCCCCGTCATTATTTCCCCTGAGTAAACAAATGATGGCCGAGCAAAAGCTAATTGAGCTCCCCCTCACGCCCCGGTTACGTGACATGATTCCATGAATCGCCCGTATTTACGCCTGAATTCAGGATATATTTGCGCCAATACAGGATAATATTCCTCTATGAATTGGAGTCTCTCAAAAATTTCCCTGAGCATATGGTTTTCACACTTGCCGCAGCTCCAGTGATCCCACCCCTGGTTGACCGCACAGGCCAGACATTCGACGTAGAAGGGACAGTCGGCATGCTTGAGCCCTTTTTGATGAATTGGCTTGACCGTATCTGGGTGCAATTTCCTATTCCTCATTTTTTTCAACCAAAGGTAGTTATCTACGATCAAGGTATTTACCATGATCAACGTCACGCTGCTGGGCGGCTTGTTCAAATCTGGAAGCGGGTTACCTTTCCATTTGCAAGTCCGAAGCGTTTGAAGAGTCTCTCTGTCCCGGTTCCCAGGCCAGACAAGCTGATCTCTCTGAAACGGTATCTTCGCCCTCTTATTACCTTGGCAAAGTGGACAATTCCGAAATAGTCGAACTCGCGAACCTCGCTGAGGTCGACAGTCAACCTGGCATGGTTCGAAACATCCCGCAGACGATCCAGGGCATGTTCCACCTGGCATGCACCACTGCCGTCAAGCTTTCCCCTGAGGCGGAAGAAGAGGTTATCTTTATTTTGCCTAAACCTCAGGCCGAATTGTTTTTTGCCCGCCATTGCTCTTCTCCTGATTCTACTTCAGTTGCCTTTTCTCTTTTGCTCCCAAGGTTGGTGGAAGAAGTAACTTGCATCTGCTCCAGGCAGTACTTACGCCAGATACAGTTAAATTGGTCACAACCTACTTGGGCCCTGCGAAAACAATCCGGATTGCCCTCAGCCCGCTGAATGCTTCTGATCAAAGCTGTTGTGTCCAGGAAATCCTTTCTTGGTATTGGTAAGTCTTTTTTCTTGATCCTCATTTTGCATTGCTCCTGCACCGGTAAAACTTTCCTGCTCAGCAAGAGTTCCCACAAAGATTTTCAGGAAAGACTAACACCCTCTGACCTTCCCCAGTGGTACCTTCTGCTTCTATTAAGACTAATTAAAATTATCCCGCGGCTGACTGAAATCTGTCTAGAGGCGATTAACTCATTTTGCTGGCAGGAGATATTCCCGAGACATGGGAGTTTTTCCCGGAGGCAGGTTAACAGAAGGGAAGGGCGAGATGATTCCTTATTTCTTCCAGGTGGTTACGTCGATTAAGCCATACCTGGCTGCATAGCGAATCAATTCCACCGTGCTGTGAAGGTCAAGCTTGCTCAAAATGTTAGACCTGTGGTTTTCAACGGTCTTGCGGCTGATAAAGAGTTTCTCGGCAATCTCTGTGGTGGAGAGTCCTTCGGCAAGCAAACACATAACCTCTTTCTCTCGCCGGGTCAGGGTGCCGTAGCCTGCGTCGGCAGACATCACTTCCTCTTTTTCGGACTTCATGAGGCTTTCCACAACCTCATGGGCAAGGGAGGGGTCCATGAAATATTCTCCTCTGGATACTGCCTCGAGACATTGCAGAAGCCTTTCAGTGGCTGATTCCTTGGCAATATACCCTGTTGCTCCAGCTCGGAAAGCCCTGGTAATGTAGTCAATTTTGAGGTGCATGCTGAGAATCACAACCCTTGTTTCAGCCAGGATTTCTCGTATGTTGCGGGTCAGATCAATGCCGCTAGCATCAGGTAGTCCTATGTCCATGATCACCAGGTCGGGCCTGATTTCCTTGGCCTTTCTGAGCCCCTCTTCTCCGCTGCTTGCCTCTCCAGCTACTTCGTAGATGGGTTGCTTGGCCAAAAGCGACTTGACCCCCTCCCTGAAAAGGGGATGATCATCTATAATCAGGATTGTTTTCTTCTCACCCATTGTTTGCGTCCATGTACGGAACCTTTATCAGGATTTTGGTACCATGCATAGGATCGGATTCAATCTTCATCTCCCCGTTGAGAAATGCCACCCTTTGTTCCATGCTCCATATGCCCATGCGTCTTTCATTCAGGGCTGCAGCCAGGCGGTTGTTTACCTCAAAGCCTTTGCCGTTGTCTTCTATGTGAAGCAGAATGTGAGAAAATGATGCGGATAGTCTCACAATTACCTGGCTGGCATCAGCGTGCTTTCTAATATTATTGAGTCCCTCTTGGACCAACCGATAAAAAGCTATTTCCGTATCGAAATTCAGTTCGAGGTCGTCCATACCCACAGAGAAGAAGTCGACCTTGAGGCTATTTTTCCCAGCATACTCTTCGCAATACTGCTGGACAGTGTAGGCCAGTCCAAATTCCTTTAGGCTTGGAGGGTGCAGGCCGTAAGCCTTGTCTCGGACGGCCATAAGGGTGTGTTCTAATATTCTGGATAATTCTGTAACTTTTTGTCTCCTCTCATCCTCCGTATCCGGTTGATCACCATAGAGGGTATCCAGGCCAACTTTGAGGGAGGCGAGGTCCTGGGCCAACCGGTCGTGCAAGTCAGCAGCTAGCCTTTGCCTCTCGACTTCCTGGGCCTTGATTACTTCTTGTGAAAGCCTACGAAGCTGTTCTTCAGTTTGCTTGCGCTCGCTGATATCCATCGCCGCCACGATAACACCTTTGGAAATATCAGATGAATCAAGAGGGCTTCCCTGAAGATAGCAGTCAATCACTCTGCCATCCTTGGTGAGCCAACGCGTCTCAACGTGTCCGAATCCCCACTTCTCAATTTCGGAGTAAAAGTCGCGACCGACACGCTCGTACTCTTCGGCATACGGATAGATTACTTCAGTGCTTTGTCCCAACAAAGAATTTTCCTCGTAGCCCCACATGCGGTACATGGCTTTGTTAGTCCAACCTAGAATGCGATTGCGGACCAGACCTATTCCCATGGGTGAGGCGGCAAGAATTGCATTCAAGGTCCGCTCACTTTCGCGCAACGCCTCCTGCGCCAGCTCCAAGTCGGTCATATCATGCGCTCTGACAACCAAACCCGAAACAGATTTGTCATTCTCGAAAAAAGGATAATAGTTTATTAGCATACATCTTCGTTTTCCATCGGGAAAGTCGAACCAGTCACTGTAGTGGATTTCTTCACCAGTAAGACATCGATCGAGATAACTCTTCATCTGTTTTTCAAAAATCTCCGTTCCAAACAGCTCTGCTACGGAGAGACCTATAATTTCCTCACGAGGCCTCTGGAAGACCTCGCTGTAGGCATCATTCACTGTTCTATAGATATAGTTGCTATCAATGAAAGACATCGGGTCTTGGACTGCTGAGACTATGAGCTTATATTTTCCTAGCTGTTCTTCTGCCTGCCTGCGTTCTCTTATTTCTTTTCTGAGCTGCGCATTAGCCCTCACCAGATCAGCAGTTCGCTGCTTCACCCTCTTTTCCAATTCATTGTGAACTTGTCGCAAGCTTTCCTCGGACCGCTTTCGCTCGGTAATGTCCAAAGTGAGTTCCACCACGCCCAAAAGATAGCCATTACTGTCTAAGACCGGAGAGCCTTGTACATACCAGGATCTTCCGTCTGGAGTGGTTTTCTCAATTGCGTGTGGTTTACCTGTTTGACCAGCCAATTTCACCGGACAATCCTCGCACACTTCGATCCGCTTGGCCCATACCTCATAGCAGTGACGTCCTATCAGTTCCTTACGGGTCATGTTTACTGAATCGCATGCAGCCCGGTTGGCCCACTGGATCCTCATTTCCATATCATGGAAAATTACATGCTCCACCAGGCTGTCGAGAATGGCTCTTTTTTCTTCTTCCGTCTGCTGTAAAACCCTTTCCACAGCCAGATGTTTGGCCTGTGTTGCTTCCAGCTCAGCAACCTGTCGGCGCAATTCCTCCAACTCTTCCGTGAGTTCCTCTCGGGTCTTGTCTTTGGCTTTCATTTTCTTATCCTTGTGCCAGATCCCTAAAGGATATTCATCAGCGTGCACTTATCACTTCGCACCTTTCAGCTGGATTCATTGCAGCCTGGTGGGAGGAAGAGGAGGAGATGAAGGTGCCGAAGATGCAAGATCATTGCATATGGTCTATTTTCAGGCTATAAAATTGCCGGAAATATGGCAAGGAAAAAGCTTTAGATAGTATGGGTTATCAATAAGATACCGCGGAAGCATGGCATTATTGGACAGTATTTTTTACCTGCCGGGGAGTTTTCTTATGTAGAAAGTCTTGCCACGGTAATCGAGTTTTAGCAGTTCTCCTTGTGCTAATAGCCGATCCACCATAGAGAAGTCGGCCCCCCTTTGCAGCAAGACTTTCTCCAGGGCCTCGCGGTTCATGGGATGCACCGCAGTTATGCTGAGAATATCCTCTGCGGGGTCTCCGGTGAAGAAGAAGTCAGCGGTCTCATGACCCGTGAGACATTCAACCCTCAGAAGGATTTCAGAAAAGGTCTGATAGGCCTGGTTGAGCACTGCCTCATGAGGAGGCTCGACCCAGCTTTCTGCCGGCGGCCTCGTGGGGATGGACAAATAGGCTTTTGCCGGCTGCAGTTGTGCTAGGAAGACAGCAAGCTCTTTGAATGTATCGCTTTCATCGTTCAGGCCACGAACAAGCATGGTCTCTGTTACCAGCTTACCCTTGAAAGACCGGGAAAACTCCAACATCCCCGTCAAAATAGCTCGCAGCTGCAAGGTCCGCTGCGGTCTGTTTATTCTGTGCCATATCTCCTCTCTGGTGCAGTCCACTTTCAGGGAAACCCAATCGGCTTGGGCTAGGTCCTCCCTCACGTTCTCATGGAAGGTAAGGGAGCCGTTGGTGATAACCGCAATCTTGATCCCCAGAGGTCGGAGAATCTTTATCGCTCGGCCGAGGTTAGCGTCGAGAGTAGGTTCACCGTCGGGGACGAAGGTGAGGTAATCGATGTTACGTCCAATTTTCCTGGTCTTTTCTATCCTCTCTTTCGCTTGCTGAAAAATTTCCCTGGGCTCATAGAAGGTAGTCCGCCCGACCTCCGTACGAAGGGTACGGCCCAACTGGCAGTACACGCAGCTGTATGTGCACACCTTCGCAGGGATATTATTTATCCCCAAGCTTCGTCCCAACCTCCTTGATGGAACTGGGCCGAATAACCTCATTCCAGGAATCTCCTCAATTGCTCATTTTATCATACTATAATTACGCCACCGCCGTGGATGACAAGATACGGCGGGGGGAGGGAAGGCAACCTGAGACAAAGTTCCCAGCAATTGCGGCGGCGCCTTAGCCTTCCTCGTCTGTATTCACATTCTCTGGCAGTTTTGAGAGGTTTTTTCGCCCCCATACTGTATCTAAACCGGGGTAACCAGTACGGCGCACGGTGCGTGACCGATAACTCTTTCAGCGACACTGCCCAGCAAGAGCTTTTTGAGCCCGGTCCTGCCGTGAGTTCCCATGACGATGAGGTCAATATCTCTTTCCATTGCTTCTCGAACAATGAACTCATGGGGATTCTTACCGATATGCACAATCTTTTCACAGGATAGGTTCTCTTCTGCGGCCTTATTTTTGGCTTTTTCCAGAATTCTATCTGCTTCTTTCGACAACCTTTCCTCGACGCCGGGTGCAGTTCCGAGAGTTGAAGGATATACGTCCATGACAGTGATGACAAAAAGCGTGCTTCCACATACCTTTGCCATACTTATCGCCTGTTCAAGAGCCTTGTCGCTATACACCGATCCATCCATGGCGACGAGTATCCTCTCACCTTTTGTCAAAGGGCATGCTGCTTGTTCCATATCAATTCCCTCCTTTTTGGAGTGAAGCACTATTGAGGCTCCCGTTACTGCCGCTCTTCAACCCTGTACGGATTGACGACCAAAACAGGTGCCGCAGAGTGCATGACCACGTATTTTGCCACCGTACCAAAGAGGGTGTGCTCGAGCGTTTTGCGACCGTGGGTGCCCATAATAACCAGATCTATACTCTCCTTCTCCACTGTCTTGACAATTTCCTCGCCGGGGTCGCCCACGGCCACTCTTTGCCTGAAGTTGGGACAATCGAGCATGTGCTCGTTACAGAACTTCTCCATCATCATTTCACATTCCTTTATAGTCTTCTCTAAAAGGGTAGAGCTAGATCTCTGCTGCTTTCGTGCACTCGTATAGAGGTGTAAATTTCTTGCTACGTAGAGCAAGTAAATCTCGGCACCATACTTTTCCGCCACCGACCTGACATAGGGAAGCACCTGAATCGAACAGCCTGAAAAATCACAGGGATATAAAATACGCTTGATTTCTACCATAGCTTACTCCTCTCTACCGACGCTTCCCATAAAAGCTGCATCACCAGGGAAGTGTGTGCAGCGATCCAGCAAAATGATGCCCTGGCCGTTATTTCGGATCTCATGGAAAATGCAGAATGTCTTTGGCCCCCAATTTGTGGTGTTAGGGCTACCAATATGGAAACTCGGGCATACCCTAACGTTACAGCCGAAACTATGGTGGACGAAAGGCCAACTCTACAATCGAGGATCGATATGGCCGGGACCTCCACATTCCGGGGTATAACAGGTGATGTTGAGAAAATCGCACTTTTCATGGCACTCGGGACAGACCTCAGGTGGAGCGGGCGCTGTAATGGTGTATCCACAGTTGTGGCACTTCCAGTAGGTCAAGCCGCAATCTGGACAGATATCCCCGACGAACTTACCTGAAGACGTATAGCCACACAGGGCACATTGCATTTCTCTCTCTTTCTGTTCCATCTGTTTGCCTCCCTCTTAGTTTGATTTGCTTATATAGGGTGTCCCCATTGGAGCCAATAACGCTACTTTCGGGAATTTTCTTTTTCCCCTAGGGAGATCCCCTCTTTGTTCATTCAACTTTGACATTGATTACTTTCTTTTCTGCCTCCTCAGTCTTGGGCAAGGTTATTTTCAAGACCCCTTTGGCGAACTTGGCCTCAATTTTGTCAGTTTTAACCTTCGGCGGAATAGAGAAAGAGCGCTGGAAGGAGCCGTAATACCTCTCAACGGAGTGATAATGCTCGTCTTCTTCTTCCTGTTCCTTTTTCTTCTCACCTTTGATGGTGAGGATATCTCCCGAGATGGTGACTTCTATGTCTTTGGCGTCCAAACCAGGCAATTCCGCCTTAAAGACAAGTTTGT
>WOR8_10004738_pt1 | contig 13612 bp, 14 predicted proteins | sample DeeMarSeWOR38_10_FD_19890 | JGI IMG/M metagenome (IMG submission 19890) | reverse complement strand
TCGGATAGTTGCCCACTAGTGGGCAAGAGCGTGCGCGAAGGGCGTTTCCGCAGCCGTTATCATGCTGTAATTATTGCTCTGGCTCGCAATGGCAGGCGCATGCACGGCAAGGTCGGCGATATGATACTGCGTGTGGGAGATACCCTGCTGCTTGAGGCGCGGCCCAATTTTATCGATCAACAAGGCAAGTCGCGGGATTTTTATCTAGTCAGTGAAGTTGGAGGGTTTCATCCACCGAATTACAAAGACGCTCCGTTAGCAGTGGCTATTACGATTGGCATGGTGGTACTGGCGTCGAGTGGTTTGTTAAGTATGTTGGAAGCGGCGCTGGTGGCAGCTGGACTGATGATCGCGACTGGCTGTACCAGTGGACAGGTGGCAAGGCGGGCGCCAGACTGGCAGGTGCTTGTGGTTATCGCAACCTCGTTCGGCATCGGCATGGCATTGCAAAAGACCGGCGTTGCGGGATGGTAGCATTGGACTGGCAGGAGGCAGTCCCTGGGCTACACTGGGACTGGTTTTCACGACTACTGCGCTGCTAACTGCTATCGCGACTAACAATGTAGCGGCGCTGCTCACCTTCCCAATAGCCCTGTCGGCGGCAAATCATATAAATGTCGATGTAATGCCGTTCGCAATCACTATCATGATCGCTGCATCGGCCAGTTTCACCACACCCATTGGTTATCAGACCAACCTGATGGTATATAACGCGGGAGGTTACCGGTTCTCTGACTTCGTACGTATCGGCTTGCCCCTGACCCTGTTGGTAGGCCTGGTAACCGTCGGATTAGTCCCATTAGTCTGGAGTTTTTAAAGAGTCGCGAACAGCAGTATCTATCGCCTTTGAGGTATTTAGTGAATTAGCTTGAAGATCCCGGATAAATCATGATGCCGGTCAGATTCCAACCATGAGCGGCAACTTCCAGGACAATCACGTCCTGGAGAAATCAGACAGTTAACGTCTGTGATACCTAAAACCTGACATTCAGCGACTCACAACATAAGCGTCTCCTGTAGTACTGTGTTTAGAGTCGAATCAGACGTCTTACACAACTAGGGTAGCCTTGTCACTATCCGGGCTCATTCCCGTGGCGGTTTATTCATGGCGCCTGGAGATCTTCTCGCGGACCGTCTGCTGCGAAGAGGCTAGATGTCATCGATGCTGGCTTTGTGGGGCCGTTGAAGCTAGGCCACATGCAGGTTCAAAAGCATGTAATGTATTTTGACAAAACGGGTGTTATCTATGCGGATGGATCAAGAGAGTTGATCGACGTGGTTGTCGCAGCTACGGGCTCTGGAACCGGTATCGATAAGCTACTGAACATGGCAAATGTCATTGATGATAAGGGACAACCGCTCTTTCGGTCAGGACAGCCGCCCCCTGAGCCTGGATTATGTTTTGTTGGTTTCGATGAGACTGTTCGTGGTCAACTGCATGAGATAAACAGAGAGTAGAGACGACTGGCAGACAAAGTTGAAAGTTACCTGAATCTAGAATTGTAGGGCTTGAAAGAAAAATCAGGTAAATATGATGTGAGTATTTTTCGGAATATTAACTACACATTATCTGCATAGTTAGTCTGGCTTTCTTCCCGCAACTATTTCGCCGGTATTTTCATCCGCAATCCATACCCAGAGTTCGTCACCACCTGTTATTTTCCCCGAGACAAGATATGTATGGCCAGCCATTGCATAAAGTACCAGGGCCGCGCTGGCTCGGTATACATACAGCCCACGGTTTGAAATGACAAAAATCTTGTTAAAAGATAGCTTGTCTCTGCGAGATGTACTGTTCTCCATAAACATACTCTGGACAAGGCAAATGTCTGGAAATCATTCGAAACGAATCCGTGTGGCGCTAATGCTGCTCTTTGGTGTGATCGTGAGTGGTTGTATGCCATCAACTACCACGACAAGATCACAAAGCAGTGATGATAATCACGCTTCCTCGATAACAGCTGGATCAGAAGCGTTACAGGAAGAGTCATGCCAGTTCCAGGGTGTCGGTGCGGATGTGCGCGTTGATCATGGTGTTTCATTAGAACAATTACGGGCATTGGCTATAAGTGGGGATGCCAAATCACAATACCTGCTGGGTGCAAGTTACTATCTAAATCCCGGTGCCACTGTAGATGACATGCGACGAAACTACCTGGAAGCCGCGAAGTGGTTCAGGATGGCAGCCGAACAGGGAACAGCTGAAGGGCAGGCAGCAATGGGCTGGTTATATGAGAAAGGACACGGTGTTACGCCAGATTTACTTGAGGCATCAAGGTGGTATAGAAGAGTGGAAACAAGGGATGGTTGAGGCGCAATATAATCTGGCGCTCCTGTACCACCACGGGCGTGGTGTTACACAAAATGACGATCTCGCTGAAAAATGGTATCTGCAGGCTGCAGAGCAGGGACATGTCTGTGCACAGAATAATTTGGGCGGGCTTTACGAATATCGGACTATTTTCCTCAAGCTGTTGATTGAATCAACAACATACCGTCGCGGTGACCCTTTGACGGGAAGACATAAAAAATATGAGCAAGCCTTTATCCAGGCATATAAGTGGTATGCAATCGCGGCCTCGAACAATCCCAGGCTGGCGATCAGGAATCGAGACAAGCTCGAACCACAATTAACGCGCGCCGAACTCGCCGAGGCCAAAAAGCTTGTTCGTGAATGGAAAGAGCAGCACAACTAAAATCGACCGTATACCAGACATGCGGAATGTTCATATGCATATATGAGATGTGAATGGTAAAGCATATGGTATTTCGAAATGTTTGACTCTAAATATAATTCTATTGTCTTTACTGCATTATTCACTGCTTTTACTGGTATGCCTGCTTATACAGGTCCATTGCATGATGACGCAAATGATGGCGATGTAAAATCAGTGATTGCACTTCATGATCAAGGCATGGACTTGAATGCCAAAGACGAATTCAATATGACGGCACTGCATTTTGCTTCCTACTCAGGCAGAAAGGAAGTCGTCGATTACCTCTTGACTAATAAGGTAGAAGTCAATAGTAAAAATGATGGTGGCTACACCGCCTTGATACTGGCGATAGATGCTGGACATTCAGAAATTGCGAAGATGCTTATTGAGTATGGTGCAGATGCTAATGTGGGCTTGTCTGAAATAGAAACACCTTTAAAAATGGCATGGGATAATGGAAATAAAGAAATTGCCAGGTTGCTAATAGAGCATGGAGCAGACATTAATATTGAATTCGAAGAGAGCCGGGTGCGGGTAATCGTTGAAAAAGACAAGCCCACTTTGCCTGGCGGCCTTGGTGAATGCCCTAGCACGACACTATTCCATGATGTCTTGAAAAGTGATGATTACAGTATGGTGAAGCTCTTTCTTGAAAATGGTGCAGATCCCAATAGAAAATGCATATATTTTGATATAAAGAAACGCCGTAAAATAGTAGATACACCATTGACTATGGTCACTTCCTACGAAATAAAAAAGCTACTGCGTGAGTATGGCGCGAAGAATGGTGAAAGATCCTCTACAAGGCATGGTTATGAGGAGGTGGAGGATTATTGATTTCCTTTTGTCAGGTTCGCCATTCACTAATCTGCTGGGCCAGTCTCAGTGAAACATGGCGCGTACCATTGACCGGAGGGATGTCTCGACATGAGAAGCATTTGATATAGTGAAGTGCAGCTCGTCTGAATTACAAGCGCATGTATATGTTATCAGTCGCCATCAGGTCACTAACTCTCTCCTGTGCCATACACTAAGGTCCCCGATCCACTTGTCCCAACAGCATAAACCCATGATCCTTATGGGTTCCGCTACGTACCAAGAGGCTCCGGGCTATGACAGTCCCACGGCCAATATGCCTTAAGGCAATGATAATTGTTGATATTTAGTTGTCCGGACAGGGCTCGAGCCTGGAGCAATGATAGTCCACTACAGGAGTAATATATGTGACTGCTGATTTCCACGTTAGATTAATTATGGATATGGTAAGTCAGCTAAAGATCAAGTCTCGAATGCCATAATGGGTTTTTCTTCCGAGCCAGCGCCATGATATACAGTGAAATTATGGGTTCTTAGATTCGCCTTTAATGTCGCTGTTGCATCTTGATGCAGCCAGGAGATATGTAACTGATGAGGCTCGCTTTTATGAATATTGATTTCACCAGTGAATGCGGGTGAAACATTACGTAGACGAATAAGGTCGAGCTGGTCTCGTACAATTGAACGCTTCAGTCCCTCCTCGATATCTATTAATTTCAGGGTGGTGCGGTTAATCTCCTTGTGTCCCGCTGTACGACCTCTTTCGGCTGCAGCATAGTCATTAGTCCCGGCAAAAAGATCCAGATACCACACCTGCGGCAGACCTGGCATGAACATCTGAATTGCGCGAGCAAGGCGTAGCTTTTGTTCATCTTCACCCAGGGCGCTGAAGAAAGTCGCATTTACCTGGTAGTAGTCGATTTTCCTGCCGTCTGGGCCGTACAGGGTCTTGGTCATTCCGCCCCTTTCTATGATTCGATCGACTGTTGCATCGATGAGTTCATCGTCCAGTAGACCAGGCCGGTAGGTGCCATTGACATGCTTGCCTCGCAGGTCGAGAACTGGAATCCCGTCATGGCAGCCGAGCATGTTTATCGTCTGCAAGTTCCTGGCCTCAATGTCGCGAATCCAGCGCAGCAGTGCCTCATTGCTGCCTCTGTCCAGAGCGTCGATCACAAGCCCCGGGAAGAAGAAATCATAGATGGGGTATCCCTCATGCGCGATCTCTTCATGAATACCAGCGCCGTATTCTGCATGAATCTCCGGGAATATAGTCAGGCCATGTTTTTGGGCAATACTGCGCAAACGCTCCAGGTATTCCCAGGTCCCCGGACGATTGAAGAAATTCGGCTGACCGGCTTCTTTATGTAGATACGCGAAAGCATCGAGTCGAATAATTTTTGCGCCATACTCGCTCAGTTTCCCAAGTGTTTCATCGTAGAAATCCCAGACCTGCTCCGAGCGGGCATTGAGATCCATTTGCCCCAGGAATTCACGCTTATGGCATACAGCGCTTATCAGGTCTTCCTTGTTCAATCCGTCATTGCATTTGACAATTTCATCCAGGTCGGCAGATTCCAGCTGCCCCTTGTTCCCGATGACTACCTTGATGCGATGAGCGAGATTCGATGCCTCTTGCGGGTCGAGCTCTTTAATATGCTTGAAATCCTCGGCCGTGATTTCGTCGAATTCCACCTTCTGGTAGAAGGTATTCCAGTATGACTGCAGGGTGCCGTCCGGGAATCGTATTTTCAGGAGTGGCAGCCCCGGTTTTCTCATGAATAATTTATCCAGATGCTCTTTATGTGGAACAACATGGTCGTTATCCCCTGGTGTTCCATGTGCCATCCAGAATTCGTTCCAGTCGATGAAAAAATCCCGGAACTCGGACTCCTTGCCTTTTTGCAATAAATCGACGAACTGTGGTGAGCGTACAGACAGGTGGTTGAGAACCAGGTCGAGCTTGACCTGGATACCAAGTTCGCCCAGATCTTTCAGATCATCAGGCCCTACGAGTTCTTCGTTAATGTCGTAATCAATAATAGAAAAGCCGCGATCCAGGTCGCTGTTGAAAAATGTGGGAAGAATATAGAAAAGAGAAAAGGCATCCTTGAACTCGGGCCTTTTGAGTAACTCAACGATATCAGACAAACTTTTACCAATGCTATCCGGGTAAGCATTAAGCATCACCCCTGCTGGTAAACGCTGTGCTTTTGATTTGGAAGAGCTATTCATCGTTTAGTGACTCTTTGATGGTGTTTATAACGGTATTAACCTTAAATAACAGGAACTACTGGCCGAATCGATGCAGGGCCTGAAAAAAAGCAAAAGGGTAGTGGGTGTTTCAGGGAGTGGTCTTGCGATATTTCAACGATCTGTTGCGAATAGATGCAGCATGGAAGTGCTCTTCAATTGTATTCGGGTCTATGTAGACATCCATAGGGATATACTCGTGGCCTGCCCTGCGATCCAGGTATTCCAGTTCAGACTCGCTTTTCAGGGGGCATGATCCCCGGCACGTCTGGTCATCACCTTGTGGATCATGCTTTGCGTCGGTCATTGTTCTGGTCCTCTCCGGTCATACTGATAAAGAGTTCCTGCAAAGACCTGCATTATATTTATCGGACTTTATCATATTGGCCTGAAGTGGTCTCCGCTCGTTGTCTGGATTTCGTGAAAAAGCCTCACTACATCATGGGGTTCGGATCTGTTAGTGATACCGCCATAAGATACTGATAATCATTAGCATTCCTAGGCGTGGATTACAGAATATACGAATCACACAGGGTGAACTATTCGAGATTTTGGAAGGACCTCAGATGCCCTGTAAGCGTGTAATCGTATGGATGAATGCCTCCGCTTTGTGACCCGGCTTCTCAATGGCGAGAAGACAGTTGATGTATTGTGCCATCTTGCTATTTTTTGCATTGATAAACTTGGTATTCCCTGAATGAAGCAGATGTTTTACCAGCCAAACAGAAATAATTGAAAATGTCATGAAGCGATTTAAGAACATTCTTCTGGTTTGCAATTTTGATGCGAGACCGCATATGGCTGTGGATCGTGCCGTTTCGCTGGCCAAACATAACGAGGCGAAGCTGACGGTATTTGCCGTGGTCAAGGAACGTTCGCTGGATGTGCGCATGGTTTTCATGCACATCCCGGCTGAGGAACTTCGTTCGCGTGTGATCGATGATTATCGAACAAAGGTTGATGCGCTTGCCGCTGATATTGGCGGGCATGGGGTTGACGTAAGATCACAGGTTGTAGCAGGAATACCGTTCATTGAGATTATCCGTCATGTGCTGCGTGACAGGCATGACCTGGTGATCCTCGCGTCAGAAGGGAAAGGCGGAGTAAATGAGCGGTTGTTCGGGGCCACCTCCATGCACCTGATGCGAAAATGCCCCTGTCCCGTTTGGGTTGTCAAGCGGGCGCAGACGCGGCCTTATACTCGCATCCTGGCGGCGGTAGATCCCTCTATTGATGACTCGAGAAGGGGGGCGATAAATCCTCTGATCCTGCAACTGGCAAGCGGCATGGCTCACAAGGAAGGGGGAGAGCTGCACATTATCCACGTGTGGCAAATGTTCGGTGAACGTTATGTGCGCAGCAGTGGCATGACTATGCAGGCGGTTCAGGAAGCGAAGGCGCTGGAGAAGAAACAGCATAAACAGCGATTCGATACCCTGTTGAACCGGGCTGGTGTTACCGATTTCAAGCCTTACGTGCATCTGATAGAAGGCAGCCCCGAAGACCGTATACCGGAATTGGTGGCGGAAAAGGGTATCGACTTGCTGGTAATGGGTACAGTCTGCCGCACGGGGATTGCTGGTTTTCTGATCGGCAACACAGCGGAAGAAGTGCTCAATCGGGTGGACTGCTCCGTGTTGACAATCAAACCGGAAGGTTTCGTTACACCTGTCACCATCGACTGAATGCTGACAGAATTATGTCTGGGTGGGATGCGTTACACGAGAAGTTGCTTAGGCAGACGAATGTCATGTGTCCCGCACTCATGCCAATGTTGAAGGACAACGGACGCTTTCACGAAGATGAGTCGCCATCCTCTCCTCGGTCACCCACGGAACGCGCAATCCATGACCCCAAGGGCCTCCGATCCCCGGCCCCAACGCCATAACCTCATGTATCCCATGGGCATGCCCGGGACCAGGGGGCACAAGGCGATGTAAAATCCCGGAATCCAAACGCCATAAGGCTGCGAAAAAAAGGATAAATCAAAATGGTTACATACATTTACTGGGCCATCGTTATTGGCCTGATGCTGGCCGCGGTATTCCTTATAGGCATAAAGCTCAACAATCTGGTGTCGGGTCTTGTCGGTGCAATCGTGGTGCTGGCAGTTGGCTGGGCTGCATATTATTTCCATTTTGAGCAGGTTTTCGTGAAGCGCTGGGGTGGCGTAATGACGATCACCGTCCCGGAAGGGCAGCACCACATAGCCGCAACATGGAAAGAAGATCACCTCTGGATTGAAAACTATGATCCGGGCACGAACACCTGTTATTTCAGGGAGTATTCCAAGGGTAATCTGCTACAAGGAAAAGTAACCATTAAAAACTGTAATCCTCTGATGCCAGGAAAAATGACTGGTATCAAAAAGTTGCCGAATCAAGTCAACCAGTAAGTATTCTTATAAGGAATGCACAAATCGAGGTGCCACTGTTTCAGGGACATGGATTCAGTACCTGTGGTTATTGAGCTGGCAAGGTAATACATGGCAGGTGATTTGTCTGTCGACGGGACCACTGTAGATGTTGTAATGGGTTCGGCTAAGAGGTAGATAGTATTTTCATAGGTGGAGGTAATTCTCATATTTTGGCAAATCAGCAGTGCCTTTTGTTATGTCGTAGCAAAAGCGCTGGCACCAATAATTGTTCGGTCTGACTATCGTTAGAACACATGACTATACATTTCGAAGCAAGCATAGAAGGAACTCTACTGAGATGCCGGGCATGGGGATCAGACGATGATCTTGAAGATGTTAAACGCTATGGATTGGCAATCATTACTGCGTGTTCGGAAGGTGATTGCGATAAGGCGCTTCTTGATGAACGAGAGCTGAAATATGACCTGAGCATCTCAGATACGTTCAAACTGGCAGAGTACTATTCGAACCAAATGCAGAAGCTACTGCCGAAAGTAATCAAGACCGCGATCGTCTGCGATCGGGAATTTATGAAGGAAGCCGGGTTTTGGGAAAACACTTCAGCAAATCGGGGGCTGAACGTAAAAGTATTCACGTCAACAGATAGCGCCGCGCAATGGCTTGATGGTTAAGTGTTGTAATGTGTGCAGGTCGTACCCGGCAGCACACTCTCACCAACGTCCCCCGATCCCTCAATCCCAACCCCATAACCGCATGAATTCCATCAGATCCGCTTCGGACCAGGGGATTATAGGCTTTGACAGGATGATTGTGGTGTATCGGGCCGATTATGATCCACAGATCGACCAAACTACTTACCGAATACGTCAACCAGAGGCTCACCGGTCTTGCTGCAGATGTTCGATCAGGCGACTTAGGTTCTTAGTGCTGCTGTCGGTATCATCAACTGGCAGTGATTTACCAGCAGACTCATTATCACCCAGCAGGTAATAGAGAGAGGAAATCATAAACTCTCTGGCCACCATTGCCAGGGTATCTTGTCTGTCATTCATATATTTAGTTATCAGATCCTTGACTATGACTTCCAGTCTAGCGTCCAGTGTCAGGTTGTTTAAAGATTCAGGGTCTATACGAAAAGCGCTACGCATAGCCCAAACACCCATGTGGAGATCGCCGGTCTCAGCAGCAGCCAGGGCATATCCAACCATGAGAGTGCCATCGTTTGGTTCAAATCTCGTCTGAGTAGCGAAGATGTTTAGTGCTTCAAGATATTCACCGTTGGCGAGTTGTCGCCACCCTGTTGCGCTGTTCGTATCCTCTATGTTGTTTGCATCAGAAGGCACTCCAGCATCGTGTTCTGTAGCCTCGGTATCATTTTCGTCTGGCCTGTTGTAAGCGTCACCCAGGTAGCTGTTACCATAATCGGGATGATGATTATAATATCTACCGTAATTACGTAATCGGTAACGATAGAATTTGTTGTATCTCGCGAAACGTCGGCGATTGTAGTGGTAAGCGCTTGAACGATAGCTGACAGGGTGGCGAATATTATGATAACTGTATGTGCCGGCTTTTACATGTTTGCTAGCTAAAGTCGACATTCCTGTAACAAGGACTACTCCTGCCAAACTCATTAATAATCTTTGCAGAGTGAACATTGCTCTTCCTCTGAATTATCAGGAGGAATTTCGAATTGTATTATCATTTTTAGAACAAAACGATGCTGGTATGCATGAAGGCAATATCAACCCGCTTGCCCATTCGGGGAATACCAGGCTCAAAGAATATATGCACCGAATCCGGACCAGCCAGATTTTGTTTCAGCAAGGCATCTCGCGTCAGGCGATCCATATCATGCTTTTGGCGGGCAGTGAGTATCCCGGGCATGGGCTCCGGTTCTTCACGGTCGAATTGCCTGAGACATGCAGAATAAGAGGGTCATTTGATCAAGCCCCGGCCCCTACGCCACAAACCCATGAATTCACTGAGGTGTGCATCGGACCAGGGGCCTCCGGACAATGGACAGTCCCTCCGTCCAAATGCCATGAGACCATGAAAAATATTGGAAGGTGCTGGGTCAACCAGGGCTTTAACCCGGGTCTGAGGGAGTATGAGTCCAGCGAGCAAGAATCCTGATGGAATCAATGAATTGAAGAATCCCGAGGAGTTCTCCGGCCGAGCCATCGATCGAGACTCCACGACCGAACAGCGATACCGAGCTCGGCCCCGTTAAGCCGATGAAATCAAAGGGTTCAGCAGACCGAGACCGAACCCGGAAAGAACACACACCCATTACTTTCATGTGAATTCAATAATAGAGCCCTCAAAAGCGTCTGAAGGCTGTGTGATGAGAAAATGCGTATTGCTTATGGAGCGACATCATTGCTTATTTTTTGCTTTCGATCTGGGCATAGAGTGATTCCAGCTTTTCTCCTAGCTCACATAATTCATCACGTTGTTGTTGTATCTGTTCCTTCATCCGAGCTTCAGAAGACTGGTATCTCGTTATTTCGATCGAAAGCTTTTCGTTTTCTGCGCGTAATAAAGCCAGTTCATTATTCTCTGATTCAGATCTGTTGCAGGGGTCGGCGTTGACCGCATCATGAGTTGTTGAGCCGTCAGAGGTCTGTGAGTCCGGAGTTGCAGTACCGAACAAGGAGTCTGGTATTCCACCCTCTAGCACATACACGTCAAAACCTTTGTGGCTCAACAAAAAGCCGGCCAATTCGCTTCTTTTTCCGGTATCACAACAAACAATATATTTTGTATTGAAGACCAACTCGGCAATTTCATTTCGCAGGTCCGAAAGCGGGAGATTGACGCTGTCTTCGAGTGACCCACTTTCATATTCATCTTTTGTTCTAACGTCTACCCAGACCGCATCTTCATCGACCATGGCGAGTGCTTGTTCGTATTCAACATGCTTGACAAGCTGATTCTTGAGCAAGTCGAGAAAATCCTCGCTTGAAAGACGCATCAGCAAACCATCGGTCAACATGGTTACCGTTGCATTACGCTCTGCGTCTGATACAAGAGCATCCTCACCGAACGAAGCACCACTATCCAGCTCAGCAAGGTGTTGTTCCTCAGAATCAGGAGAATCCTTGCGGGTTACAACGCAGCGCCCTTCGCGTATGGTATAAAAGTAGTCACCCGGGTCTCCCTGCTGAATAACCACTTGTCCGGCCTCTACTGGATATGGCTGCATCTTGATCAGCAGGCTTTGTAGCATTGCCGGAGGGATGTTCTTGAAGGCCTTTGTTTGCAGGAGGCGTGTCATCCAGTCCGTATTGTCATCTGCCCCGATTTCAACAACTTCGGTACCAGCTGATTCATCACGGGTCAAAAGTACATCCAGCAGGCCAGAATCTATCCGTGCAATGACGCATTTTTTAACGGCACAGGCCGAAAATTCTCTTGGCTGCTGACTGGCGATAGCATAACGGCTCTCCTCCGTCCCGCTTTTGACCTCACCGGTCACTTTGCTGGAGCCATCAAGCAGATTGATTGTGCCATCAAGTAAATATATGAAGTGATTGTCCTTTTCACCCTTGCGGAACAGGTACTTTCCCTTCAGCACCTCTTCAATAATGATGTTTTTTGATATTTCCTGGAAACGCTCTGTGGGGATTGCATTCAGGGGTACGAGTTCCTGAAGGAGATTTTTATCAATGAGGGCTTTTTTCGAAACACGCATGTTTATCTATTCCAGTTATCTTCCGAACTGTAAAAGCTCATTACTTAAAGAGGTATTCGATAAAACGACTGCTGTGCAATTATCGGCTCGGGATGAATAGTATTTAGAAACTAGACCGGGTATGTCGCTATATGGCGCGTATCGGTTCATGCATGAGTTCTCATGCCTTGTCATCATGAATACTTCATAATTACAATAAGTTGTAAGGTATAACCCCGCCATAGAAGGCGGGGTAATAAATCAGGGTGTGTCATAATCGGGATCGGGAAAAACGACTACACAGGGATAATATCGGCACTACTCAAGAATACTGAACAGTCAAGACAACCTGGCTATGTCTGTAAAGTATTTGGCGGATCGTAACCGAATTCGACCGTGCGCCCCCATGCTGTGACACCAGATATGCATGCGGGTCGCTGCAACGCGCATGACCATCCCGGGTGTGACCACCACATGGGCCAGTCGGTAATGCGGCTGGAAGGCGCGTGCCCCGCAGAGGTAGATTCCGGCGTCGTTTCAATGCCGGCTCGGACGCCATGAGGGGATACGCTCAGTAACTAAATAATGCCAATGCTTGTTTTTCTCTCATATAATGAGCGAAAGTGCTCAGGCACCATTTCCAACACTGCCTTCCAGGCTTTAGCGATCGACAGGATGTCGGCTGGTTGACAACAGGTGTGACAGTGGCAGCGAAAGAGCAACTGCGACAGACGGTACGAACTCTGCTGGATTGCCAGGCCCATGGTGTGCTGGCTACACAGCATGAGAGACAACCCTATACCAGTCTGATGGCATTTGCCGTCACTCCTGACTTGCGCTGGATCGTGATCGCAACCTACCGGGCGACCCAGAAACATGCAAATCTCCTGACGAATCCGCGTGCCTCATTGTTGATCGATAACCGCACCAACAAGTCGGCCGGTTATCACAATACCGTTGCCATTTCAGCCCAGGGTATGGTCAGCGAGGTCGATGTGGCACGACGTGATGAACTGCTGCAGCTTTACCTTGACAAACACCCGGACCTGAGTGATTTCGTGAGCGACACAAACTGTGTACTGCTAGCAATTGAAGTTGAATCCTTTTACGTGGTCAGCGAATTCCAGAACGTCGATGTGCTGCAAATGGGCTGAAGGCAGCTGCCGGGGTAGCAAACAGACATCATGAAAGGCAGAAGCTGGAGAATGACCAGGTTCAGCTGGCTAACAGGTCAATATTTTCGATATAAGTGGATTCATCTGCCTGTATACATGCTGTAACGTCTACTTCTTGATCTCGAGCATGACCTCATTGCGACGCAAAAGTGGTAAGGTCCACGGTGGGTTGAAGAAAGCGTAAACAGGTTCCGAGATTGTCTCCAGGTTGTTTTCCAGAATGAACGTTTCCAGCTCTTTGCTATGAGCTGCAAGGCTATTGGCCCTTGCAAGGCCGGAAAAACGAATAACAGCAAATCGTTTCCCGGAAATCCGTTTAAGATGTATATCGGGGTTGTTTGGCTTCGGAAGTGTTTGCATCGTATAATCATAAGGCATGACAAACTGCACGTCCCAAAGCTCTTCACCTGCCTGATGGGTTACGGGTGCAGTCATGGCGATTTTCTCAGTCGGCTGTTGTATAACAGGCGCAGTCATCGGGACTTTCCGGGATGAGATGTTGTTGCCGAAAATATAGTCCGCAATCAGCTGGAACCCATCGCCTATCGCCTTCTTGCGATCACCTGGCACGCTAACTACTGCCACGATCATAGGGTCA
>WOR8_10004446_pt1 | contig 13615 bp, 14 predicted proteins | sample DeeMarSeWOR38_10_FD_19890 | JGI IMG/M metagenome (IMG submission 19890) | reverse complement strand
CCTGGACCTTGTCGTTGTGGCAGGTGCGTAAATAGCCCGAGTAACCGTCACTGCGTTCGGGGTCGGTCAGGTACGGCGCGGTGTTTGAGGGCGACACGGTCGGAATGCCGGCCTTCCAGAGGATCGGCACGCCGGGCTTGGCTTCGCTCGAGCAGTTGGAACCGATGGCCGCGACGATGGTCGGGTCGGCCGCCAGCCGGGTTGCTGCGGCCTGGCCGCCTTCGGCACTGCAGCCGGAATCCTGACCGGAAATTTTAATCGGCCAGCCCTTGACGGAGCCGCCATAGGTGTCCACCGCAATTTCAATGCCGCGCACCGTATCGGTGCCCAGGGACGTATTGGGGCCTGAAATGACGAACCAATAGGCAATGTGGATGGGCTCACCGGGGCGCAGCTCGACGACCCCGATGGGATCTTTGACCTCCGCCTGTGCGCTAAAGGCGAAAGCGACCACAAATACAAGTGTCAACACCATAATAAGCTTTCGGTTCATTTTCAATCTCCTTTCTTTATGATTAACGTTTGATACGTTGTAATTTCGTTACATCCGTTACGGCATTGCCGGAGCACATCACCTCCTTTCAGCATCTGTAATTCCGTCTGGAATTATAATGCTATAATCTCAACGGCTTAAAATGTCAAACAACCATTAACGCTTTTTTTTACCGGTTTGCTAACCGACTGAAAACAATGCTAAATAAGATTTAGTTGGTGATTGCGATTCAAAAGGTTTGGCGCTTATTTAAACAACATTTGAGCATTAGTCAAGAGCTAATATGCACAAGATGTTAAACCAGCCCATTTTCGCTCAATGCCCGGTTGTCCAGTATGCGTTGTGGGGAAAAGATGGAAAGGTCCAGTGATAGCGGTTTTTTCAGAATAAGTTCGCTCAAATAGCGGCCAACCGCGGGTCCCTGCTGCAGGCCGTGACCGGAAAAGCCGTTGGCCAGATACATCCCTTTGAGCTCCGGCCACTGCCCGAGGATGGCGTTGCCGTCCAGAGTATTAACCGCATAGAGCCCGGCCCAGCCGCGCACCAGCTTCAGCCGGTCGAATGCCGGGACAAATTCGGCCAATTCGGGCCACAGAAGCTCAATGAACCGTTTATCGTCCCAGCTGAAATTAAATCCGACGGGATCTTCCTGCAAAGATTTACCCAGCAGGATCAATCCGCCGGTTTCGCTGCGAAAATACAACCCGGACGGTAAGATGGTCAACGGCAGCGGGCCGGTCGGTTTTACGGCCGTATCCAGCGCAAACACCTGGCGCTTGATTGGGACCACCGGAAGCTTAACTCCTGCATTTTGGGCTACATCGGCGGCCCATGCCCCGGCGCAATTGATCACCATTGCACAATTCAGGCGCCCGAGTGCCGCCAGCTCCGCGCCGGCGACATTCTTTCGGTCCTTTTTAATCGTGACAACCTCATCCTGAATATAGGTTGCACCCAGCGAACGGGCCTTGGCTTTGTAACCCATCAGAACAGCATAGGCATCAATATAGCCGTCATTCGGACTAAAGGTTCCGCCGATAAATCCTTCAGGTTCATAAAGCGGGTAATGCTCTCTGATGGTTTGCGGCGACCACCATTGCACCTGACACCCCAGATCTTTTTGCATATCAAACGCCCGTCTGGCGGCAGTTTCTTCGGCAGCGTTCACCAGAAACAGATTTCCTTCCCGGCGGTAATAAATTTTGGGTCTCTGGTCCTCTACAGCCATATCTTCTTCAAAATTATTTAAAACCTGTTGGGTATAGAGAGAAATTTGAACGTTTTCTTTCAAACTGAACTGGATACGGACATTCGCCATTGAAAGGGTGGTTGAGGCTTGGGTGTAGGCGGCGTCACGCTCGACCACGGCAACTTTGAGGGTCGGGTCGGCTTTCATCAAATAATAGGCGGTTGCGCTGCCCATAATGCCGCCACCGATGATGATGATGTCATAAACTTTGTCAGCATTAGTCATGTTTCTTATCCCTGCTTTTTACTCGAGATCAAATAAATAAATCTGAAGCACGAAATGCGAAATTCGAAACAAATTCTAAATACGAATGTTTTAATGTTCAAAACATTGAATGAAAAAGGTGAAAATATTATTTTGCCAATTTGATATAATTTTAAATTTTTGATTTTGGTCATTCGGATTTGTTTAGAGTTTCGAAATTCGGATTTCGAATTTTCACTGATTTCCAGAACAGCAATATCACACCGCACTTTACAGAAAATATTAAAAAATCATCTGGGTAGCGGTTGTGAATTTAGAGCGGCAGCCAGGTGCCGATTCCTTTCTCCACCGCGCGCTCATACAGAAGGGGGGCGACGGTCATATCATCCAGGGCCAGGCCGAGATTGGCGGTCATGGTTCGCTCCTCCGGCGTTTGGCGACCGGGTTTTTGGCCGCTGACCAGCTCACCCAGATCGGCGTAAAGGTCCGGGATTTTGGGGAAATACCCCATTTCCCGGTACATCTGAAATTGAGGGGTATCATCCGTACAGAACTTGGCGACCTGCATCATGGCGTCCGGATGCCAGTATGAATCAAAATCTACCAGTGAAGCAAAAGCGCCTTCATCGAGCCAGCCGGCCTGGATCGTTGCATGGGGCTTTTTTAACATCGGCCCGGCGGTTACCACAATATCGCAGCCGCTCACGGCCTCCCTGGGTGTTGCAGCGGGTTTGACCTCCAGATCCAAACGGGCGTTGATTTCAGCGGCATATTGCTCAACCGATTCCGCATTCACATCATAGGCCCTGACTTCTTTTATGGGAAACAATACATTCAAAGCCTCCACGTTGCTGCGTCCCTGCACGCCGCAGCCCAGCACCCCGACCACTGATGATTCCGGGCGCGCCAGATAGCGTGCGGAAAGCGCTGTGGCCGCTCCGGTGCGCATGGCGGTCATCCAGACGCCATCCATTACCGCAAGCGGCAATCCGGTCGCGACATCATTGAAAATCAACAGCCCGGTGATGTAAGGCAGACCTTTTTTGGGGTTTTCCGGAAACGCGGCAACCCATTTTATCCCGGCTGATTTCAAATCCGGGATATAGGCCGGCATGGCATGGATGAAACTGTCACCGCTGCCGGGGTGAATGCCCGGTTTGGGCGGCATCTCCGTACGGCCTTCGCCTTTGGCGCGAAAGGTGACCGCCAAAGATTCGACAATTTCGGCCATCGTCACGCCGATGGCCTCAACATCTGTTTTTGATAAATATACCAACTGATTTTGCGGCATGGCTCCTCCGTTCGTATTGCACTCGATTCTGGCTATCTGGTTGACCTATTACGGTTTATGACGTGCAGTGTCAAGGAATTATAGGCGGTATGGAGGAAGGATTAAAAAGGTTTTTTTAACCGGTAACGGGCCAACGGGCAACGGGCGCAACCCTCTAATATAGGATTTAGTGCAGGCTTTTAATGCGGTTCATGCGGCTGGTAATCTCGGTTATGCGAATGCCGTATTTTTTATTCTGCAAGACAACTTCTCCTCTGGCGATCAATTTTTCGTTAGCCAGAATGTCAACCGGTTCCCCCTCAAGTTTTGAAAGCGTGACCGCTGAGCCGGGTTCGAGGTCGAGCAATTCCTGAATCTCAATACTGGTTCTCCCCAGTTCGACGGTTATTTCCAGCGGAATATCCAGAAGCAAATTCAGATCAAAGTCTTCCACCGTCTGCATCTTTTCAGATATTTCCCTTGCGGCTTCCGGAGTTTCAGATTCTTCTTCAATCCGGAGGTCTATTGGGTCGGCCAATTCATCCTGGGGGTGTATTGCAGAATCGTCGCTGTCTTGTTTTACGGCATTTTCGACGATTTCCTTGTCCAGTCCGTTTTCCTGAATATCTTCTTCAGGGGAAGCCCCGCTGTCTATTTCAGATTGATTGTCTGTCTCTTTATCTTTTCCGTTATCTTCAGCCATCCTTTTTACCCTCGGTTATAATTTTAATCACCCTGGCCATCTATCGCAGGTATTTATTAGAAGCCATCTCAAAAATGCATTTAGCACCCGATGGTACCGTTTAAATCTATATAAACTTTTAACAACACCAAATGAGCTAAAATTAAAAATGATCTAATCCTCCAGAGGCGGATAAAAATGCCTAAAATTATGGTCTCGCTGCGCTCCATCCATAATGAACGCTAATTTTGGAATAGCTTATAGTTAATATGTTAGTATAAACCAGCCCAAACCTCAATATGTTTTGCGGCATCCAGCGTGCTCGAAGCGTGATGACGGCGGCCGGCCGCATGCGCAGATGATTGTAATTCCGTCGGTGGGGTGATATAAACCGGCTAACGCTCAATTCAGGAAATCATAAGAGGAGATCAGCATGTACCGCTATTTGTTTAGCCCGATTCAAATTAATCGGCTGGAAATAAAAAACCGCGTTGCCTATCCTTCGTTGGGCCTGCTGTATTCAAAGAACGGAAAACTCAACGATCGCTATTTTGACTATTTTAAGGAAAGGGCCAATGGCGGTGCCGGACTCGTGACAGTTGGCCCCGTGGGTGTTGACTTTATCGGCTCCGGGGCCATTGCATTATCCCTGGCCCATGATGACGCTATCGCCGATTTCAAAAAGCTTGCCGGAATCATCAAAGATGGAGGGGCACGGGCCTGGGTTCAGCTGTTCCATGCCGGTGCGTATTCACACCCGATGTTTGTTGATGGCCGGCAGCCGATTGCACCTTCAGCGATTTATTCGCGTTATTCACAGACGACACCGCGTGAAATGACGCTGGAAGATATCCACCAGGTACAGGAAGCATTCGCCCGGGCGGCAGAAAGGGCAAAGGAAGCCGGATTCGACGGCATAGAGATTCTGGCTTCAGCGGGCTATTTAATCACCCAGTTTCTCTCCCCGCGAACCAACAAACGCTCCGATGATTATGGCGGCAGCTTTGAAAACCGGGTGCGGTTTCCCAGGGAATTGATCGAACGGGTCCGCAAGCGTCTGGGTTCGGAGTACCCGTTGACGATTCGTATGGCGGGAAATGATTTTGTGCGCGACAGCAATACCGATACGGATACACCTGAATTTGCAAAAATCTATGAGCAAGCCGGTGTGGATGCGATAAACGTGACCGGCGGTTGGCATGAATCGCGCGTGCCGCAGCTGCCCATGCACTTGCCCCGGGCGGCCTTTGCATTTTTAGCCCTCAACGTTAAAAAAGCGGTTTCGGTTCCGATTATCGCCTCCAATCGCATCTCAGACCCGAACAGCGCTGAGCGCATTATCAAAGACGGCTATGCCGATATGGTCAATCTGGGTCGCGTCCTGATTGCCGACCCCGAATGGCCCCGTAAGGCCCTGGAAGGAAGAGCGAATGAAATCCGACCCTGTGTGGGTTGCTCCCAGGGTTGTACGGATGAAGTTTTTAACGGGCGGGCTGTGTTCTGTGTCGGCAATGCCCGGGCCGGATTTGAGGGCCAACGCCAACTTTTAAAAACCGATAATCCCAAAAAGGTCATGATCGTGGGTGCCGGAGCCGGTGGCCTTGAAGCTGCCATTACGGCAGCGATCTGCGGCCACCAGGTTGAAATTTATGAAAAAGATTCAGATATCGGCGGGCAGCTGTGGATTGCTGGTGCACCGCCTCATAAAAAGGAGATTTTAGAATTTATCCGCTATTATCGAGCCCAGGTAAATAAACACCAAATCCCGTTGCATTTGAATACCGCCGTGGATTCCGAGGTCATCAAGAAGCAAAATCCGGATTACATTATTCTGGCTGAAGGGGCCCAGCCGGTACTGCCGCAAATCGATGGTTATGATGACCCCTGTGTTTATTCTGCCTGGCAGGTTTTAAAGGGTAATCCGGTTCTCGGCAAATCGGTTGCGGTCATTGGCGGTGGATCGGTTGGCCTGGAAACGGCCGTGTTTATTGCGGCCAAAGGCACGCTAACGCCCGAAACCCTTCATTTTTTATTTACCTACGAGGCGGTAAGTCCTGAACGATTGCGTGAGTTGATGTTTAAGGGATCTTCAAATGTCACTGTTTTTGAAATGCTGCCCAAAATCGGTCGGGATGTCGGTAAATCAACGCGTTGGATCCTGTTCGACAATTTAAAGCGCTATAAAATTTCTGTAAAGACAGGGGCCAGGGTGACATCCATAGCTGATGGAATTGTAAAATTCCAGAAAGACGGCCGGGAAGAACAGATGCCATTTGACAATGTCATCCTGGCTTCGGGTTCACAATCGGTTCCCGGTATATCAGCCGATGTAAAAAAAATGGGATATCCGTTTGCTACGGTGGGCGACGGTGTCCGTGCCGGGAAATTAAATGAAGCCATTCACGGCGGGTTTTTGGCGGCAATAAATATATAGCTCACCGCTCAAAGCCTATCCACAGATTTCATTGAATTTGTGGTTTAATAATCCTCAGATTACGCAGATTAACGCAGATTTGAAAAATTAATATTAAGAGATATTTATCAGATTAAATATCTGTATGATCTGCGATATCACCGGGCAAGAATTTAACCTAAAAAAAGAATCTGCGTTAATCTGCGTAATCTGCCGATATTATTGCATCTGCAGATCAATCTGCTTTGGGCAGCAGGGCTTTAAGTCCTGGTTTTGGGCTTAATTCTTTCAAGCACCTCCCCGTTTTCGTTCAACAGAAAAATCATAAAGCCGCCGGCTGCGGCATCTTTTGATAGTTCTTCAAATAAGATGGCCTGCACCTCATATTTGCGGCCTTTCTGGCGGGGCATGTCCATGAGGCATTGTTGCGCCTCTTCTTTGGAATGAAAAGCGGGAATAAATGAAATATTTTCCTGCTCATTATGCTGGCCCAGGAATTGCTCCTTTTCACCGGGATCCTGGACAACTACCCACACCCATTGATCTTCTCCCTGCTCAGTATTCATGCTTACTCCTTTTGCGAAAGCCTTTTTAATTTGGGGAGCAATTTCTTTCCCCGAGATTGGATTGCAGGACTGCCGGTTCGGGTTAATTCTTCTAAGGCCCGCATCACCCGGGCGGATGCAGCGCCTTTCTTTAGCGCCAAATCCGATAGGGCCTGCATGGCAAAGGTGACAACGATTTTGCTTTTATCGGTCAGGTAATCAAAAAAGATGTCCGTTACGGTCGCTGCTTCTTGGGGTGTTAATTTTAACCTGGGAATCATCTGTGCCGTATGCCAGCGCAGCTCCTGTTGTTGCGTTTGTCGCGCGAGGCCAATGAGTTGAGTTTTAAAAGGCTGCAAAGATTGCGGATTTTCCAAAGATATTTTTTCCATGGCGTCGGCAGCGCGCATACGCACAACCGGATCTTCGTCAAACAGGCCGGCTGCCAGGTCTTTAAACAAATCCGGCTTTTTTCGAACAGCGGCGACCACTTCGCTTACCTTTCCGATGGAACGACGGTCACCGCCCCGCAGTCTGGATAATATCTTCGCCATATCTTTTCTCTTTTCTTAACGCCGGGTAAAATTTAACAGTTCACTTTTTTGGGGTGGGCCTGACCTTGGCGGATTAAGCCCGGCCTAAACGGCTCAGTATTGCGCCTTCCTCATCCTTTTTTAGGTTGCCGGCATCGGTTCCTTCAAAATCGACGACTAGAATGTCTTCAGCCAGGGTTGTTATTTTTTGCAGGACTTTGAGATGCGCCGGGTGCTCCTGGTAGCGTTTCACAGCTTCCAGGTTGGCAAAAAGCGAAACCAGTGCGAAATCATATGATTTTTCAGAATGGACCCGGTCACGTCCAAATTCGTAGGCTTGAATCTCAACAATCTTATTGGGAAGATCATCCAGGCTTTTTTCGAGAGCATCGATGGCATCATCATTGACATCGGGTTTGAATTTCATCAGCACTACATGATTGATCATATTGACGTCTCCTTTAGCGTCACCTTAAAGGGCAGCGCTACTTCTCTTTTAGGTTAATTTGCTCCGGTTTTTATTACCACGAAGGACACGAAGATACACAAAGGTTAAATGCGAATCGGAATCTTCTTTCTCTTCGTGAGCTTCGTGGCAATATTTGACTTTTATAACTGTCTATATTGTTAAGTTTGTTCACGCGCACAAGATATAAAACGAGACGGCTGCCTGGACCGTGGAGACCCCCAGCATCAGGGTTAAAATGAACCGCGATATGGGCGTATTGAATTCATGCCGGCCCCTTCGAATAAAGACCGTATGAATGCAAAACGCGAAAATGCCGCCGGCACAGAGAACCAAAGACATGATGAGCCCAAGAAACGATTGCTGCGAAACCAAGACCAAGCCATATAAAATTAGAAAAAGAAGTGGAAAATGTAGAATCAAAAACCCGTTGATGCCGCCGGGTAAATTGAAAAGCTCCCACTCTTTCCAGAAAGCGGAGTCGATTTCATGGATAATTAATAGTATCGCATTCGTCAAGTAAAGCCAGAACAAAACCTTTGAAACCGTCAAGGTTATCCTCCGTTTCTAATGCCGGATTCATATTGTCCTTTTGAATATTTTTTGAAACCCGATTCGCAGCAAACCTCCAAAAACAAAAATTAAGCCGGCGCCGACGATGCTGAATTTTACAATCGCGCACCCGCGCGCCAGACAGGGCAGCCACTTGCGGGATGAGTTCAGCAGCAGGTGGATCAAAGCTAAATTTTCAATCGCATCTAAGATGGCCGCTAAAAACTGAGCCCATGCCAGAACGACTGCAACGCGAAATAAGATTGAATGATCGTCTTTAAGAGCAGCCGCAATCTGGACACATGATAACGATATGAAAAGGGCATAAACGATTAGAAAAAGAAAGTCCAGGCCAAGGCTGAGAGCGGCATTAATTTTTGCTTCCGTGCTCCAGGAGTCCAATATTTGCTGAGATGCTGCATAGTTTGCGGCCAGTTCAAACGAAACAATACCGCTGGGTGCTGTGTGGGTTCTCAGCGGGGTATCCAGGGTGCGCATGGCAAACAAAAGGATGGCGCTCATCACAAGGGTTATGATGATTATTCGCTTTCGAGTGGAATTTGAGAGATTGTTAAACGGCGGCACCCATCGCATTTTAACCTCGGACGTTATGCTAAAATTAATCTGGTGGCATATCTTTTCTGAAAGATTGACCGCAAGAAAAAATTTTGCTCAAAAGCAGCTCCCAGGTACAGGGCCCATGAGCAAATTGGTTTGAGATAACGTACCTTTCATCCTGATTTGATGCAATCGAATTTTGCAGAAAAGAGCTGGGGAAGGATTAGCTTAATGAAGCCTGGCGGGTATCAACTTGCCAGATACGGGGGGTGCCGATCAGTATCCGGTGGATCTGTCGACCCTAATTTTGCAATGCTTGTTCATACGCCGCGACAGAGTAACCTTGAATCCCCTGGCCATTAATCACAACATAGGGAACTGCCCGCCGGTTTGTAAATGTTCGCATGCGGGCGGCGGCCTGCTGATCTTTTTCGATATCAAAGGTAACAAAATCGATTCCTCGTGAGCGGAAAAAATCTTTGGCCTTTTTACAATAGCCGCACCAGCTGGTTTCATATATCTCGACGGTTGGGGTATTGACAGCGACTTCCTCTTCCTGATTTTCATCCAGGATATTAAAAAAATCTGAATCCAGGGCGCCGTTTTTGGTTTCATTCGGCGATGGGGAGGTGTCAGCAGGCGCCGGGTCGGCCGATTGAATTTCATCATTTTCAGTTGCAGTGTGTCCAGGAATATCCTCGGTTGGAGAATCCGAATAATGCGTGACGCCGTTTTCATCAACCCATTTGTAAATTTCAGCTGAGGAAATTCCGAGAGCTAAAATGTGAATCAAGATGACCAGGATAATTGTTTGGATTTTCATGCTTCCCATTCCTCCGGCGCCGGGCATGTTCGCATTTTTGGGCCGTTTCGTGCGGCGCAAATTATACGGCTTATTCGTTCTATCGGCTTTATTGAAGGGATGGTTAAGAAAAATCTGGCGGGATCGGAGTAGTTTAAGGCTGAAATGCCTTATTTCGTTAGAGATATGGGCTTTTCATTTTTTTCCTGGCCGTTTCGCTGCCAGTCGATTTGGGTTTTTATTTCACTAATTATAAATGTGCTCATGAGGCTTTGGGCGATTTCCGCCGCGCTGGGCTTTTCCCCAGTGGCATCTTTCACAAAGCGCCGGAGCGCTGTGATGGCGTCGTGCACGTTTTTGTCAAAAAGGCCGACTCTGACCAAACTGTTTTTGGACGGCCCCGCCATCAGGTTTATTGTCCAAAATATATCCCGTGACACGGTTTCGGCGGGTTGTGGGGAGACCTTTTTTTTTCGTTGAAATTTAATCTGATTGCCAATTTCATTCATTATAAAATAGCTTTTAAGGGCATTTGCGATCTCTTCCTGGGTGGGTTCGTCACCGGTCGCATCTCTTACGGATTTCAACACCGTCAAAATCGCATCTGTTATGGTTTTTTTTAGCCGAACTAGTTTTGCCAAAATTAACCTCTGCAGTTGTCCAAAATAATAGGCCCAAAGTCTTAAAACTATATATAAAAAATATAGAAATTTTAAATAGTTGTCAAGGGTATCCCTGCACAGCATCAGACGGTTTTGATCAGGATGGCAGGGAGGGGTACCGGCTGCGGGCAATGCAGATACAAACCGGACAGTAGGGGAACATACGATTCTGCCGGCAAAAACGGGCGAGAGAATCTTTCGCCCGTTCTCATTGAGCCTTGAGCGATCCAATGATTTGGAGGGTCACGGGAAAACCCGCTACCGTTTCCGGTATTTTTGCTTCAATTTCAGGATTTGATGCGGCCAAACCCACGATGATCGCTTGATTGCCGTCCGGGTCCAGGCCAATTCCGACAGAAACAACACCCGGCATATCTAAAAAACGAGCTTCGTGCTGTTTTTTAACTTCCTGAATGGATGGTGACATGCCCAGATCATCTCCCAGCGCCAGCCAGGGTGTGATGAATACGATAGCCAACGCGATCGTTCTCACAGTGAAACACCCAGGGCGCTAAATACATTTTCGATACGGTTGATAATTGTCGTTGTATCACTGCCGGCAAATAAAAGCCCGGTCAAGCGGTTATTGTCGTCCAGAACAGCCGAACCACTATCTCCACCCTGGCTCATGGCACCGGCCAGCAGTTGATCGGTGAATATGGCAATCTGTCCCGCGCCGTACTGGACATTGGCGGTAACATCGACCTGTTGAATTTCACCGGTCGTAAAGCTAGTCGTGCGCCCGCTTTTTTTGACTGCCATACCCAGGTTACCCTGAACGGTTCCCTGGATCGGCCCGATATTTATTATTTCATCTTTTACATCGGCTGCATTCAGCGGCGTAGCGATGGCGGCATCCACCCGGTTGTCTTCAGCTTGTATTTTGGTCACTTTATAATGGGTGTTGCTGCCAATCATCCGGCACCCCAGGTTAAAAACGGAGATGACCGCATTGGCAAATTGACATTCGCTGGGTTCACCCTGAAAGGAAATGGGGACGAATTGCGTCAGATTTGCGATATGATCCTGAGGGAAACTGCCGCCATCAAAGGGGCCCGGCTGTAAGATGGCGTCTCCGATTTTGGCATCATTGCTGTTTGCCAGCACGTGGTTGTTGGATAAAATAACTTTCTGGCCGTTTTTGATCACCCAGCATCCCAGTGTCCCTGCGGTAATGGCCACATGGCCGACGCTGACGCCGCCGGGTGCCGGGCGAAAACGATCGGTGGGTGCTTGAAGCGCCCGGATAACGCCGGTTTGCACGACATCAGTGGGGGTACCGTCAACGGCTGCCGGTACCAGGTCTTGCCCGGATAGCTGCGAGGCCGGTACTTTTTCTTTTACCGAACACACAATACAAAGCGTATCTGTTTTTATACCGCCAGTTTGCTTATAACCGATTCCGGTGGCCACAACTTGCGCCCGCTTTAAAAGCTGCTTGCGATGGGAGCTTAAAATGCCCTGGATTCGATTTAAATCATCTGCCATGATGTCCTCCTTTCAGCATATAAAATGCATCAATATGTACATATGACGGATGGGGTTGAATTCCTATGCTGAGCAGCTTAATGCGAGTGATGCTTTCAGTGGGAAAAGCTTTGGCTCAAAATCATAATGTCAAGATAATTATGTATCAGTTGTCTTCCGGGTTCTTTTTGTCCGGCAGGATAAGGTTTAAAATTACGCCCGTTAGGGTTGCCAGCGCCACGCCCCTCAATGTCAATGCTCCGGCTGAAAAGGTGATTCCCCCGATTCCGGTAGCCAAAATGAGCAGCACAACCAGTATATTTCTGAATTCCATTAATTCGGACTGGACCTTCAGCAGGCAATTGATGCCCGCGACCACCAGCATACCGAAAAATAAAATTAGGATGCCGCCGCTAACCGGGTCGGGAATGGTTTGAAACAGTGCGCTCAATTTGCCCAAAAAGGACAGAACCATTGCAAACACAGCTGCCCAAACCATTACCGCCGGCTGCCACTTTTTGAAGACGGTCACTATGCCGGTAATTTCGGCGTAAATGCGAACCGGGGGCCCGCCGACAAGCGCAGCGATTGTGTTTGCTGCGCCGTTGCCCAGTAGTGTGCGATGGATACCGGGTTCTTTTAGGTAATCTTTATCTGTAACCTCGCCAATGGCGAGGATATCTCCAAAATGGGCGATCAGTGGTGCGACAGCCGCCGGTATCAGAAAAATAACGGCATCGATGTTGAATCGAGGTGTTATAAATTTGGGGATTGCAATCCAGGGTGCGCCGGCAACGATTGAAAAATCGATGATTCCAAATGGGATCGAGACCAAATATCCGGCAATCAGGCCGCAAATAATGGGAATGAGTTTCAGAGTGCTGCGGGTTATCAAGAAGACTAAAATGGTTGTTGCCAGTGATATCAGTGCGATCAACAGACCGATTTTTTGCGGTATGAGGTGCGCGGGATTCGATTTGCCCAGAGCCATGGAAACCGCCACCGGAACCAGCATGAGCCCGATGACCATTATAATCGGTCCCACGACAATGGGCGGAAATAAGGTCTGAATGATGTTGCGGCCCTTCCAGTAAATAATTCCACCAATGGCCATATAAACAACACCGGCGGCGACCAGCCCGCCAAGGGCAGCTGGAATGCCCCATGTTTGGGTTGCTACCATAATCGGTGCGGTATAGGCAAATGATGATGCCAGGAAAACCGGGATTTGCTTTTTGGTGAAGAAATGAAAGACGAGGGTTGCAACGCCGGCGGTAAATAATGCAACAGCGGGATCCAGACCTGTGAGAATCGGTACGGTAACAAGGGCGCCAAATGCGACCAAAAGAATTTGGATGCTGAACAGATGGTCTTGATAGCCCAATTTATAAGCTGCGATCCAGTCTTTTGCGGCCATAGGTGCCCTGGCCCCCTGTTAGCTTCAAAGCGGGTTTGCCGTCCAGACGGTTCATGGTAGCTGGAATCGGACGGTTTATTTCGTGCCGAATATCTTATCGCCCGCATCTCCCAGGCCGGGCAAGATATATCCGACTTCATTTAGTTTTTCATCTATCGCCGCCACCCATATTTCTACGTCTGGATGGGCGCTTTGTAGCTTTTCAATTCCTTCCGGTGCGGCGACCATAAATATCCCTTTGATTTGTTTGCAGCCGGATTCCTTTAAGAGGTCAATTGTTGCGATCACCGTTCCGCCGGTGG
>WOR8_10005345_pt1 | contig 13616 bp, 10 predicted proteins | sample DeeMarSeWOR38_10_FD_19890 | JGI IMG/M metagenome (IMG submission 19890) | reverse complement strand
GTCAGGGATGAAGCGGCCAATCTTCATCCGGAATTGATTCTATCGGTGCGATCGCTGGGTGCCGGCCGACGGGCGCTTTTCAGATATGTTTACTTTCCGGCGTCTTTGCCGGCCGTGCTGACGGCGTTGCGCGTATCGGTCGGAACCGCAATTGCGGTGTTGTTTATCGCCGAGCAGTCTTTAACGACCTATGGTCTGGGGTACTATATCGTTGTCGAAACCTACCAGGTATTGCGATACCCTGAAATGTATGCGGGTATCCTGGCCATGAGTCTATTGGGATTGATACTCTATTTTGTAATCTACAATCTGGAACTGAAGGTGAATCGATATCGGGCGGAAGAACCAATTTAAACCCCAGCTCTTCTTGAACCGCAGAATATCGAAGTACGACACATGGCCTCGGGGTCCAAAAACTTCTGCGGTTGGATATTCCTTGTTCGACATTCGATATTCTATTTTCTATCTTTATGAACACCAACGGCGTTGAAGAAAAATCAAAGATGAACACCTGGATGCTCGCCACCCGCCCCCGCACGCTACCGGCGGCGATCGCTCCGGTGGTGTTGGGATCGGCAATCGCAATCGCGGACAAAAGCTTTGTATGGCTGCCGGCCGTTGCCGCTTTGATCGTCGCTTTGCTTCTGCAAATAGGCGTCAATCTGGCAAATGATTATTTCGACTACCTGAAAGGCATTGACACACAAGATCGTCTGGGGCCGGTTCGGGTGACACAAAGCGGGCTTATTCCGACAAAACAGGTAAAAGCAGGCATGATTCTGACATTAACCCTGAGTCTTATCCCGGGCATCTATCTTTTAACAGTGGGCGGCCTGCCTGTTTTCATCATCGGATTGGCCTGTATCTGCGCGGCACTGGCCTATAGCGGCGGCCCCTTCCCCCTGGCCTCCCACGGGCTCGGCGATCTGTTTGTTTTTATTTTTTTCGGCCTGATTGCCGTTGGCGGCACCTATTATGTCCAGGCGCTGCATCTGACACCGCTGGTCTGGTTAATGGGCGTGATCGAGGGGCTGTTGATTACCGCTATACTGGTGGTAAACAATCTGAGGGATATCCAATCGGATCGCCAGACCGGCAAACGCACCCTGGCGGTCATCATCGGAGACCGTGGATCGCGGGTAGAGTATGTGCTGCTGCTTGCCGGCGCATACGCCATCCCAATGATCCTATGGTTGAGCGGCCGGATGTCGGCCTGGGTGATGTTGCCGATTTTCTCTTTACCGCTGGCTTTGTCCCTGATGCGTTTTATCTGGAAAAGCTCGGGGGGTTCGGTACTCAATCAGGCACTGGCCCATACGGCTAAATTGACCCTTATCTATAGTTTGCTTTTATCGGTCGGCCTGATCCTCTCCTTCAGGTAAAAGAAAGAGGGGTCGTTCCGAAGCGATCACGGGTGGATAGCATTTCGTCTAAGCGGTACTTATCCGTTCCATTGATCGACAGGCGACCACGTTGACATTCTTTTCGCCCAGAAGATCGTGGATCAAGATCTGCCCTAACCTCACCGGTGCCGCAATCTGCAGTTCGTGGATTTTGCGGACGGCCTCTGTAACCCGATCTTTTTCGACCGGTTCGGTAACTTTTACGGGAAGACGCCTCCATTTAGCACCGGAGATGGAAACGGTGGTGCTCAGGCTGCGGCGCGGATCGGTGAATTCCTGCCGGGCGTATTTAGCACCACGGTTGCACTCGTGGCCCGAAATTTCCATGATCTTGCCGCCCTGGTGCTGTAACTGCAAGGGGCAGCCGATCGGACAGCCGATACAGATGAATTGCGCGGACTTAACCATTGTTTTCTCCTTGCACATCGGGGACAAGATCGATCCGCAGCGTGTCGCCGTGGAACTTTTCGAGAAGATCGGGTTTTATTTTGAACATGATCATTTCGGCTGGCACTACAAAACGCAATTTTTTCTCTATTAAGTTCCCCACCCGTATCCTGCAGGGCTTTAACGCTTGCTTGCAGCGCATGTAAATCGTGTGTTCACGTTCAGGGCTTAGCGTATGCGGCAGGCAGTAACGCACATTATCGCCCGGCACGAGCCGGATGTTATCCATCGGGCGCCGAATACCTCTGCTCCATTCGGCCGCAAACTGTCCCGCCAGTATGGACTCCTGGGTCACAAAATCCACCAGATCGTGCACATGTAGGACATTTCCGCAGGCAAACACGCCGGGCATGCTGGTCTCCAGCGTGCTCGACACCCTCGGCCCACCGGTAATCACGTCCAGATGAATCCCCAGACTCTGGGAAAGCTCGTTTTCCGGAATCAGTCCAATCGATAACAGCAGGGTGTCGCAATCAACATCCCAGGCGCGGCCCATGTCGGGTTTAAAATCCTTATCTACCGGGGCAACGGTAATCTTTTCAACCCGATCTCTTCCGTAAATGTATGCAACCATGGTGGACAGATGCAGCGGAATACCGAAGTCATCCAGGCACTGTACCACGTTGCGGGTCAGCCCGTTTGAATAGGGCATAATCTCGAATACGCCGACCACTTCGCAGCCTTCCAATATCAGCCGCCTGGCCATGATGAGCCCGATGTCGCCCGAACCTAAAACGGCAATACGCTTGCCGGGCAAATATCCTTCCAGGTTGACGAGTTTCTGCGCCAGCCCCGCTGTCAGCACGCCCGACGGCCGCGTGCCGGGTATGCGAATCGATCCGCGCGTGCGCTCACGACAACCCATGGATAAAACAACGGACCTTGTATCCACGGTGAACAGGCCGCGCTGTTCATTCATTACACGGACCTGCTTGGTACCGTCGGAATCAATCGCAATCCCGGAAACATATGAGTTTGTTGCCAGGTCCACATCGTATTGAATGACTTTTTCAAGAAAACGCTCGGCGTATTCGGGTCCGGTCAGCTCTTCCCGAAAGTAGTGCAATCCAAAACCGGAATGGATGCATTGCAAAAGAATACCACCGACTTCAGGTTCACGGTCCAGAATCAGGACCCCCTCCGCACCTGAATCTCTGGCACCCAGTGCAGCGCCCATCCCGCCGGGGCCTCCGCCGACGACAACCACATCATATTTTTCTCCGATCCTGTCCAGCATGGCTACTTGCCCCTTTTAGCCCTATGGTCCCGCGTAGCGGCCATTTCTGTTACCATCCACGAATCGCCACCACGCTTGGTAATTTCGTGAAAAGGCCGCCCCAGTCGCTCAGCCAGCAGGTGCATACAGCGCGCCGTGCAGAAGCCTCCCTGGCACCGGCCCATACCCGCGCGGCTACGGAATTTGATGCCGTCTAGAGTGCGTGCGCCGTGATCGATCGCGCTGTGGATCTCGGCTTCCGTTACCATCTCGCAGCGGCAGACCACTTTAGCAAAAAGCGGATTTTCCGCTATCAGGCGTTTCTGCTCCCCGATGCTCAAATTGGCAAATCGCGATGGCCCGGGCACATATGGTTTGAAATTATCCTTTTCTTCAAGCACCACCCCAAGGTCACAAAGCAGATCACGCACGTACTCGGCAATTGCCGGTGCAGCCGTAAGTCCCGGAGACTGAATTCCGGCTACGTTAATGAATCCGTTCACCTCTGTCGGACCGATAATGAAATCATCGGTGTTGCTGACGGAGCGTAACCCGGCAAATTCGGTGATGGTATCCTGCGCGGTAATGGATGGACAAATTTTGTTTGCGAACCTAAACACCTGCTCCGAGCCCTCATAGGTAGTCGAAACATCATAACGGTCCGGTGTCTCCTGGGCGGTGGGCCCGACCATAATCGTCCCGTTGAAGGTGGGAATGATCAAAATCCCCTTGCTGTGCTTGAGCGGAACAGGAAAAATCAATCTTCGCACCAGACCCTGGAGCCTTTTGTCGAGCATGTACTCCTCCCCCTTGCGGGGGTGGATCGTAAAATCACGCAACCCCACAAGTTGTGCAATCTCATCGGCAAAAAGGCCCGCACAATTAATTATGATGCGGGCTTCAATTTTACGGTTCGGTGTAATTAATACAAAGCCGCCGTCTTTCGCTTTTATCTTAATTACCGGGCTTTGAACCATCAGATCGACACCATTTTCCATGGCGTTTTCGATGAGGGCAAAGGCGAATTCATAAGGATTAATCACGCCGGCCGAAGGCGCATATAACGCCGCCACGAGCCGGTGCGATAAATTGGGCTCTTCACGCCGCAGCCGTTTTTGATCCCAGATTTCCAGGCCAGGAACCCCTTTCATCTCGCCGTTCTTTTTTAAACGCTCCAGCACGGGGATTTCTGTTTCGTCCTGGGCCACAACCAGCTCGCCAATGCGGCTGAATCCAAAGTTAAGCTCGCTGTGCAGCTCATCGTAAAGCGCATTGCCGCGAACGACAAGTTTTCCCTTTAACGTATCCGGCGGGCTGTGGTGCCCGGCATGAATGATTCCGCTGTTGGTTTTGGTGGTGCCGAATCCGACTTCAGCGCACTGTTCAACAACGGCAGTGGAAAGACGGTAACGCGACAGCTCGCGCGCAATCGAGCAGCCGATCACTCCGCCACCGATGATGGCAACATCATACATATACGCTCCCTTTGGGTTGAACACTCATGATTCGATTTGGATTCTTTAACGGGCTGTCGAGATAGGGTGGGTCATAATCTCAAAAGATGCACCTGTATGAATGATACCGTATAATTTAAATCAGGTCAAAATGATACATTTCTGCGGATTTAGAAAGCAGTATTTTGAGATCGGTCATCGGCGACCGCGCAAGAAACGCCCATTAATGCCGGCCGCCGATGATCTTCTATTGTATACCCTTAATTTTACACGAATCGGAGGCTTTCATGTTCGCATTAATTTTCATGAAAAGCCCCTTGGTATCATAAAATTAGACACTTCATCCCGCGAAGCGGGGCAAGATTCAGATATTATACCAACCCCTGATCCAGCATGGCATTAACAACACGCACAAAACCGGCAATGTTGGCGCCCGCCAGATAGTTGCCCGGCACGTCGTACCGTGCCGCCACATCCAGGCAGTTTTGATGAATGTTTTGCATTATGGTCTTCAGACGGCGATCGACCTCCTCTGCGGACCAGTTCAGAAGCATTCGATTCTGGGCCATTTCTAATCCGGATACAGCCACCCCGCCGGCATTGGCGGCCTTGCCCGGGGCATACAGAAGTTTTTTATCCGAAAAGATTTTAACCGCCTCCGGCGATGACGGCATGTCGGCACCTTCACAGACCAATTTGATGCCATTGTTGAGGAGATTGTAAGCATCGTTTTCCGAAATTTCATTTTCCACGGCACAGGGAAATGCACAATCGGCCCTTTGATTCCACAATGCGTTGTACCCCAGTGACCTGTCGGCTTCGGTGTACACCGTTTCGGAATATTTATCGACATATTCTTCGATTCTGCCCCGTTTGATATTTTTTAGACGTTTGACGAACTCCAGCTTTTTTTTATCGATACCTTCCGGATCATAGATATAGCCGGACGAATCCGAGAGGGTTATAACTTTGCCACCCAGTTCGATAATTTTTTCAGCTGTGTGTTGCGCTACGTTCCCGGACCCGGACACCAGACAGGTTTTGCCTTCGAAGGTTTCATTCCGGGTAGCGAGCATCTCTGCTGCAAAATAGACAACGCCGTATCCGGTTGCTTCGGGACGAATATAGCTTCCGCCCCACTGCAGCCCTTTGCCGGTCAATACAGCGCTGAATTCATTGCGCTGTTTTTTATACATACCAAAGAGATACCCGATTTCTCTGGCCCCAACGCCCAGACCCCCATCAGGAATATCCGTATCCTGGCCGATGTGATGGGACAGCTCGCTCATAAAACTCTGACAGAAGCGCATAATCTCGTCATCTGATTTTCCTTTGGGTTCAAAATCCGATCCGCCCTGGGCACCTCCCATGGGCAGCGTTGTCAGGGCGTTTTTAAAGGTTTGCTCGAAGGCCAAAAATTTGAGAATGCCAAGGTTGACCGAAGGGTGAAATCGCAACGCACCTTTGAAGGGCCCCAGCGCGCTGTTCATTTCTATCTGGTACCCACGATTTACCCGCACATATCCTTCATCATCCATCCAGGGCACCCGGAACAGGATCACGCGCTCGGGTTCGGTGATTCGCTCGACAACACCCAGCTGCCGATATTCAGGGTGGCGCTCCAAAACCGGCTTGATGGTTTCAATGACCTCCCGTACGGCCTGGTGAAATTCTTTCTCATCCGGATCTCTTGCCAAGATCTGCTTTAAACTAGTATCTGCCATCTCTTACCTCCTTCAATTGGGACACTGAGCTAGAAGTGGTTTTAAAACCCCATCTGAGGCCCAATGGCTGCGTTGTCCCGCGAATTGAAATGCTCACGTACTCGCGTGTACGCTCCGTTTTCAATTCGCGGGACGCCTTGCCCTTGAACCCGATCTGAGGTTTTGAAACCACTTCTAAATACAATCATTTTTAAAAGTTTACGCATCGATGATCTCTAAAGCTTCCTGCCGGTAGGCATCCATAACATACGTTATCCCGGTAATTTTGGCACATTCTTCCGTCAGGGAAAAAAGATCGTCTCGGCTGATATAGCCCACTTCCCAGTTGCGAGATCCTGCCATTAGTTGCTGAAGTCCCACTTTGATTTTATCCGCGACATTATAGAGCCCGATGGCGCCCAGCGGCAAGTTGTCTACATCTGATCCGTATTTTACCTTCAGGACTTCATAATTCATAAAGATTTCTTCCTTGGTAAATCCGAATTTCGATACAGTGGACGGCAGACCACCATCTTCATCTCGCAGCCAGCGTTCCGCATTCTTGCCGACCATGCCCGGGATCATCAATGCCCGACCCATGCATACCGCTTTACAATAGGGTGCGCCCAGGGCCAGAGCTTTGAAAACATGGTCTTCAGAGGAAAAGCCGCCGGCAAAAGCCAGATCCGGAACCCGTTTGCCGCTTTTTGCAAGCCGTTCGCTCAACTCATAGGCCATGGAATGAAGGTAGATAGCAGGAATGCCCCATTCGGTCATCATTCGCCAGGGACTCATTCCGGTACCACCCGGAGCCCCGTCAATTGTCAGCAGATCAATACCGGCATCGCTGGACCAGCGGATGGCCATGGCCAGTTCTCGCATCGGATAGGCGCCGGTCTTGAGGGTAACGCGTTTGGCGCCCAGTTTGCGCAAGCGTTCCACCTCGTTCATAAAACCTTCCTGATCCACAAAACCGAGGCGCGAATGCCTTTCAAATTGCTTCAGCGGTCCGGCCTTAAAAGCGGCCTGATGCGCGGGGTCTTCAGGGTCCGGAGTTACGATGTAACCCCGTTTTTTCAATTCAAGAGCGCGCTCCAGAGAGTTCACCTTGATCTCGCCTCCGATACATTTGGCGCCCTGGCCCCACTTTAATTCGATGGTTTCCACCCCGTGCTTTTCGATGACATATTCCGCCACGCCGTTACGGGTATCCTCCACATTCATCTGAACCAGTATATCGCCATAGCCTTCGTGATAGCGGCGATATTCCTGGATGCGGCGATCCATCTCCGGCGAGCTTTTGATCAGACCGTTCTTGCCAATTTCCAATTCGGGATCAATCCCGCAAACATTTTCCCCGCACACCAGACTGATGCCGCTGATGGCGGCACCGATAGCAAAATGATTCCAGTTTTTGCGCGCAATATCCGTGCTGCCGAGGGCACCCGTGAATATCGGCACTTTCATTTTCACCTTATTCTTAACACCGTATTCGGTTTCGGTATTGACGTTCGGAAAGGTGGCTTTATCAGGATCGGCTTCAATCCCCTTGGCACCGAGGGCATACCCCATAATATTTAAATGGGAGTAGTCCACCGGGTAGTCTTTGTCCGCACCGGCGGTAACACTGCCGAAGGGCTGCGGGTAAAGAAGCTCCCGCCCCCGGAAGGTGGCCTTGAACATATCGCAATTTCCTTTGCAACCATCCAGGCACCTGCTGCAGATACCGGATTGGGGTGCGACGTCGCGAGATCTGTTTTTCGTTTGAAGCGCTTCGTTTGCATTGGGTCGATTGAGATTCATCTTTTCACTCCTTGTCTGAGATAGTCCAGGGTTAATAAATCCGTCTCACGCTGATCGATTACGGGCTGTTTTGAACCCGAGGATCTTATATGGAAACGATTCCAACCGTAAAGCTTAAAGCGCTGACGCGCATTTGCCTTCGGAGGGGCGATGGTCGAAGATTCAAGCCACCCGCCTGGCGGGTGGCCGTTGACTCCCATTGCTGAATAATTACAAAATTGTAACGTAGTGTTAAATATAATTTCCGAATAAAAATCAAGCTTAATTTTCAGGCAAAGCGGGCAAAAAAGAGAATCGGCTAAACTTAAAGAGGATCGCCATATGATAAACGGGTTAATTACCTCGAATGCGGCATAGATGGCAGACCCGGTGCCGCATGTGTTACCAGGCCTTGTCAGCTCACCAAATTCGTAAAAATATAAACTACCCGTTTGGATGAATTTTATTTATAAATTGACAACGATGCAGCAAGCAGGTAACTAATAAAGTCTCAGGCAATCAATAAAACATCTGCATGTCAAAAAAATCGCAGGTTTGCAAAAAAGGTTCGGTCCGGGTATCCGTCGTGAACAACCAAAGCGAGAATCGCTATTCGGGCCGGGGGCATTGGCCAGGTACTGGCGCCTTCATTCAGCCGTTACGACTATGATTTCAGTCTGGCCATCCTCTTAACCATCATCGTGCTTGTTTTCCTCGGTGAATTTTTCTCCAATTGGGTGCGGGGCCAGCTGCGATGACGGTCAAACAAAACACCGCTAAATACCCGGAGGTGTGGCGCCGTTTCAACCCACGCGAGACCCTGATGCGTTATGTCTGGTATGTGGGGGCCGTCTTTGTAGCCGTATGGTCGATCAGCAACCTAGATATCCCGTGGTTCTATTTTCTCGATGCTCATATACAGGCCAAAGATTTAGCGGTGCGCATGTGGCCACCGGATTGGGAATTCGTCAATCAACTCGTCAGGCCGTTGATCGAAACAATATACATCGCAACGCTCGGCACATTGGTCACTATTTTGATTGCTTTCCCGGTGGCATTTCTGGCGGCCCGCAATACGACATTTAACGCCATGACGTGGCTTGTAGGACGCTTTATCCTGGTCGCGTCACGTTCCGTCAACACGGTCGTGTGGGGCCTCCTGTTTGTCGCTATCTTCGGGCCCGGACCGTTAGCCGGAATATGGGCGATTGCTTTCCGTTCAATCGGCTTTATGGGTAAGCTTGTGGCCGAAGCCATCGAGGAGATCGATGCGGGAACGGTGGAGGCCATCGAAGCCACCGGGGCTTCGCGCTTGCAGGTGCTTTGGGTGGGGATCCTGCCCCAGGTATTGCCGGTAATTTATGGCACCACCGTGTACCGCTGGGACATCAATATCCGCGAATCCTCCGTTCTCGGTTTCGTTGGCGCCGGTGGGATCGGCATCCTGCTTTACTCTTCAATCAACCAGTTCATGTGGCAGGATGTCGCGGTGATCCTGATTGCCGTATTTGGCGTGGTAATTGCCAGCGAATTTCTATCGGCCACGGTTCGCCGGCGCATAACCTAACCGGCCTCTCAGGAGAAATGACCGCTTCGTCAGGACAGGATCATACATTTTTGCGGGTCTAAAAACAGGTAAAGCTCTTGGCCTTCTTCTTGCGGCAGGTGATGCGCGACCTGTACCCGGATCATCGTGTCATTTACGCTGACAAAAAAGAATAAAAAGTTGCCCAAATAGGCCTTGTGGACAATCTTTCCCTTGTAAACGTTTTCTGCGGTTTGAGGCGGTTCGGCAAAGACTTCCACATCCTCGGGTCGTATGGAGGCATACACTTTTGTGCCGGGTGTTGCGGCCTTGCCGTCGGGCGTCATACACACCAGCTTGTCGCTGAATTCGGTTCGCACCGAAACCGCATTCTGATCCTTTAAAACTTCGACGACCTCGCCCGACATAAAGTTCATGGTGCCGATAAAATCGGCCACAAATCGATTGGCGGGTTTTTTATAGATCTCTTGCGGATTGCCGATTTGCACCACGTTGCCCGATTCCATAACGACGATTCGATCCGAGATCACCATCGCCTCGGCCTGGTCGTGGGTGACGTAAACCGCGGTGATACCCATCCGTCTGACCAGGCTTTTGATTTCAAATCTCAATTCTTCCCTGAGCTTGGCATCCAGGTTGCTCAGCGGTTCATCCAACAGCAACACCTTGGGATTGCTAACCAACGCTCGTGCCAGCGCCACCCGTTGCTGCTGTCCACCGCTCAATTGAGACGGGTATCGATCTTCCAGACCTTGCAATCCCACCAAACTCACTACCTGTTGCGCTCTTTCCTTGATTTTTTGTCGGGATATCTTCTCGATTTTCAACCCATAAACGATATTGCTGTATACCTTCATGTGCGGCCAGACGGCATAGTTTTGAAACACCATGCCGATTCCCCGTTTTGACGGCGGAACAAAACCTTGCGAAAGCATCGGCTTGCCGTCGATAATGATGTCTCCCTCTTCCGGCTTCTCCAATCCGGCGATGCAGCGCAGGGTGGTTGTTTTACCGCATCCGCTGGGTCCCAGAAGGGTTAACATTTCTCCTTTTTTGACCTCGAGCTGTATGCGATTAATGGCCACAACGTCTTTAAAGCGCTTGAACAGGTTTTGGATCTCGATAAATGCCATCGTTTTTTACTCCCCTCGCAGGTTCAAGGTTCCCCGTTCAACGTTCAGAGTTAACCACAGATCTGAAGCGTCCATTCATAAACCCGGAACCTTGAACCCTGAACCTTTAATTTTCACCTGACCCCCAGGCCGCTTTGAGGACGCCCCCCCCGATTTTTGATATGATCAGCAGCAGAATGAAGGTGATCACAATCATCAGAAAGGCCATGGCAGCGGCGAAGCCGAACTCCATGCCGCGATGCCAGTTCAAAAAGATCCCGATGGGCAGGGTCTCCCAGCCGCCGCGATAAAGAAATATCGCCGTAGAGATCTCCTGAAACGCCATGATAAAGAACATCACCACACCCACCAGCACCCCTTTAAGCAGCAACGGCAATGATATCTTGAAAAAAGTTCTGATTTTACCGGCACCCGATACTTCGGAGGCTTCCTCGAGCGATGGATCCAACTGCAGGTAAGAGGAATGCGCCATCCGCAAAAAATACGGGAGCCGCCGGGCAAACAGGGCCAGCGGCATGATGATCCAGTACGTGGCCAGGGGGATGCCTTGCCAAAATGCCAGGAGATAACTCACACCGATCGCAATACCCGGAAACGCCAGCATCAGCGTGATCACAAAGTCAAGTGCATCTTTGCCCGGGACACGGGTGCGCACGATAAGATAGGCGACCGGAAGCCCGAAAGCGATCCCGAAAATCAGAGCGATCCCGCTGAAGAGAAAGGAGTTTTTTACCAGTCCCGGGCTTTGCAGAAGGATGACCCTGAAATTTTCGAGGGTCCAATACGTTGGAAATGGCTCCAGGGTCCACCTCCGGGAAAAAGCGGCCAACCCCAGCACGATCGGTATCAGCAGCACGAGAATGGCGATAAATATCATGTACACATACGCGCCCGATTTCACCACTGGGCTCGGCTCAATCACTCTGCCTTCAGAGGTTGTTCCTTTCGACAGGCCGGTATACTTTTTTCTTTCGACCCACCACCTGGCTAGCAAAAATAGCGAAATGCAAACGATGGAAGAAACGACCACCGCCACGATGCCCATGTATTTGCGGTGCACATCGGTAAAGTGATAGGCGATGTTAATGTAGGAAACCGAGGGCAAAAAATCCACCTGTCCTAGAATCAACGGCGTCAGCCAATCCGTAAAGGGCCAGAGGAATACGAGCACGGCGCCCGCCAGATAACTTGGCGTGCATAGCGGCAACGTGATGCTAAAAAATCTCCGAAAACCGCTGGCGCCCTCGACTTCCGCCGCTTCCTCAAAGGAGGGATCGATATTGGTGAAACCGGCCGAAAGACCCAGCACGATAAAGGGCAGCAGGTGCAGGGATTGGATAAAAACCAGCCCGTGGAAACCGTAAATGAAATTAATCGGTTTATCGATCAATCCCGAATCCATCAAAAGCAGATTCAGCGTGCCATATTTGCCGAAAAAAATGATGAAGGCAAATACGCCGGCAAAGGCAGGCAATACAATCGGCAAAAGGATCAGGGCTGTGAAAACGGTCTTGCGCGAAGGTTTTCAGATAATACGCGTCCTGGAAAAACTCCAGGTAGTTGCCGAGGCTCCATCCGCCGGTTGCGGCAATCTTGAAGCTTTCAATTACCAGCTTCGAAAACGGATAAATCACCAGGAAGGCAATCACCGACCACAGAAATGCTGCCAGCATGCTGTTGCCACGCGTCATATCAGATCCTCTGCATTATGAATACATTTCGGAATGTCTCGCCCCGCAGGACAAGGATAAAGGCTGTTGGCTTTTTTCGTTATTAATATGTGGGAGCGGCTTCCAGCCGCGAACAAATCTACTATAAGAGAAAATCTATCGCGGCTGGAAGCCGCTCCCACAGAAAAAGCAGCCTGAAAATAAAATGAGTTCCTGGATCAACAGTATTGGTTTAACCCCTCCCCCATCAAAGGGGGAGGAGCTAATTTTTAAACCAATTTGGGTCGTTCTGCGCTGAAGCGCAGAGAGTCAAGTTTGAATTTACGGCGAGACCAGTAGCGCGCGTGCCTTCGATGCCGCCAGCCGGGCTGCCGCATAATTACCATCCATCTCAAACGCCTTGCGGGCTTCTTTTATTTTGGCCTCGGCCTTGGCCACATCCATCTTCTGGTCTTGAGCTGCCTTCACTTCTCCCTCGACTTCCTCGATCAGAAACATGCTGCTTTTCAATTCGCCCCACTTGCGGTAGATCTCGAATTCGTATGTTTTGTTGACTTCGTCCCAGCGCTTGGTGGCCAGATCCAGATCGTATTCGATAAACCCAACCTCCAGATCCCAGAATGAATCCACTCCCAGGGCTTTCTGGGCGTGCGCGGCCATTTCGACCCCTTCCTTTTCCCACACGGAAAATTTAATGTCCGTCCGGGCTGCGAAGTATCGGCCCTCCAGGACGTATTTTTGACCGTCCATGCTGAACAGCCAGTCCAGAAAGATCTTGCCGACGGCTTCATTGGGCGCGCCTTTGAGCAACGCCACCGCCTCGGGAACCAGGATCGTTTTTTCCGGGAGCAAATCACGCACCGGATAGCCGTCTTTGCGCGCCGCCATTGCGTTCATTTGCGGCTGGGCAACCCCGATGGGAATTTCGCCACGGCCCACCAATTGGGTCGTATCGGTACTGCCGGTGGAGAAACGGTCCAGCTGCGCCGCCAATGATCTCAGATAGGCCCAGGCTTCCTTTTCGCCAAAGGCCTGCATGAGGATTTCGACGGTTTCATGCATGGTGCCGGAGGCATACGGCAAGGTGTGCACGATGGTCCCCCGGTAAATAGGGTTGAGCAGATCGTTCCACGTTTTGGGCGGCGGCAGTCTCAGCCGTTTCAAAATCTTTTCGTTGTAAAGATTGGTGACGATCCAGGGTGCAAAGCAGGTCCAGTAATCATCTTTATCTTTGACCTTCATGCCGTGCCATTCGGCGGGGA
>WOR8_10009384_pt1 | contig 13618 bp, 14 predicted proteins | sample DeeMarSeWOR38_10_FD_19890 | JGI IMG/M metagenome (IMG submission 19890) | reverse complement strand
TGATGGCGGCGGATGCCGGCGCCCTGACCGGAAATGACATTATTTCCATCGGAGGGTCCGGCGGCGGAGCCGATGCCGCCCTGGTTTTAAAGCCAGCGCACCAGAACAATTTTTTCGATTTGAGGATTAGAGAAATTATCTGCAAGCCGCGAAGCTTCTAACGCCCGCATGGCTTTGCCGGTATATCCTTTGTCATGGAATTTTAACAAAGACGCTGGCACATTCAGCTGGGGTGTTGGAATATTGGGTTATTCATTCGGATTGAGTCCATTTAATACAAAAGGTTCCGGCTGTTCCTATTTTAACCCATTATTCCACCATTCCATCATTCCATTATTCCAAAGATTCCCAAAGAAGTATCATTTGTTAGGCCTACAACTGCGCTAATTATTGCCAAAAAATATCAATTCTAACATCGTCTTATCATTGTAATTTATGCTGAATGTGGCCAAATGACGGCCATTTGGGATTTGCAAATATACCGGTTTAGGGGTTATAATACAGCTTATACAAGAAGTCGTAACTCTGAACTTTCGACCGAATAATGTTCTTTATTGTCGGCATATCCCCAAAGACGAAGATTCTGGACGAACAGCCCAGGCGTTGTCCGGTTTGCGGCCTGCACCAGGCCTACAACAAGCGTATCGATCATTATTTTCAAATTTTTTTCATTCCGGTGGCCCGGGTTAAAAAAGGCCAACCCTTCGTCATCTGCGAACGCTGCCATCGCACCAAAAATGAATTCAAGCGGGATCACTCCCCCTACCAGGAAGAAACCGGCCTGCTGTGTAAATATTGCGGCAGCCCGATTCACCGGGGGTTCTATTATTGCCCATATTGCGGCAAAAAAGTCTAGAAGCCATCTTAAAAATGCATCTTTCGTCCAATGGCCGCGTTGCGATTTGATTTTAAATGCTCACGTACTCGCGTGTACGCTCCGCTTTAAAATCAAATCGACGCCTTGCCCTTGAGCGAAATCTACAATTTTAAGATGGCTTCTATAATTTTTTGGATGATCCAACTGTGCTTTTGGAGTTAACACCCATTAACTATCACGCTATTGAATCAACAATTGAAAAATAAGAACGGGGAACCGTTGGAGCGCCATATCGTGCTGGTGGCACCGGAGATTCACTGGAACACCGGCAACATCGGCCGCACCTGCCTGGCCACCGACACCGATTTGCATCTGATCAAGCCCCTGGGTTTTTCGCTTGACAGCCAGGAAGTCAAGCGGGCGGGACTTGATTACTGGGACAAGGTCAAACTGTGGCTATGGGAGGATTTTGGTGAATTTGAAACGGAAATGAAACCCCACGAAGATGAGGTGGCGGTGTTTTCCAAGAAAGGGGCCGTCCCTTTCTGGTCAATGCCCGCACCGGTCCGGCTGTTTTTGATATTCGGCTCTGAAACCAGAGGGCTGCCAGCAAGCATCCTGCAAAAATATGCCCATGCCACCTATCATATTCCCATCACCAGCGCAACCCGCTCGCTGAACCTTTCCACCGCCGCCGGCATCGCCCTTTATGAGAGCCTGCGCCTGGCAAAGCCCTTTCATGGCTGGCCTCCGGATTAGAAACTGTTTCAATCGGGGCAAATACCGGCCGGTATTATGTTTATACGCTTCATGTGCACCGCCGTGGACTCCCAGCAGATAGCGCTCTTCTTTGGGCACCACTTGATGAAGGACGGCCACGGCGCCCAGGATCAGCACCAGCAGCAAAAGGCTGGGACGGATACACAGCAGGCTGAAAAACATGATAAAATAGGAAAGAAAATAGCGATTGCCTGCCTCACCATATTCCTCCGACAATTTTTCATTATTCTAAAGTTCAAACAGCGTGCGGTGCAGGCGGGTCCCATTATTGTAGTCAAAAATTTTAAAGCACTGAAAGGTCACACCCGGGCTGCCGTAAATAAAAGCCAAAAGGCCCATTTTAAGCAGCTTGCTTGAGGAAAGTTCAGGTATTTTCGCCAGATGCTTGATAAATACAGCTCCGGCTCGGCGCCCTGGATGTCAATTTTGATGAAGTCGACCGATCGAATCTCATGTTCCTTTATAAACCAGTCTAGACTGAGCGTCTCGATGGTAGTAACTGACTTCAGCTCCGCGACTTCCAGGTTGTGGTACGGAACCATCAGTTTTTCGTTCGCCGGCCGTGAGCGGGTAAACCTCACCGGCTGTTATGTGAGCACGGTTAATTAAAATTAAAACCGCGGCGGCATGCGGCCCGGGCGGCATCAGCATCCCTGCTTGCCCGGTAACCGGCTAATTGACAGACTTAAGAATGTGTTTATCTTAAAAACGCAAATTTCGGACCAACCTAGTTATAGGACTTGGGTACTGAAATCATTGATCATTTGAACTGAGTCCTTCGTTGCATTTGACAGGGGGAGAAAATGCGATTTGACAAATTTACCATAAAATCCCAGGAGCTGATTCAAGAAGCCCAAAGCCTGGCATCCCGCTATGGCAACCAGCAAATTGAACCCGAGCACCTGCTGGCGGCAATGCTCCAGGAGGCCGATGGCATCGCCGGTGGGATGCTGCGCAAATTGGGAGCTTCGCCCGCAGGCATTGTCGGCGAAGTTACGGCTGCGATTGAAAAATTGCCCAGTGTCAGCGGCGGTGGGATGGGAGAGGCGTATCTGTCGGCCCGATCAAAATCCGTTTTGGAGGCCGCCTTCGCCGAAGCCACCAAAATGAAAGACGAGTACGTCAGCATCGAGCATATATTTCTGGCCATTGCAGATGAAAAAACCGGAGCTGCTGCTGCCATCTTGAAGCGCAACGACATCAACCGGGATTCGATTCTCAAGGTGCTGCTGCAGATTCGAGGCAGCCAGCGCATCACCGATCCCAACCCGGAGGAAAAATATCAGGCTCTGGAAAAATTCTGCCGCGACATGACGGATCTGGCCCGTCTGGGCAAGGTGGATCCGGTGATCGGCCGGGATGAAGAGATCCGGCGCATCGTCCAGGTGCTTTCCAGGCGGACCAAAAACAATCCGGTGCTGATCGGAGAGCCGGGGGTCGGCAAAACCGCTATCATCGAAGGTCTGGCCCAGCGCATCGTGGCCGGGGACGTCTCCGAGTCCTTGAAGAACAGGCGCTTGATGGCACTTGATATGGGCGCGCTGATCGCCGGGGCCAAGTATCGCGGGGAGTTTGAAGACCGTCTCAAGGCCGTTTTAAAGGAAGTGGAAAGTGCCGAAGGGGAAATCATTCTTTTTATCGATGAGCTGCACACGGTGGTGGGAGCCGGAGCCGCCGAAGGGGCCGTGGATGCTTCCAACATGTTGAAACCGCCCCTGGCCAGGGGCACCCTGCGATGTGTGGGAGCGACAACTTTAAATGAGTATCGCAAATATATCGAAAAAGATGCGGCCTTGGAAAGACGGTTTCAGCCGGTTATGGTCAGCGAGCCCACCGTGCACGATACCATATCCATTCTGCGGGGGTTGAAGGAAAAGTACGAGGTGCACCATGGGGTCAGGATCAAGGATTCGGCCATCGTAGCGGCCGCAACCCTTTCCGAGCGCTACATTTCAGATCGTTTTTTACCGGACAAGGCCATCGATCTCATTGATGAATGCGCCTCCAAGCTGCGCATCGAAATCGACAGCATGCCGGCCGAAATAGATGAAATTCAAAGAAAAATCACCCAGAGGGAAATTGAACGCGAGGCTTTGAAAAAGGAATCCGATCCGGGTTCCAAGGAGCGGCTGAAAAAACTGGAGGCCGAGCTGGCCGATATGAATGATGTCCTGACAGGTATGAAAGCGCACTGGCAAAATGAAAAGGACATGATCCAGAATATTCGCGCGATCAAAGAAGAGCAGGAACAGCTGAACACCGAGGCTCAGCTGGCTGAACGCGCAGGCGATCTGGCGCGGGTGGCAGAACTTCGCTACGGTAAAGCCGCCGAACTTGAAAAGCGCCTGGAAGCAACCAATCAGAAGCTTTCGGAGCTTCAAGCCAACAGCAAGATGCTCAAGGAAGAGGTCGATGATGAGGATGTTGCGGAAGTGATATCCCGCTGGACAGGGATTCCGGTGAGCAAGATGCTCGAGGGAGAGAAGGAAAAGCTGGTGCACATGGAAGAGCGGCTGCATACACGGGTGATCGGGCAAAACGAGGCCGTGGAAGCCGTCTCCAATGCCGTGCGCCGGGCACGTTCCGGCCTGCAGGATCCCAACCGACCCATCGGATCTTTTATATTCATGGGGCCGACCGGTGTCGGCAAAACCGAGCTGGCCAAGGCCCTGGCGGCCTTCATTTTCGACAGCGAACAGGCCATGGTACGTATCGATATGTCCGAATTTATGGAAAAACATGCCGTGGCTCGCCTCATTGGAGCGCCGCCGGGCTATGTCGGGTACGAAGAAGGCGGGTATCTAACGGAGGCTGTTCGTCGACGACCCTATTCAGTGGTGCTTTTCGATGAAATTGAAAAGGCCCACCCGGAGGTCTTCAACGTCTTGTTGCAAATTCTGGATGACGGACGAATGACCGACGGCCAGGGGCGCACGGTGGATTTTAAAAACACCCTGGTCATCATGACATCGAATATCGGCAGCCAGTGGATTCAGGATTTGGCCGGCGATCGGGAAGAAATGGAAAATCGGGTCACCGAGGCCTTGCGGGCCCATTTCAGACCCGAATTTTTAAACCGTATTGATGAGACCATCATATTCAGGAATCTGACTCGTGAGCAACTTGTTAAAATTGTTGATATTCAGGTCAAAACCCTCCGGGATCGACTGGCGGCCAGACATATCGACCTTGTTTTATCGGAAGCGGCCATGTCATTGATTGCCCAAAAGGGATACGATCCGGTTTATGGCGCCCGGCCACTGAAGCGGGTGATTCAGCAATATATCGAAAACCCGCTGTCCATGGACATTCTGAAGGGCAACATCCTGGACGGTTCCAGGGTAACAGCGGATGCAGAGGGGGAAGAATTGGTCTTTCGTACCGGCTGATGAAGGGCTGCGCGTTGCGTGTTGCGAGTTACGAGGTGCGGGTTACGGGGCCGGCGATGCGGGTTGCGAGGAGCGCGTTGCGTGTTGCGCGGTTTGAGGTTCGGACAGATAGCATAAAATCTATGGTGTGATTAAGTTACAATAGAAAGAAGGTGGCAATGGTTATCGCGGCTGGAAGCCGCTCCCACAACGACAAGATGCGAATTAGGTATAAATTCGGGGTGTTTGCTGAAATACCAAACCTCGTACCCTGCAACCCGAACCGCTGAACGCGCAACCCGCAACTGGCAACACGTAACGCGTTTTTTCTTGTAATCTGATCCCACTCATCGTAAGATTTTTTGGATATAGTCGGGAATTTATATTCTATGCCAAAATCAGCTCCTGAAAAACTGCGCCGGTTTTACGATCAGTTCGAGGGCCAGGACCAGGTCCTCATTATCATTAACGCGGATCCGGACGCCATTGCCAGTGCCATGGCCGTCAGCCGACTACTGTGGCGCCGGGTATTGAGTGTCACCATTTCCAATGTCAATACCATCAACCGCCCGGACAACCTGGCGATGTTGCGGCTGCTGAAGGTGGCCATGGTTCCCTTTAGCGCCATCAATTCGGTTCAGTACAAGAAATTTGTCATCGTCGATTCCCAGCCCGATCACAACGAAGCCATGGCAAAACTCACGGCTGACGTCATTATCGACCATCACCCGGATTCGAAGCCGAAGGCACCGTTTGTCGACATCCGGCCCCACTATGGCGCCACCGCCACCATCCTGACTGAATACCTGCGGGCTGCCCGGATAAAACCGTCGGTGAATCTTGCCACCGCTCTGTTTCAAGCCATCAAGATAGATACCAATGGCTTTAAAAGTCAGACGGTGATCGAAGATGTCAGGGCCTTTCAGTATCTTTTTCGCTTCGCAAATATGCATCTGGCCCGTCGAATCGAAAAAGCCGATCTCAGGCTCAGTTTCCTGAAGTACTTTAAAACCGCCTTGAATCGCATGCTGGTGCGAAAAGGCCGGGTTTATGTTCACCTGGGACCGGTGATCAATCCGGATATCTGCGTCATTATCGCTGATTTTTTTATGAGGATCATTTCAGTCAACTGGAGTATTGTCTCCGGCACCTGTGACAAAAAACTGGTTGTTATCTTCAGAAACGACGGGATTCGCAAAAACGCCGGTAAAGTGGCTCAAAACAGTTTCGGCCAATTCGGCTCGGCCGGCGGGCACCGCACCATGGCCCGTGCTGAAGCCGCACTATCCGATTTACCGGGGCACATAGACCACCAGGACGATAAAAAGTTTTTGAGATGGATGATTAACCGGGTGGAACGGCGGGCCGGTGAAAAATAGGACCGTCTTCATTCATTTCAGAAAACCTTAAGCGCTGCTAGTGATGATTCACCAACAGCACCTTTCAGTCCCCAAGATAATAAAATATTGCGCTCATGTCTGTTGAAAAACCCGGCATAACAGTGACCATCCTCGGATCCGGCACCTGTGTACCTTCCCTTGAACGCAGTTCGTGTTCCATAATGCTGGAAGTGGGCCGCACCAAATTGTTGTTTGACTCGGGTCCGGGCACCATGCGCCGGCTGCTGAGAACCAACACCAGCATTTTTGATGTGGACTATATTTTTTACAGCCATTTTCATCCGGATCACAGTGCCGAGTTAGTGCCGTTTTTGTTCGCAACCAAGTATCCGGATGCCGGCCGCCGCCAAACGCCATTGACCATCGTCGCCGGGTGGGGATTTGAAGATTTTTTTGCGGGGCTGAAAACGATATACGGCCATTGGATTGAACTGGACCCGGGGTTAGTGGATATCATTCAGATGGACAACCGGTCGACCGATTCACGCCGGCTGAAGGATTTTACGGTCCGGACTGTCCCCGTGGAACACAATCCGGAAAGCATTGCCTATCGCATTAACGGCCCCGGGGGGCATTCGGTGGTATACAGTGGCGATACGGACTATAGCGAAAATCTGATAGCGCTTTCAAAAGATGCCGATCTGTTGATCTGCGAGTCAGCGGTGCCGGATGATTTTCGCGTCAAGGGTCATCTGACACCCTCGCTGGCGGGTGATATCGCTACCCGGGCGGGATTTTTACCCGGAATGCGACGATACAGATATCGAACACGAAGTCCGCAAGGCCTATGACGGCCCCCTGGTGTTGGCAGAGGATTTGATGCGGATCGAGATTGGATCAAAAGCTAATTAAAATTTCTGGTTGCCGGGTAAAAAAGTTCAAGAGGAATTCAACTGGTTGAAGGGATAGGGCATCAGGTAGAAGGTAAGATCTTCAGAGCTGCGGGTTTCCGATCAGCTCATCTTCAACCTTTTACCTTCCACCTTAAACCTTCTGCCTACTTTTACCAGCAACATTCTGATATCGTTAAAAACTTTCAACAGCTAACTAAAATGAAAAAGTAACCCCCATGAGATACTATCCCATAAATCTGGACATTAAGAACCGCAACGTGCTGGTCGTCGGCGGCGGCGGAGTGGGTTCCCGCAAGGTCAAGACATTGCTGTCCTGCGGTGCCCGGGTAACTGTGGTCAGCCGGGAAGTCTCCGCCCAGCTGCAGGCTTTGGGAGCATCCGGTGAAATCAGACTCGAGCAACGATCCTACCAGTCCGACGATCTGGATGGCATGTTTCTGGTGATCGGCGCCACCAACGATGAGAAGTTGAACCGACAGATCAGCAGGGATGCCGAACAGCTCAATACCTTGTGCAATATAGCCGATCGCCCGGAAGTCTGTAATTTCATCCTACCGTCGATTGTTCACCGGGATGATTTGGTTATTACCATTTCAACCTCCGGCAAAAGCCCGGCCCTGGCAAAAAAACTGCGTAAAGATCTGGAAAAGCAGTTTGGCGAAGAATACGGGAAGCTGCTGCGGCTCATGGGCTCTATTCGTAAAAAACTCTTGCGGCAGGCACACGCGCCCGAAGCCCATAAACCTATTTTTGAGCAGCTGATAAACAGTGACCTGATTGGGATGATTCAGGAAAATAAACTTGAAGATATCAACGCGTTGTTATTTGACATATTGGGCGAAGGTTATAAATTTGAAGAGTTGATGAAAAAGGAATAGGTTCAGGGTTCAACGTTCAAAGGTTCAGAGGTTGGCCCGTCTTTTATAGCGGGCTAACATCCTGAAGCACAAGAGGAAAATAATCGCAATATGCGGATCTTTGAACGATGCGCCACAATTTTTAACCCTGAACGGTGACCCCTGAACCCAGAACCTTTGAAGGCAGGCTAATGGAAATATTCATCATAATTTCGATTCTGTTCTACATGCTCAGTACCGTGGCTTATTTGGTGTTCTTGTTTCTTCAAAAAAATTATGCCCAACGGATCGGATATTATCTAATTGTGGCCGGTTTTGTATGTCACACGGCAACCATCGTCCTGGGCTTTGTCAAAAGCGGTCATTTGCCCGTCGGCAACTTACAGGAAACGCTTACGCTGGCGGGTTGGGCCGTTGCGGCTGGGTTTCTGATATTTCAGTACAAATTTAATTTAAAAATACTGGGTATATTTGCCGCGCCAGCAATTACCCTGATTGTGGTTCTGGCCACCCTGGTTTCCAGCGAACCCTACCAGACAACCAAAGTGTTTAAAAACTTCTGGTTGATCTCCCACGTTTTGGCCATCTTTTTCGGCGAGGCCTTTTTTACCCTGGCAGCCGGGTTGGGGGCGCTCTATCTCATTCAGGAAAATGCCATTAAAACCAAAAAGCATCGGTTCTTTTTTAGGCGTTTACCGTCACTTGAACTGTTGGATTCAGCCGGTTATGCCTGCATCGTTGTGGGATTTTCCCTGCTCACCCTGGGACTGACGACCGGCCTGGTATACGCCAAATCCTACTGGGGGCGCTTCTGGAGTTGGGATCCCAAAGAAGTCTGGTCGGCTATTACCTGGATTTTCTATGCCGTCTTGCTGCATGAAAGATTGACGGTGGGCTGGCGGGGTCGCCGATCGGCCATCATGGCCATTATCGGCTTTGGTGTGCTTCTTTTTACTTTCCTGGGTGTCAACCTGCTGCTGGAGGGTCATCACGGAGAGTTTACCAGATAAAGGTTTCAGTGTTCAGGTGTCAGTACTTTCTAGCCCCTCACCTGAAACCTGAAACCTGAAACCTTTTAATTTTAAAGCAGATAGATTTTGGGGGCTCTAAAGGCTTACACTTTTAAACCATATGAACGAAATCGTCCTGATAGGCATCAACCACAAAACAGCCCCGGTGGAGGTAAGGGAGTGTATTGCCTTTACAGAGGAGGAGTCGGTATCCGCCCTTCGGGCCTTATCCGGCAACCCCTTTATCAGGGAAGTGCTCATTTTTTCCACCTGCAACCGGGTGGAGGTGCTGGTGGTTGCCGCCAACAAAGCCGAGGCCATTGACGCAACCAAGGACTATATTGCCGAGGCCAATAAAATACCGCGGGCCGAATTTGAGGATTCCCTTTATATCCATGAAGGTGACGAAGCGGTGCGCCATATTTTCAGGGTGGCTTCCAGCCTGGATTCCATGGTGGTGGGCGAGCCCCAAATTCTCGGACAGGTAAAAGATGCCTACCGCACGGCCACAGAGGTCAAGGCATCCGGTGTTATTTTAAATCGTCTTTTGCACCGAACCTTTTTTGTGGCCAAACGAATCCGCACCGAAACCGGCATCGGGGACCATGCGGTATCCATCAGTTATGCGGCCGTAGAACTCGGGCGCAAAATATTCGGGTCGCTTGAAAACAAGAATGTGCTCCTGGTGGGTGCCGGGGAAATGGCTGAACTGGCCGTGGAACATCTTATCCGGAATAAAGCAGGTCAGATTTACGTGGCCAACCGCACATTTGAAAATGGCGTCGAACTGGCCCGACAATTTAACGGACAACCCATCCGATTTGAGGAGATCACCGATTCCCTGGAACGGGTCGACATCCTCATCAGTTCAACGGGTTCGCCGGATTATGTCATTACCCGGGATCAGGTCAAAGGCGTTATCCGAAAACGGCGCAACCGGCCGCTCTTCTTTATCGACATTGCCGTTCCCCGGGATATAGATCCCCAGGTAAATCGGCTGACCAACTCCTACGTATACGATATTGACGATTTACAAGGTGTCATCGATGACAACATTGAAGATCGCCGACGCGAAGCTGTCAAAGGTGAAAGGATCGTGGATGAGGCGGTCATTCACTTTCGGGAATGGTATGCCGGCTTGGAGGTGGTGCCCACCATTGTGGCCTTGCGAAATAAGCTGGAATCCATTGCCGAAACCGAAATCAAAAAAACGCTGCAATCCAATAAAGTCCCGGAAGTAAGCAGCGGGGCGATTGAAAAAATGGCCGCGGCGCTGATCAATAAGATCATGCATGATCCGACGATGTTCCTAAAAAAAGACACTATGCCCGGTGACAAATCCAAGCATATCGACACGGTTAGAAAGCTTTTTAAGTTGGATGAGTAAGTTTGCCCGTTGTCCATCGTCCATTGTCCGTTGCAATTGGGCTGAGAACCAATACCGGATCTGTTATCAACGAACAACTGACAACCGACAACTGACAATATTTGCGGAGGAAATATTATGAAAAAAACCGCCTTTTTGTTTCCCGGACAAGGCTCCCAGAGCGTGGGGATGGGAGAAGAGCTTTATCGGGAATATGACGTGGCCCGGGAAATCTTTGATATGACGGAAGAGATTTCCCGCATAAATATTTCTAAACTATGCTTTAAAGGCCCGATGGAAGATCTGACCACGACGGTTAATCTTCAGCCGGCCGTAACGGCGGTGAATCTGGCCTGCCTGGCGGTCATCGAAAAAGAAAATACTGAATTTCACTATTGCGCCGGTCACAGCCTGGGCGAATACAGCGCGCTGTCGGCAGCCGGTGTCCACCAAAAAGAAGATACGGTAAGCCTGGTTTTCAAAAGGGGCGAGCTGATGCACCGCGAAGCGATCCGGAATCAGGGCGCCATGCATGCCATCGTGGGGCTTCCCATCGACGAGGTGACCGAACTGGTCACCGAGGTCCAAAAAGATGGGCTCGTATCGGTTGCCAACCACAACACCGAGGTGCAGATCGTCATTACCGGGGCCCCGGAATCGGTTGAAAAGGTGTCTGCCCTGGCGGTTGCCAGGGGCGCCAAGTCGGTCCCCCTGAACGTCAGCGGCGCCTGGCACAGCGAGTTGATCAAAGGTGCCGAAGGTGAGTTCAAGGCATTTCTCGATACCACTGATTTTTATAAGCCCGATAAATCGATCCTGTTTAACGTCACGGCCGACACGTCCGACGACCCCGATGATATCAAAGACATCATGGGACGCCAGCTGTGCAGCCCCGTGCGCTGGTATGACATTATTTCCCGGTTGATGGATGAAAAAGTAGAGGTCTTTGTGGAAGTCGGCCCCGGCAGGGTCCTGGCCGGATTGTTAAAAAAAATCCTGCCACGGGAATATCCGGCGAAAACCTATAATGTTGCCAATATGAAACAGCTTGAAAAGTTTCTCAAGGAGGTTTAATTAGTTCGCAGATAACGAAATAATTAAGTGCTTGGTTTTTCGTGTTTTGTATTTGGTATACGCGTATTCGTCTGCCTCGGTTCGCCTGGTTGCCAAACACCAAACACAACAAACTAAATACACTCGTAAAAAGTTGCCTTTCTGACTTTTTACGAAGCTAAAAACTTTCCTCTTTACAATGTTTTTAGTTTGTGATAATTAGTTCCATTTTTAATGATGAAAAAAATGGGGGTTCATGAGGTCTAATCATGAAAAAGAAAGATAAAGAGTACTTTAAAAAATATCTTACCGAACGGCTTGAGGAACTTCTAAGCCAGGCAGACGATACCGTTTCCGGAATGACCGAAACCAAGGAAAATTTTCCGGACCCCACGGATCGTGCGGCCCTTGAAGCAGACCGCAATTTTATGCTTCGGATTCGTGACCGTGAAGCCAAGCTGATCAAGAAAATCAAATCTGCCCTGGAACGGATTGAAAATGATACCTACGGGATCTGTGACTCCTGCGGCGAAGATATTTCGCTCAAACGCCTGAAAGCCAGACCGGTAACCACCCAATGCATTGACTGTAAGTCCAAAGAGGAGGCTTTAGAGAAAGCCCTTGGATTATAAACAGCATGCGGGCATCGACCTTCACATTCATACGACAGCGTCTGACGGCACATTCACTCCTTCGGAAATCGTTGCCCACGCCGTAAAACTCAAGCTAAAGGCCATCGCAATCACGGACCACGATACGCTGGCCGGTTCAGGCGATGCGTTAAACAGCGGCATTCCTGCCGCAGTAAAATTCCTGACCGGTGTAGAAATCAGTGCGGCCCCCCCTCCCCTGTATCACCAGGCCGGAAGTTTCCATTTGTTGGGTTACTCGATCCGCCTCGATGATCCCGTATTGAATCGAACCCTTGAAAAACTCCAGGCGGCCCGGAAAAACCGCAATCCGGCAATTATTGATCGGCTGAATGCACTGGGAATTTCCATCAGCCTGGATGAAGTTCGCGAGACAGCCGGAGACGCCCAGCTGGGAAGACCCCATATTGCCCAAATGATGGTCAAAAAGGGGGTGGTTTCATCAATCGATGAGGCCTTTGATCAATTTCTGGGGGCCGATAAACCCGCTTATGTGGATAAATACCGCGTCAAATGCTCCCGTGCGATTGAGGCCATCCTGGGAGCCGGCGGCATCCCGGTACTGGCTCATCCGGGTTTGCTGGAGTATGAAAGCGACCAGCAGCTCGATGAATTGGTCGGCCACGTAAAGCAGATGGGCATCCAGGGCATCGAGGTGTATTATCCGGAGCACACGGCGGATCAAACCGCCCTTTTCAAAGAGCTGGCACGGCGCCATGATCTGCTGATGACGGGCGGAACCGATTTCCACGGCGGCATCCATCCGGAGATCGAAATGGGGACGGGTAAAGGCAATTTGTTTGTGCCATATGAGCTATACCAGAAGCTTCTTCATCATAAAAAATGAACATTGAACATCGAATAATGGTGTCGCTGCGCTCCACGATTATTATCAGGTTCTTCATATGGCTACTTTTAAATGAGCGTTGAGGCTGGAAACGAGAACCGCTCCTAGTTCTCCTGGTTTTTCAGTATCTTTCATTCGACGTTCGATGTTGGGCGTTCGATGCTTGTCCGCCTCGGGCGGATTCGATGTTTATCTTTTAACAAACAATTTTTTGATATGAATACTTCAACGGAAGCCAGGGATCCTTCGGGAGTCGAAAAATATCTGCAGTATGAATTCAGCAATAAAGAATTGCTGCACGAAGCCCTGCGGCACAGCTCATATGTTAATGAGCTGGCCCACGAGAATCTGCAGGATAATGAACGGCTCGAATTTCTCGGCGACGCCGTCTTAAACCTGATTGTCGGTCACATTCTCATGCGCCGCTATCCGGACGTCAAGGAGGGGGAACTCTCCCGACGGCGGGCCAATCTGGTCAATGAATCCCAGCTTGCAGCCATGGCACGTTCATTTGAGCTGGGCGCATATATTCAGCTTGGAAAAGGCGAAATCCAAACCGAAGGACGTGAGAAAAATTCCATCCTGGCCGATACCTTCGAAGCACTGGTTGCGGCCA
>WOR8_10004441_pt1 | contig 13620 bp, 6 predicted proteins | sample DeeMarSeWOR38_10_FD_19890 | JGI IMG/M metagenome (IMG submission 19890) | reverse complement strand
ATCGGTATCGCGCGCGTTGAAGGCAGAGGAACAGGAACGCATCGATGGCATCAATCAACGCAGGCAAGCCATCCTCGAAGAGCATGTGCCGTTCCTGCTGTTTCGCCGTCCACGTCTCAGCGATACGCTACTGGATGTGCCGGTACTGGCATTGAACCCCGATCTATCTGAACTCAAGTTACCTGCGTGTAATGTCGATGAAGATGAAACCCCGGAAGAGATATCGGCGATACTGGATGAGATCAGGGAAGCACCGATCAAGTGGTTCAAGTTCTCAGACAAACTCATGAAGAAGATCAACCGACCTGCGGATTTGAACAGTCTGGTGAAAAGTGCGCGTTATAGAGCGATGACAAGAACAACAAAGCATCGTTTGTTGAACAGAAAATATGATGGTCTCAATATCCTGGCTGCAGGTATTGATAAATCGCTTCAGTCTTTCCACCAGGTCATCGCGTTACAGCGTAAACAGGTTGCCTCCATCGATCTGGTCCGATTTAACAAGTTCGGCTGGGAAGAGGGCCGTAAACTTGCCACTGAAGTCATTTCGCTGGGTGATGTCATCGATGGTAACCATGGTCGTATGGGGGCCAGTAGACTGGCGGCGCAGGAACTGGAACAGATATCCCGTGCCGCTGTCTGCCTCTATTTGCAGTTCGTCCAGGTGCTGCCATCGATAAGACTTGACTGGGCAGAAAAGCTGAGCCAGTACGATGCGCCGTTCAACTTGCGCAATCTTTACAGTCTGCCGCGCTGGAACGAGATTGACTATATCGAGCGTAATGAAATGCAACGCCAGGTCGACTGGCTATTTGGCAGAATCAACGCAGTCTATTCCGATGCCTCCACCATGATCAATGATCTGGTGCGAATTGGAATATTACTGGCCAGCCATGCCCCGGTTAATAAATTGATTACCGGACTGGTGCCCGAACCGCAAAGTATCAAGCGTGGCAGCAGCATTGATGTGGTGGCTGATCTTTCACGCGTTCGTATCGGTATGAATATTGCACTGGTCTCAGGGCGCAAGACCGTAGCACGGGGCCGGGTCGCCGATATCGTCGGAGGTCGCATCAAGACAGAAATCGTCAGTACTATTTCATCGTCAGTCAACATCGAGAAAAATACCCGGGTACAGATTGGCGAGCCCAGGGTGACGGGTGGCGGTTCTTATCGAAAAAGCCGTTATTTGTTTAAACGTTAAAAGATGCATAGCAGGTAACGCATGCAAACTTCACAACGCAGGGTAAACAGGTTGAAGGTATCCAGCCGGAACGCGGCGATACTGGCGTCCAATCTTCCCGCATTGCAGGATGCTTTCAATATTGCCTCATTTCCAGGTGTGCTGCCAAACCGTCTGCTGCTTGTGAGGAAGCTCGATCTTGGGGTTATGCGACCACACTCAAGTGCCCAGAGTTTATCACGATCAATCGATAGCAGAATTCAAGCTTTGCATACCCGGTCGGTGTGCGTTGATGAAGTGGATGCGCCTGGTCATGATGTGGTCTGGTTCAGTGATCCTGCACAAGCGGTTTTTAGACTGGTACATCTGGTTTCTAACAATCATCCAGTGAAAGCCTGGTACTGGACAGTGTTATTTCCCGAGTACAAGCCTGCAATGAGCCTGGGTGAGGTGTTAATACTGGTCAGCAAGGATTTGATTGAGTCTGCATCCCGACTGTGGGTTATGGCATCTGTGGTACAACAACTGTGCGTGCAAGGGCACACGGATAAAGTTATCGCGGCAATCACACAACCACTGGCGCAAATGCTGCTTTATGATAGTGGTATCTCTACATGCCAGGAAAGTTCCAGTAATACTGGCAGGCATGCATCGTCTACGACACATCCCTCGGTTACTGAATCCTGGCAAGAGTTGATTGAATTGTCAATTAACAGCTGGGGCAGGGATGACGTAAGAACCCTGTGGATGGTAGTTAATGCACTGGTCATACAAAACCCTGCTATGGTGAAAGCAGGCCAGCTGTTAATACAGGACGTGCACACGGTGCTTGGTCAAATTGATCAGAAAATAACAATGGACAGCGATGCGTTTTCCTCGATTGGCCCCGATCAATATGCTGGCCTGTCATCCAGATCGGCGAGCAGGAAGGTACGGGGCGTAAAAGGCAGTAATGAACCTGTAAATTCATCATCGCCAAACAAGGCGCATGAGAGCGGGATTGAAAACATCCAGAGTAATACTCTGATCAGGCAAAAAACGCATCCTGATCATCAGGAAGAGCACAGCCCGGCACTGGTCGCTTCAGCAGCGCAAAAATTCAAACAGGAAAATGTTTTTGAACAAACTGGATCAGTAACTCCGGGAATCAAGGCGAATTCAGGCTTTTCATGGCACGCTTTCCATGACGAGCTGTTATTCAACCGTCAATCCGGCTTCGTATTCTTGATTTCATTACTGGAGCGTTTGTGCATTAACGAATGCCTTGCGTTGAATCCAGAACTTGCATCAATCAACCTGCCGGTGCGTGTAGTCAGACGGGTTGCAAAGCGCATGAACATAGAAGGTCATCATCCACTGTTGCAGGCATTGCCCGAACCGCCCGAACCGGATCAGGAAGGTATCAGGCAGTTTGTCTGTCCTTTATTCTGGATTTCATTGTCAAACCCGTCTCCTGAAGAACAGTCTGTACTTTACCGCTATAACATTAAGGGCGAACCCGGGCAGTGTTGTATCACGGATCATCTCCGGAGGCAGGTTTTATACATTGGCGACAGTAAACCGTCTGCTCTGCCTGAATGGATCAAACAGTGTCATCATCTGGACCTGCCTGGATTGTATGATTACCCAGGGCTGAGCGAGGTTGAGAGCACAGTTCAGTTATTGATCAGCCGCTATCTTTTTCGTTATGCCGGAACTGGTTTGCGATCATTGATCAACCGTGATGGCCGGATTGCATACACCAGAACACACCTGGATGTTATCTATAATTTTGATCAGATGGATATTCATATCCGCAGAGCCGGGCTGGACATTAATCCGGGCTGGGTGGACTGGCTGGGGAAGGTCGTACAATTTCATTATGATTCGGGAGGCCGGGACGATGCCTGAGAGTACGCATCCGTTGATTGAACCTGCTGAAACCGGGACGGCTCATAACACTGAACAGGAAACACCAGGGGAAGCTAAAGAATGCACGATTCCAATCAATTTGAAATCGATTGCACTCGCCTGTATTGGTCAATTGCTGGAGGATCATGAGCATTCTGAGGTCGTCAGTCATGAACAGCGGTTTTTAGATGATTATTACCGGCCTTTTAGAAACCTGGGGCCGCTCGAGCATCAACTGCATCTATATCTGCAGCAGCCTCAAGCCGAAGACCTTGGCCTTGTGGTGCTGGCGAACAAACTACGTCTGGATGATCTGGAGCTGTTGACAATAGCTCTGGCGCTGGCGGTGGAGGTGGATCCGATGGTCGGGCGTGCGATTGCCTATATACAGGCGCCAGTGGGCGGATCACGTCCAACTGTGGGACTGCTGGAATCCGCGTTTGCCTGCCTGGCGAAGGATAATAATGACCAATGGATAGGAGGAGCCATTGTATCGGGGATGGCTGTACGCAGCGGTATATTAAATATACTGAACATCAACGCACCCCTGCCGGAACAAAGCGTTCAGGTGCCGAGCGCGGTCGCGCTTGCCCTTTACAATAAACACTTCCTGTGGCCCGGCAGCAGAAATTTCGAACACGACAACGCCGTGATCTTGCCTGAATCGATTCGTGCAGAAGCACAGCAACAAGCCGCCGCTCTGATCGATCAAGCCAATAGCATCCTGGTCATACGCTCAGCCTCCCTACGGGAAGCGCGTTCAGTCGCGTCTGAAGTCTGTCGATATATCAATGTAACGCCCCTGTTTTCCAGTACCGATCCCTCGTTATTGAAAGGTATGGGTCCGCTGTGTCTGGTCAACAGGAGAATGCCTGTATTTGAATATGATATAGCACCCTCAGAAACCCAGTATGTAGCAGAGTTGCCTGGTTATGACGGGCCCAGGATGGTCATCATTGGACCGGATGGCAATATCGAAAGTCTGTCGGGATCGTTATTGCAGTGGACCGTACCTGTGCCCAAACAGAAAGAGAGAGAGGCTCTCTGGGAGCGATATCTCGGTGACCGGGATATGGCAGTCCGGCTTGCCGCTGATCACGTGCATAGCGCCGGGCGTATCATGGAGTTGGCACAACTCTCGTTTCGTGAAGCGAGGCTCAATGAAAGACTCAAACCTGACGATGAAGACATCAGGCAAGCCGCCTGGACAGCTGAAGAGGGTAGTCTGGGTAGCCTTGCCCAGGCAATAACAGCGCGTATACCGGACGAAGCCCTGGTGCTGCCTGACAACACCCGGCAGGAACTGTTATACCTGATGCAACGTTGCAAAAGCCGCGAATCTCTGGACGAAGAACTCGGCATTACCGTCAAAGCCCGCTATCAAATGGGTGTCAAGGCTCTTCTCGTTGGGCCTTCTGGCACCGGCAAAACACTGGTTGCAAGCTGGATGGCAACCCGGCTGGGACTGCCTTTATATCGGGTGGATCTGGCGTCGGTGGTCAGCAAATACATTGGCGAAACCGAGAAGAACCTGGCGAGTTTGCTCGCCAGGGCAGAACAGTCAGAAATTGTCCTGCTATTTGATGAAGCCGACTCGCTGTTTGGTAAACGTACCGATATTAAGGATTCCAATGACCGGCACGCAAACTCGCAGACCAACTATTTACTACAGAGAATCGAGTTTTACAAAGGCATTGTACTGTTAACCAGTAATAGTCGGGGGCGTTTCGATTCGGCCTTCACCCGCCGCCTCGATAAGGTCATTGAATTCTCACTGCCGGCACCGGAACAGCGTCGTTCTTTGTGGCAAACCCATTTGGGTAACAAGCACAATATGTCACTGAAGCAACTGAATCAACTTGCAGTGGGGAGTGACCTCGCGGGTGGGCATATACGCAATGCCGTGCTATCAGCGGCAGTCCAGGCAAAATCGAATGGTCGGCAAATCGCTTTTGATGATATCGTGATCGGCCTTGAAAGCGAATACCGCAAACTTGGCAGACAGCTGCCAGCCGAAATAAAACAGTACCAGAGTAGACAATCGACAACTGGTTAATTTCGGGATCAAGCCATGAAATCAGCTGTTATTCAGAAACCCGTCACTGCAAAGAAAAGCTCAGATGATTCCAGGCATGCCAATGAAGTAAAACACAAATCATCCGCTGAGACTGGTACCAAAGCGGGAATGCCAGTCTTTTTACAGCGCACTGCTGCATCCACAGTCTCGCCACCATCCAATAGCCAGCCAAAATGTGAAGACTGCGAACATGGAGTGGTTGAAAACGCGTCTCAGGTACAACCCAAACTTACGATCGGAGCTGCGGATGATCCGTATGAACGTGAAGCGGATGCGGTGGCCGACAGGGTGATGCGGAAACAGCCTGCCGGACCGATTTCAAGTGTGGGGAGCCTCGGCTCCACTCCAGATGCGCAACGCCAGAGTGAAGAGAGCGGTGATGAAGAAAAGGAAGAGGAGGAGGAACCGGTACGGGCCAAACTGATCCAGCGCCAGACTGAAGAAGAGGAGGAAGAGACGGTTCAGGCCAGACTGATCCAGCGCCAGACTGAAGAAGAGGAGGAAGAGACGGTTCAGACCAGACTGATCCAGTGTCAGCCTGAAGAAGAGAAGGAAGAGCCAGTTCAGGCCAGACTGATCCAGCGCCTGCCTGAAGAAGAGGAGGAAGAGACGGTTCAGGCCAGACTGATCCAGCGTCAGCCTGAAGAAGAGGAGGAAGAGCCGGTTCAGACCAGACTGATCCAGTGTCAGCCTGAAGAAGAGGAGGAAGAGACAGTCCAGGCCAAATTGATCCAGCGCCAGAGTGAAGAAAGCGGTGATGAAGAAAAGGAAGAGGAAGAAGAACCGGTCCGGACCAAGCCCATCAGCAACACCCTTGCGCCATCAATACAGCGACAGCCCGAAAAAGAGGAAGAAGAAGCGCAGCTGCAAACAAAACTTATTCAGGGCGCATGCAAAAATTGTCGGCAATCCGAAGAAGAAGCCGTGCAGGCGAAAGTGCAAAATGGTAGCTCGGTAGACGAAGTTGATCTGCAGCGGCGTACAAGCGGCAGCTCAAAATCTACAAATGCCGGCGCTTTGTCGGGTGCGCTTGCTCGATCGGGAACGGGAGAGTCTCTTAGCGCGTCGGTAAAAGATGCGATGGAGTCCAGTACGGGCCTGGATTTCAGCGCGGTACGAATCCATTCAGATGATGCAGCTTATCGTGCCAATCGTGCTATCAAGGCGCGTGCTTTTGCCCATGGACTGGATATCTGGCTGGGGCGGGGCGAATCACAGAATGACAGGCGGCTCATGGCGCATGAGCTGACGCATGTCGTGCAACAAAATTCCAGTAATGGAGGCATTCAAAAACTCCAACGTAAACCATCCGATCAGCAACATATCGATGATAGTGGGTATGTAGCTGATGGTATGCAGGATGAGGCAGGTGAGTCAGCTGATAATGCCAATAATCCGCAAACGTCGCCGGAAATTAATCGGCAAGCTGCTGAAGGCAGCGAAGTGGAATCACAGAATGACAGCGGCTCTGATGTGGATCAAGCAGCAGAAAAACCAGTGGAAGAATCGGCTGATCTGCAAGGCCGTGGTGACGGTGCGGGAGTGGACGATCCCGCGGCTATAAGGCCACCTGTTGATCAGGATCCGAACGCGGAGGAAGTGGCCGAAGAGCCGCCAGCCGAAGATGTTCAGGTGCAGCGCAAGGCTGAATCGGGGATGACTGTGGATCCCCGGTCACAGGGTCTGTCTGCTGGAGCGGCACGCAACGCCGGTGCGCCTCCTGTTTCTGGTGCTGGTTATTATCAGGCGATAACCAGGCAGGGCAGTCGTCTGATCTCACGCAAGATCGCCGATGTCTTACAGCGGCAACAGCCGCAGGATCGCTCGGAGGGTTTGATACAGCGCCAGGCGGAAGATTGTCCACCCGTCGAGCCGGTTCCGGAGGTCGAAGTCGTCCATTCTCCGGCATCTCCGCAGCAGGATCCTGCATTTAACAAAACGAGACATCGCGTCAAAAATCGCGCTAAAAATCAGGCTAAACACGGTTCCGGCGAGGAGAAATCGAGCTCGGCAAATGCTGCGGCAGAAGTCAAAGCAGGGGAGAAGAAGAGTCATGGACAGAAGGACCAGGTTGGTGAAATGGATGCTCAGGCACAGAAACCGCCAGTGTTCGATAAGCAGGCGTTCGTTAAAAAGGTCCTGGAGCAGGTAAAAACGATCGCACCCAAAACCCTGGATGACTTCATGAAATTCGCCAACCGCGGCAAGGCGGATGACGTTAAGGCGGCGGTTACCGGCCAGGTCAAGCAGTCTCAAAAGAAGAGCCAGGACCCGCTGGACAAGGCCGCCAGAAAAGACCCCGGTCCTGGGCAGTCACCCCGTACGGTGACCACGCTGAAGGTAGAGCCGCCCGGAAAACAGCCTGGTAGTGTGCGGGCGGACAGGGCCATGCCACCGCCCAAGACAGACTCGGAAATCGATTTCCAGACAGACGCAACACGCACAGAAAACATTCTCAAGGAAGCATGCATCACCCGCGAGTATATGGACAAGCACAACGATCCAGAACTCAAGGCAGGGGCAGAGGCACAGGACCAGCTCAAACAAAGCACCAGCGAGTTGCCGCAAAAATACCGGGAACAGGAAGCTTCAACCCTGGCCGGTGCTCGATCCAGGGCTTCGTCACAGGGCAAACAGGGCGTGGCTGAAATGTTTGGTGAGCGTTCGGTGAAATTCGATGACGTCGGAAATAATCAGCAGAGGAGCAAGAGTGAAAACGAGGACAAGCGTGACGCTGCAGCAAAAGAGATCGATGGGATATTCAAAACCACGCAAACCAGCGTTCAAACACGATTGAAGAAGCTGGACAAGGATGTCGAAACAACCTTTGACCGCGATGCTGGAAAGGCTTCGCAGAGGTTCCAGGATTTTGTGCGCAAGACAGCCAAGTCACTCGAGAAGAGCTGGTACGAATCGGCCATTGACTGGGCCAGTGAAGCTTTGTTCGACGCGCCTCCGGAAAATGTCGAGATAGCATACGAGTCAGGCCGACGCACCTTTGTGCAGGATTTGACAGCGGTCATCGGAACGATCGCGGGTCTGGTCGAAACAGGTCTCTCCGATGCTCGCAAGATTGTCGAGAAAGGCAAACTCGACGTACAAACCAAGCTGGATTCATTGGGCGGCGATCTGGATGATTTCAAGCAACAGAAATCAGAAGAAATGAGTGATCGCTTCCGCAGTCTCGAGGGAGAGATCACGAAGAAGCAGTCCGAGATTATTAGTGGGCTTGCTGGTCGCTATGTGAATACACTCAAAGCGGCCAAGAAGGCCGAAAAGAGCATCCGTGACGAATATAAAAATGTCGTCGATCGTGCACGGGATGTCTATAACAAGGTTAAGGATGCGGTCCTCGGCTGGATCGAAAAACTCAAGGCTGTGGTCGGCGGTGCTGCGAAGCGAATCATCCGTGAACCCGGCAAGTTTCTTCGCAATCTCGGTGCCGGCATCGTGCAGGGTTTCACCATGTTCATGGGCAACATCGGTGAGAACATAAAAGGGGCGGTAGTCGAGTGGCTGACCGGTAACATGGGCAGCGCCGGTATTTCACTCCCCAAGAGCTTCGACGCCCGCGGCATTATAGGATTCTTGCTGGAACTGGTCGGGCTGGGTGTCGCGAATATCAAGAACATTGCGCGTAAAGTGTTCGGTCGCACCGCCGTTGCGTTGATAGAAAAGGGTATGGCGGGCGCCGAAAAAATCAAGCAGATCTTCGACATCCTTGCCACCGATGGCCCGGCTGGCCTGTTCAAGTTTCTCGCTGGTGAATTCGAGAAAATGAAGGAACGGGTGTTGGGCGAGGCGGGTGAGGCGGTTGCCGAAGGCCTTGTCGTTGCCGGCATCAAGAAAGTACTGGGCATCATTTCGGGCCTTGTAAGCGGCGGCGTTGGTACCGTTATCACCATTGTGATAACAATCATTGATGTTGTCATGTGGATTCGTGACAATGCTGCGCGCATTGCGGAACTTGTCAGCACCATCGCCGGCATGGCCATGGCGGTACTCAATGGACAGGTTGCCGCGCTAGCAGGCGCGATAAATAACGTGCTGAAACGCCTGTTGCCGCTGGTACTTGGCTTTGTCGGGGCCCTGGTCGGCATCGGCGGCGTAGTGCGCAAGATCCAGCAGATCTTCAAAGCAATCAAAAAGCCGGCAACCAGGGCGATTACCAAGCTCTTCATAGGTTTCAAGAATCTGGTCAAGAAGCTGATTGCCAAGGTGAAGAAGAAGTTTGGCAAGGGTAAAGGCAAAGGCAAGGCCAAGGGCAAGGAGACAAAGCTGAGTCCAAAGAAGGTGCGCGGACTTATTATTAAAGCGCTAAGGAAACCTGCAAAAGCAGATGATCCTGCAAAAGCGATTGCGGAAACCAAAGCGCTGGCGGCAAACCTTAAATCTAAATATCAGCCGAAACTCAAAAAAGGCACCATCAAGATTACGCTGCTGGATCAAACGGTGGAGGGTGTTGAGAAGGACGATGATATAGATATTGATGTGGCGCTGAGCCCGGGAACCAAGGTCGCCCGGAAAGTAAACTCGACTCTGACCAGGAAATTCAAAAAGCAGATCAGCAGGAGTCACGATGCTGCTAAAGCAGATATTAAACGACTTGTTGGCGGGATCGAGAAGAATAAGTCAAACATCAAGAACTGGGACTCTGTCAAAACGATTATCAATAAAAAGTCACCTCTTAATAAATATACTGGTAGCCCAGTTCACAGTGGACATGCTTTTGGGAAAGCAGTGGTTGGCCTTGCCAAGGCAGGTGTTAGTAAAGTTAAAGGTGCTTCGAAAAATATGTATCAAAAAGCGAGGGCTGGTATCAATGCCGGAAGTGGCTTCTATGCCAAGCCGAAGGCATTGTTTATTGCGCATATATACAATAATTCAGCCTCTCAGCAGAAAATTATCAATGCAGTTACCAAGGCTACAGAAGAGTCATTCAAAGACAAACCGGCGGAACCTTACAATCGAAAAAAACACTATGGTAGAACACCCACAAGTGCTGACAGGAATTGGTTCATGGCTAATAAAACGGCCGAAGTAGATAAGGCGGTCGACAAACAGAGAAAACAGTCCGGGAATGATAAGTGGGTGCTTGATCATGAGCCGCCGTTGGTTACACGATACTACAAAGGCGCTTCAGGTGAAAAACCCGGCTTCAAGATGACCCCGGTTGAACGCAAAGCTAGCGGAGCAAATCGCAGCAGGATGACGCCGCAACCAAGGTATGAGTCTGATGCCCAGGGTGGAGCGATGGCGGCAAAATCAAGCGAATACAAAAAAGAATTTTTCGGGAAATAAAAGCGATGAGTCGATGTTTAGAATCCATTATCAAACATTATAAGAAAAACTGGGGAGTCAGTGGAACGGCGCGAGTATGGGACAAGGGGCCTCGCGAAGAACTTCCTGAAGAGTTTGTGGTTCTTGAATTTGCGCCAACAAGCAAACGTTCTATGTGGACATATGCGACAGCGTGCATGTCACAACCTGATGATGAATCGCCGATTGAGCTTCATCTTTTTTCACCACAGTCCAGTCAAGCGCATGTAGAGTTGCTGACAGCCATCGCTCATTATCATAGACATGATGCTCAGTTAGACCTGGGGAATACAGTAAACTTCGGCAGGCCATGGATGCCGGGCTCTCAATGTGACCATGGATTAATATCCCTGCCCTATCTCGACGGCCCTGACCTGGAGAATCTCAGCCTGGATGATATTGCTGTGCGTTTTCTCTGGCTTATTCCGATAACGAAGAATGAGCTTGAATATAAAAAGAAAAATGGACTTGAGGCGCTAGAGGAAGAATTCGATAAGCAAAAATTTAATTATCTGGATCCACTGCGCGATAGTATTGTGTAATAGACATTTGAGACAAGCCCGGCGGAGACCAGGAAAATTGGAGGATGTTGTATATTCCAAACTATAGAGCAGTATCACGATAGTATCAAAAAATTAGTTGTATGCAGGGGTATAAAAATGAAAACATCGCTAGCTTTGGTAGTATTTACGCTGGTTCTAGCAGTCTTTGGCGGCATATTTTACGGTGGTTATTACGCTATTGGCTATTTATGGGATGTTTATGCTTCTCTGGATGCTGTTATCCGAATAGTGCTGCTTTCATCGATGGCTGCGCTGCTGGTTGGTTCGTTAATTATCGCCGGCGCTATCAAAGCATCAAGCCAGGCAGCCAGAAAAGACAGGTTGATGGAAGCAAAGCTCAATCTATATATGTCGCTGCTTGGATCATATGAACAGTACATTGCCAACCCGCAGCAGGCAAAAACGGAAATACTGTCAAAGCTAAGCGGGTTGGATACCGAGGTGATGATTCTGGCCAGCAACTCTGTTTTGAATATTCATGGAAAACTGGAATCCGCTATCAATAGTCACGACGATGAAATAATACTCAATGACTTGTTGCAGCAACTAATAAAGAGTATCCGCCGGGACCTGGGTCATGGTCCGATTTATGACGATTCAAAGCTCAAGTGTCTGGCCCGCATTTCTCACCAGGCAGCATAGGATACTGGTGAGGCATCGCCATTTTTAAGCAGAGCCAGGATGGTCAGAAATACAGCGTGTTTTCGAGCGTGCCTATCACGGTTCAGGCTGACGCTGGACTGGCCCGCATTTCTCACCAGGCGGCGTCGGATACTGATAAAACGCTGGTCATAAAGAGAGAAACTGAGATGATTAAAAATACAGAGTGTTATTCAAGCGTGCCCACGGTTCAGGCTGGCTACGTCCTGCGCCTGCTCCCGTGATCCGGGTGAGAAATACGGGCTAGCTAGCAGTGCCATCGTGCGTAAGCAGCGGTGTTCAATCCGTGTTCAATTTTGGAGTGAAGTAAGCGGGGCTTTTTGATTATTTGGTGATAGTATAAAAGTAAGCCTGATCTGTTCGGTTATTGATACAAATCCAGATAACGAGGGGGCTGTGGATTTTGTTGTTTAATAAAACATAGGGAGGTCGTCATGCCATCAAGCACTCAAAAAGCGCGCAAACGAACCAATTCCGTCAATTCCCGGGTGAACCTCCATAACAAGTCGCGACACAACCAGGGGGCAGAGGCAGGAGTGCCGATGTTCCTGCAACGGAGCACTGACTCTGCGGGGCATTCACAGGGCAGGCCAAGCCATTCCGGTCTCGGTGCGGCGATTAAGCATTCACGGCACGGCGGCTCTGCGTTGCCACATCACACCAGACGACTTTTCGAAACTGCTTTTGGATCGGACCTGTCATCCGTTCGTGTCCACGCTGGCGCCCAGCATAACCATGTCGCAAAGTCGCTGAATGCAAAGGCCTTTACCGTGGGTTCGGATATCTTCTTCGGCCACGGGCATTACAAACCCGGTAGCCAGGATGGCGACAGATTACTGGCCCATGAATTGACGCATGTGATGCAGCAGACTTCCGGCCATGTTCAGGCACGGCAGGTCGACTCGGGTGTACAAATGGGTGAGGCCAATGATGCCCATGAGCAGCAAGCGGATCGAGTTGCAGACCGTCTTATGGCCGGTGATAGAGCGGTTTCGGCGCCAGCTCGAAATGGAATTTACAGTTCACCACCTGTGGGTTCGGCTGGTTCCGGTATTGTGATTCAGCGTGATGAAGATGATGAGCAGCAGGGCTTTGACTATAATTTGCTGCCACCCTCCCTGGCCTATCGCAATGGTCCGTTTGGTGTCTCTGCAGACACCAGTGCAGCTCAGTTGAGTTACTTTTCGGACGAAGGGCGCGCCAGCCTGGGATATCAGTATGGCGGCGATATCTTTTACGGGGCCAATGTGGGCGATTTTCGAACCCGCTTTGGCATCAATCCGCAAACCGGTGTTGGCAGTATGTCGTTAGGTGGTTCGCATGGTGGATTCCGCTACGGTTTGAGCGGAAATACCGCGGGTACATTTGGCCTGAATCTGGGTTATGGCGCTCCGTTACTGCCGATGCCTAATGTTCTGGGTCAGCAGGCTGGGGCTGCCTGGCAGGGTGCATCCGCCGTGGGTGGCGCTCTTCCCGATTTCATGTCGAACCCGATGGCTGCATATGAGGGCAACCGCGAAAATATAGGGGCCATGAGTACATTTGGCCGTTCAGTTGGTCAGATTTATGGACAACAAGGTCAGGGGGGGCTGCCTTTCGGCGCCGGTTTGACCCTTTCATATAATCCGGAACAACGCTGGGTTATTGGTGCCGGCCTCCAGGGAAGTTTCTAGCCGCTTGCTTTACTGGCGCGTCAACACTTCCGGCGGCGTGCGGGGATTGGCCCGGTGATTGGTTACCTGAGAGGATAGCCATCACGTTAACGGGCACATGCTGTGGCATCGACGACAAACTGCTGACAATTGACAAAGAAGGGGACAACATGCCGATCGACACTTTAAATGATCCATATGTGCTGGAAGGGCGTGTGGTTACAATGGGCTCTGAAGGTGTTATCGATGAGGGTGCCATCTACATACGCTCCGGTC